>Ga0206817_1044_pt4 | contig 39856 bp, 42 predicted proteins | sample Alteio_BWOrgCont_89_FD_152873 | JGI IMG/M metagenome (GOLD analysis project Ga0206817, IMG submission 152873) | Enriched cells from forest soil in Barre Woods Harvard Forest LTER site, Petersham, Massachusetts, United States -... | ecosystem: Environmental > Terrestrial > Soil > Temperate forest >...
GGCCCCCGAAACCATCATCATCCCGGCGGTTGTTAGAGTGCGCCCGATGCGATCGGACAGAATCCCTCCCAGGACGCAGCCGAACGCGCCCGTCCCGATCGCCACGAAAGTGAGGAAAGACGCGCGGCCGACCACCGACATGTGCTGGGCGGCGAGGGCGTCGTTTACGTAGACCAGGAGCCATGCCCACATGGCGTAGAGTTCCCACATGTGTCCGAAATAACCGAGATTGGCGAGCAGGAGGTCTCGATCGCGGAAGACAGCGCCCGCCTGCCGCGGATCGAAGAGGGCGCGGCCAAAGGGATAGGGTCCCTCGCGAGCGAAGAATAGAAAGAGAGCCGCTCCAATCGAGGTGGCGAGAGTGGACGTTTTGACCACGAACCGCCAATCCACCGTGCTCGAAAGGCTGCGAAAAAGATGGGGCATGGAGGACCCGAGCGTCAAGGCAGCGATTACGGTTCCGAGCGCGAGACCGCGATCGCGATTGAACCATGTCGAGACAAGTTTGAGAGCGGGTGGATAGACGCCGGCCAAGGCGAACCCGGTCACGACTCGGGTTGCGATCGCGCCGACGGGACCGTGGTCCAATAGGAGCGACGCATTCGCGATCGCTGCCAACAAGGCAGACAACGCCATCAGCGTTCTGAGACGAACAATGTCGGGAAGGTTGACAAGGCTGGCGCCCAAGGCGCCGCAGACGAAACCGATCTGCACACCATTGGTCAGCCAAGCGAGGATGAAAGGCGAGAGGTTCCATTCACGTTTCAGTTCAGGCATGATTGCGGTTGCTGAAAACCAAGCCGTCAGTGAGAGGACAATTGCGATCGACAGTAAAGCCAGCACCCGCCATCGCGACGCGTCAGCAGCCCGGTCGGGTGAAGCCGAAGCGCGAGCAGGCGACTTTGTGAGCATTGTGGCTTCACACTCTGCGGAGCGGAACGGTGTAGACAGTGGCGGTGCCGGTGAGGCATATGTCGCCTGCCTGATTGCGCACGGTAGTCTCGATTCTGCAGATCGGCTTGTCCGGGCGGACTTCCTTGATCTCAACCCGGCCAGTGATTTCCTCGTCGACCCCGACGGCTTTGACGAATTTCCATTCGACGGAAAGAGAAACCGTTCCCGGGCCGGGCAGATCCTCTGCGACCAAGGCGTTCAGGATGCCGGAAGTGACACCGCCCTGCACGATGAGCTTGCCAAAAATCGACTCCTCCGCGAGTTTGCGGTCGTAGTGCAGCGGATTGTGATCGCCTGTCATTTCGGTGAAAGAGATGATGTCTTTCATGCTGGTACGGCGTGTCCGTTCCGCGGAATCACCCACTTTGGGGCGGCCGTTGATCACGCCCGACCAGCCGTCAACCGATTTGGTTGCACTCAACGATTCTCCTCCAATGCGTAAGTCTTGATTCTAAGCAACGCGAGTGACGTGGTTGGGTCAGGGTTTGCTGTTGGCAGCTAGCGCCTGTTGTGTTGCTTCCAACAAGGCTTCCGGGCCCACCGGGCGGCCAGTCGCTCGTTCCATCCAGAGGTCGGGGCTGATGCGTCCCATCTTGGCCATGCGCTCGAACTCGGGACCGATGGCGCCCGATTTCTTCATTTGCTCCTCGATCTGGAAGGCGATCATGTGACCGATCGGGTAGTCGGGAAGATAGAGGAACGAGTCGATCATGTGCGAATAGACTCCGAGCAAGACGACATCGTTCTTGTGAAAAACGGGTGCGTAATAGCGGTTCCAGACGTCTTTCGAGATCTGCACCGTGGCCTGGTCAAGTTGTTTGGGGGTGGCTTGGGGATGGTCGTACATCCAGTGCCAGACGGCCATATCCACCAGGGCGACCCCGGCAATTTCATACGTGCCCCAGAAGTCATTCAAGATTTTTTCCGCCTGGCTTTTGGCATCGGGTGCGGGAAGGCCGAGCAGTTCGAGGTCGTGGCCCTGGAAGACGAACGCGAGCGCTTCGGTGAAAGCTGTGTTGGGCACGCCTTGCAGCAGGGTGTAGTCGTTGTCGTTAAGCGAGAATGTTTGCTCGACGTTGTGTCCCATCTCATGCACGGCGATGTTGAATGCTTTGTAGTTCATGCCGGTTTTTTCAACACGGGTGCGCAGGTGAGCTTTTTGGGAACGCATCGCCGACCCCATGGCGTGGCCTGAGCCGCGTGCCGGATCGACGATGATGTTGTTGGCGACATACTGGGCACGATCCTGAGAAAAGCCGAGCTTGATGAGCAGGTTGGGAATGTCTTTTTGATAGGCTTCGGCGGTGGGATACTTTTTTGCGACGATCTCGTCCAACTGCGCCTCGGTGTATTGGCTGCCGGGGCGAAAGCCGTTGTACCAGATGTCGAATGGCTCGAGGGGGCGGCCGAGCCGAGCCTGGATCAACTGCGCGGTTCGCGCCACCAGCGGTGAACTCAGCACCTGCTCCAGCATGGCTTTCACGCGGGCTTCCGGGATTTCGCGGTCTTCCTGGAAGCGGCGGTCGATCAGCGTGGGAGCGGTCGGAGAATAGGGATCAGCCTTGCGAGAGGCTTGGTACGTTTTCAGCAAAGTGGCGTAGCGAGTGTCAGGCTCTGGGGCGTTCGTGATGGCGCGGCTGTCGGGTGCGGCATCGGAATCTTTCACAGCTGCGGGCCGGACTTCGTCGGTGTACGGATTCCAATCCACGGCGGGGTTGTTGATGACGACTTGAGGAATGGTTTGTGTGACGATGCGCTCCATCACCTGCTGTATCATGCGCTGCTTCGCCAGACCGCTTTGCCCGTCGGAATAGTCGGCCTTGATTTCGTCGCGCAGGTTCCAGTGACTGAGCAGGCGCATCTTGGGCGGGAAGAGACGCTGGCCCTGGGGATCAAGCAGGTGGTACATCCAGATGTTGTACTGCGCGATGTATTGGCCGGATTCGGCTCCGGCCTGGGCGATGGCCAGGTTGACCTCGGCTGGGATGCGTTTGTCGAAACGCTGCGCGAGGCGGGCTTCAGCCCACTGGCGGCGGCTCCAGGTCGAGCCGTTCTTCAGGCGTTCGTCGAGCGTGGTGAGAGGGAAGTTCAGGAGAACCGTGAATGCGAGTTTGTTATCGAAGAAATCGCCGAGCACATGTGCGGAGGGATCGTAGCCGGCGAATACTTCGTCGAAGGGAAGCACCGGGCCGAGGTCGAGGTCGGATTGTTGATTAAACTCGCGGTTGATTTCGTGCATGTGGCCGTCGAGTTGTTCAAGCAGGCTCTGGAAGCGATAGAACAGGGTGTCGAGAGTGTCCTGGTCGCCGGCGAAATTGGTGCGCACGAACTGCTCGAACGCGGCCGCATCGCCGTCTTCCGCGCGCCAGAACTCGGCTACCTGGTGAAGACCACGCTCGAGCCGGGGTTTTTGTTGAGCGCCGTACTTCGCGGTCAGTTCGTTTTGCAGCTTGGCAGTCGAGTCGTGCATCCACGCAGGCGAAGCGCTGGCAGCGGATGTTTTGGCGGGCATGGAAGCATTCTGCATCAAAATCTCCTCTGAGCAAAGTGCCACGGTGACGCACAACAGGATGGAACCCAGTAGCGTCAAACCGAGGCGTTCTTTCATTTTCTGCTCCTTAATGCCGAATCCGGCTCGGGATAAGGCAGCGAATTACTGAACCCGGAGATTTCGGAAGGTGCGTAATCGGGAAAGGGCAACTGGCTGCTCTCTCGCCACTGTTGCACTTGGTACGAGACAGCCGCAGTCTTCTCCTGGTCCAAGCCGCGGTCGCGACCGAGATAAAGAACGCGCGAGGGAAAGGCGAAAGTTGTGCCTGAGGCCTCGACGATATCCATGATTCTGAGCAGAAGATCTTCCTGAATTGCCAGAAACTCGGCGCCGTCCCTGGTTAGTGTGTAGCAGAAGACCTCCAAGTTTAGCGCACTATTGTCGTATCCAATGAATCGGATGCGGGCGCCGTCGGTTTCGACTTTGGGATGCTCATAAAGGAGGCGGCGAATCTGGGCGAGCACGTAGCGCAACTGATCGGCCGAGGTTTCATAGCGCAGGCTCAGCTTGGTATTGAAAAGGATTTTATCGCGGCGGCTCAGGTTCTCGATGTTCATGGTAGCGAGCGAGCCATTGGGGATGGAGAGCTCGATTCGTTCAGGAGTGCGGATGCGAGTGGAGCGGAGGCTGATATCTTCCACCGTTCCGGTCTTGTCACCAAAGCGGCATATGTCGCCGACGCGGATGACTTCATCTCCAAGCAGAGAAACGCCGCCGAAAAGATTCTCCAGAGTTTTCTGGGCGGCGAAGGCGATCGCGATTCCGCCGATGCCCAGTCCGGCGAGGGCGGTGGTCATGTTGACGCCGAGAGAGTTGAGTATGGCAAAGATAGCGGCGATGGAAATAATGGCTTTGAGAACACGTTCACCGAGAAGCAGGAGCGACCCAGTGCCGGTGCGGCCGGCGCGGATTGCGCGTTCTCGAACCTGCCGTGCTATCTGCTGAACGATTCGAGAGAGCAACCAAGCCCATGCGATGATGAACACCACGCCGATGACTTCCTGGTAGTGGTGGCGCGGCAATAAGGGCAAGCCGATTTGTCGCACGAGCCCGCCGTCGTAAATGGTGGCAAAAACAAGCCAGAGCGGGTTCGAGATGGCATTCCAGGCATCCGGCCGGGATATTGGAGGATGGCGGCGTAGTTTCTGATACAGGCCCAGCAACCGGACCGTGAGCCAACCCAAGGCCGCGGAGATGGGGATGGCCAGCAGGATAGCCAGCCATTGCCATATCGCGATCCCCAAGAACTCGTACTGCACCAGGAAATCAGGCAGATGGGCCTCCACCTGATGGACCGCGAGCCGGTCGTAAAGATCGGGAACTTTGGCCAAGGTGTCAGAGGAGATCAACCAGATTTTCACGCCTCCGGAATCGGGGACGCGAACCAGATCGAGGTCCGCATCAACATCTCCGGCGGACAAAGCACCGATGCGCTGCTGGTTTGGAGAAGATCCTTCCTGTGGAGATCCCTCTGGCAGATTGCTGATCAGCCTCAGGTTGCCGGAAAATGCGCGGTCCATCACACTCTTCAGCTTTTTGGCGAGTTCCTCGCCTTGCGCCGCGCGCTTGGCGTTGGTCATTTGCAGATACTGCGCTGCCACGGAGTAGTTTCCCGCCTGAGCGGCATGGAGAAATCCGTATATGGTGCCGTTGGGAGTGTCACGGCCTAGTGGGTCCGTTACTGGCGACGTAGTAGGCTCGGGCGTGGTCTTAGGTACGCCTGGCAGTTGCGCAGCGGCGGTCAGGGAGATCACTGCGCACAACACCAGCCAGCAGGCTCGCTTAAAGAAAAACGAAGACATGGTTCCTTCTCCAGAGGAAGGGCGCGAATTGACGCGAATCATGCGCCCGCGAAAGATGCCTGAGCAGAGCGAGAGTTCATTGTACCGAAAGGAAAGCCGACCTCGCGGAATCGGCTTGAGTTCTTATGGACGTTTGGGGCGATAGACATCAGTGCTGGTGCCGAAGAAAACCTCGGCTGATTCCATAATCGTTTCCGAGAGCGTGGGATGCGGATGGATGGTGAGAGCAATATCTTTGGCGAGTGCGCCCATCTCGATGGCGAGCACTCCCTCGGCGATAAGTTCGCCCGCGCCGACGCCGACAATTCCTACGCCCAGCACGCGTTCAGTCTGCGGATCAATAAGGAGTTTGGTCATGCCTTCGGTTCGGTCGATGGTCATGGCGCGTCCCGAAGCGGCCCAGGGGAACTTGGCAACTTTGATTTCGCGATTATCTTTCTGCGCCTGAGTTTCGGTGAGACCGCACCAGGCGATCTCGGGATCGGTGAAGACGACCGCGGGGATGGCGTTGGGCTCGAAGGCGACTTTGTGCCCGGCAATGGCTTCGGCCGCGGTGCGTCCTTCGTGCATGGCCTTATGGGCGAGCATGGGTTCGCCGACTACGTCGCCGATGGCGTAGATGGCTGGGTCGTCCGTCTGCAGTTGCTTATTTACCTGAATGAATCCGCGCTGGCCCAGTTTGACGTGAGTTTTCTCGAGGCCCGGGATTTCGGAATTGGGTTTGCGTCCGACTGAAACTAGAACCTTGTCGAATAGCTTCTCGCGTTCTTTCACTTCTGGGCCGTCGAAGGTGACGCGAATTCCGTTGGGGTCTTCTTTAACCGCAGAGACAGTTGTGTTGAGCAGGATGGAATCGAAAATCTTCTCTATGCGCTTGTGCAGGGGGAGGACAAGATCGCGATCCGCACCTGGCAGGAGGCCGGGCAGCATCTCGACGACGGAAACTTTGGAGCCGAGCGCGGCGTACACCGTACCGAGTTCGAGGCCGATGTAGCCGCCGCCGACTACTAGCAGAGTGCCGGGGACTTCGCTGAGGTCGAGCGCGGAAGTGGAATCCATCATGTGCGGGGTTTCGAGTTTAAGGCTGGGAATGATCGCTGGCCGCGAGCCGGTAGCGATGACGATTCGGTCGAAGGTAACCGACTCCTCGGCACCGTTTGTGCGGTTGATGCGAAGCGTATTCGAATTCTCGAACGCCGCTCTGCCTTGGATGTATTCGACCTTTCGTTGTTTGGACAGCAGGCCTAAGCCGCCGGTCAGTTTTTTGACGACGCCTTCTTTCCAGGAACGCAGCCGGGATAGGTCGATCTTCGGATCGCTGTAGTCAATTCCCCAGTTTTTCGCGTGGCGGGTTTCGTCGATCAGCTTCGCGATGTGGAGAAGGGCCTTGGACGGGATACAGCCGCGGTAAAGGCAGACGCCCCCCGGATTCAGTTCCGGGTCAATCAGCGTGACTTTCATTCCGAGGTCGGCGGCGAGGAAAGCGGCTGCATAGCCGCCTGGGCCTGCGCCGATCACCGCGATGTGCAAATTTGTCGCCTCTGTCATTCGGAATCTATGTGAGAACGCCTTGCAGCGAACATGTCAGTCAGCAACGCAGGGTCCTTCGACTCCGCGGCTGCTGCGCTTTACGCAGCAGCCGCTCCGCTCAGGATGACAGATTGCGGATGACGTCTTCATCCTTGCACTGACAACAGGAACGGCTGCTCGAAGGCTTCCGCGATCCAACGCAAGAATCTGGCGGCATCCGCGCCGTCGATCAACCGGTGATCGTAAGACAATGACACTGGCAGCACCAGCCGCGGTTCGAACTTTCCGTTGAGCCACACCGGTTCCATGCTGGAGCGCGACAGGCCCAGAATCGCGACCTCGGGATAATTCACGATAGGAGAGAATCCGGTGCCACCGATTCCACCGAGGTTGGTAATCGTGAAAGTGCCGCCTTCCATTTCCGCCAGGGTAATCTTCTTTTCACGGGCTTTCTTGGAAAGCTGGGTGAGTTCCGCGGCGAGCTCGACGATATTTTTCTTGTCAACGTCACGAATTACCGGTACCAGCAGACCACGGTCGGTATCCACGGCGACGCCGATATTGATGTATTGCTTGTAGACGATTTCGTCTTTGGAGAGGTCGATGCTGGCATTGAACTGAGGAAAAATTTTCAGCGCGGATGAGCACACCTTCAAGGCGATGGCGGTGACCGTCATTTTGCCGCCGGCCTCTTCCGCCTTGGGAGCAAAGCGCGCGCGTAGATGCTCGAGTTCCGTGATATCGGCCTTATCGTTCTGCGTGACGTGGGGGACCGTGGTCCAAGCCTGCCATAGATGTTCCGCGGTCTTGCGCCTTACACCGCGGATCGAGACGCGCTCGACCTTTCCCCACTTGGTGAAATCCGGCAACTCCGGCTGAGCGAATTGGGCTCCGCGTGGCGCTTGCGTAGCCGCAGCCGAAGCGAGCAGCGCTTTCGAATGCGCCTTGACGTCGTGCTCGCTGATACGGCCACCGGGGCCGGTTCCTTTCACCTTGTGAATGTCGACGCCGACCTCGCGCGCTAATCGACGGACATGCGGGGCCGCGGGGATTGGTTCTCCGCGCTCGGCGCCTGCAACTTTTTCGAGTTGAGCCGGCATGGTAAAGCTGGGAGGAAGCTGCTGCGGCTGGTCGGGTGGAAGCGCTTGTTCCTCGGTTTTGCCCTCGGCTTGAATCGCGGCCTGGAAAGCGAGACGCGCCCCCTGCTGACCGGAAACGTGCTCGACTGGAACGTGTCTGGGCCGCTCCGCCTGCGGCGCAGCAGCGCCCTCGAGCGTGAAGATGACATCGCCAACTTTAACCTTCTCACCTGGCTTGACGCGAACCTCTTTGACAATCCCGCTGATCGTCGAGGGAACTTCGATCACCGCTTTGTCGGTCTCCAGTTCCATCACGGGCTGGCCCTCGGAGACCTTGATGCCAGGAGAAATCATGAGCCGGACGAGATCGCCCTGGGAGATGTTCTCTCCGAGTTCGGGAAGCTTGAACTCGGTTGGGCCAAGGTTGGCCGATGCTCCTGAAGTGGGACTTGATGAAGCTGGACTGGGCATCGCGGGAGCGGAGCGTGGCGCTGACGTCGGTTGGGTTTCGGTCCTGGGCAGTTGCATTGTGGCGGTCGCGCCTGATGCGGCGGCAGCAGCCTGCTGGGCCTTGGGTTCCTTCGGGGACGAGGGTGCAGGCGCTACAGTGCCTGCCCCGTTGTCGAAAGTGAAGATCACTTGGCCAACCTTGATCTTCTCGCCCTCTTTAACGCGGACCTCTTTCACGACGCCGCTCACGGTGGATGGAACTTCGACGACTGCCTTGTCGGTTTCTAGTTCCATCACTGCCTGGCCTTGGGTGATGGCGATGCCGGGCGAAATCATCAGCCGGACGAGGTCCCCCTGGTCGATGTTTTCGCCGAGTTCCGGTAGCTTGAATTCTGTCACTTTAACTTTTTCTCCGTTGTTCCAGCATCGCTACTAAGTGTTGGCCGGGTTCGGCTTCTCCGGATTGATGCCCAGGTCTTTGATCGCCTTCTGGAGCGTCTCTGGTGCGATCTGTTTATCACGGGACAGCGCGTTCAACGTTGCCAGCACGATGTGCTTGGCATCTACCTCGAAGAAGTCGCGGAGCGAAGCCCGACCCTCGCTGCGGCCGAAACCATCCGTACCCAGGGCCACCAGCGGACGCGGCACCCACTGCGAAATCGATTCCGGAAGCACCTTCATATAATCCGATGCGGCCACAAAGACCCCGGGTGCTTCTTTCAGACATTGCGTGACAAATGGGATTCGCGGAGTGTCGCCCGGATGCAGCATGTTCCAGCGCTCGCAGTCATTTCCATCTTGGTAGAGCCGTTTGTAGCTGGTCACGCTCCAAACGTCTGCGGCGACTGCGTATTTCTCTTCCAGAATCTGCTGGGCCTTGAGCACTTCGAACATGATGGTGCCACTGCCGAAGAGCTGGGCGCGCAGCTTGGCGTCCTTTTTTTCCGAGGCCTTGAAACGATATAAACCTTTCAAAATGCCGTCTCGGACTTCCGGTCCATGGGGCATCTCGGGCATGGGCAAGGGCTCGTTGGTGACAGTCAGGTAGTAGAAGATGGATTCCTGATCCACATACATACGCTTGATGCCGTCCTGAATGATGACGGCAATTTCATAGGCGAATGCAGGATCGTAGGCGAGCAGATTTGGCACGGAGAGCGCGAGCACGTGACTGTGACCGTCCTGATGCTGCAGGCCTTCGCCGGCAAGCGTGGTGCGGCCAGCGGTGCCTCCAACCAGGAAGCCGCGCGTGCGCATGTCAGCTGCGGCCCAGATCAGATCTCCGATGCGCTGAAAGCCAAACATCGAGTAATAAATGAAAAACGGAATCGTGTTGATTCCGTGGTTCGCATACGCCGTACCGGCTGCGATGAATGAGCACATCGATCCGGCTTCAGTGATGCCTTCCTCCAGGATCTGTCCGTCCTTGGCTTCTTTGTAATAAAGGAGGGTGTCCATGTCGACCGGCTCATAAAGTTGGCCGACGCTGGAGTAAATGCCGACCTGGCGGAACAGCGCTTCCATGCCAAAGGTGCGAGCTTCATCCGGAATGATGGGCACGATGAACTTTCCGATCTCCGGGTCGCGCAGCAATTTCCCCAGCAGCCGGACGAAGACCATCGTAGTCGCAACGTCGCGGCCCTCGGTGCCTTTGTAGAACTCCTCGAAGTGGGATTCAGAGACCGGGCTGATCGGTTTCGCTCGCACTTTGCGTTCTGGCAGATAGCCGCCCAGTTGCTTGCGGCGCTCCTTCATGTAGGTGATTTCGGGGCTGTCATCCGCGGGACGATAGAACGGAGCGTCGTGAAGTTCATCATCGGGGATGGGAATGCCGAATCGTGAGCGGAACATCTGCAGTTCGTCGTCATTCAGCTTTTTCTGCTGATGGGTGATGTTCTTGCCCTCGCCGGCCTCCCCCAGGCCATAGCCCTTGATGGTCTTAGCCAGAATAATCGTTGGGGAGCCGCGGTTCTCTACGGCTGCCTTATATGCGGCGTGGACTTTGATGGGATCGTGTCCTCCCAACCTCATGCGCGCGAGTTGTTCGTCGGAAAGATGCTCGACCATCTTGAGCAGACGGGGATCGGTTCCGAAGAAGTTTTGGCGGAAGTAAGCGCCACTCTCGACGAAATATTTCTGATACTGACCATCACTGATCTCGCCCATGCGCCTGACCAGCAGACCGTCGCGATCGCTGCGGATCAAGGAATCCCAGTCGCCGCCCCAGATGACCTTGATGACGTTCCAGCCGGCGCCACGGAAAATGGCTTCAAGTTCCTGAATGATCTTGCCGTTCCCGCGAACTGGGCCGTCCAGACGTTGCAGGTTGCAGTTCACCACGAAGATCAAATTGTCGAGCCGTTCCCGCGAGGCCAGGGTGATGGAGCCCAGGGACTCGGGCTCATCCATTTCACCGTCGCCGAGAAAAGCCCAGACTTTGCCATCGGTCGACAGCTTCAGCCCACGATTTTCGAGATAGCGGATAAAGCGGGCCTGGTAGATCGCCTGGATGGGTCCCAATCCCATCGAAACTGTAGGGAACTCCCAGAAATCAGGCATGAGCCAGGGGTGAGGATAAGAGGAGAGGCCGCCGCCGGGTTTCAGTTCGCGGCGGAAGTTCTCCAGCTTCTGCCGGGGGATGCGGCCTTCGAGATAGGCGCGGGCATACATGCCGGGGGCAGCATGCCCTTGGAAATAGACGAGGTCGCGGTCGCCGGTTTCGGTTTGGGCGCGCAGGAAATGATTGAACGCCACTTCGTAAAGAGTAGCCGCCGAAGCGAAGGTCGAAATGTGCCCGCCGATGCCTTCCTGCAGCTTGTTGGCACGTACCACCATGGCCAGCGCGTTCCAGCGGACGAGGCTCTTGATGCGTCGCTCCATCTCTTGACTGCCGGGAAATGGCGGCTGCTGCGTCACGGGGATTGTGTTCTGATAAGGGGTGGTGGCTGTGAACGGAAGGTTGACTCCCGCGGCCCGCTTGGCGTGCAACGACAACTGCTGCAGTAAACGTCCGGCGCGCTCCGGGCCGCCTTCAGCTAACACATAGTCGAGGGAATCAAGCCATTCTCGAGTTTCGAGTACTTCCAATCCGTTCGTCTGAGTCTCGGCCACGTCTGGTTTCTCCATTGTGAGCAGGAATTCTCCATGATAGACAATCGCGAAGAATTTTGCTGGCGAGGTCCGGGCGAAGCTGCCGGCGGAGTCATATTTTGTGCTGAAACAGGAATCCTTGGGTACGTCGGAGTCATCCATATTCACCGAGCAGTAGACCCCAATTGCGGTTATTGCCGATGATCTGCAGCGGTACCGATCCGAGATAAGTTGCATCCGAAGTCAGAGAGAAGCAAACATTGCAGTGAACTCGCGATTAACAGGAGACTCCTCATGCCGAAAAAACCTGCTTCGAAGCTAAATGCCCAGCCACACATACATCAGAGGGCGCGCGAAATTCAGGAGTATGGCACCGTGAGCCATGCGTTGCCCCTGGAACTGGAAGAGCCGGTGCGTCTGGAAATGACGGAACGACTCAACCAGTTGCTCGCCGATACAATGACTCTCCGCGATCTGTACAAGAAATCCCATTGGCAGGTCGCTGGCCCGACGTTTTATCAGCTTCATCTGCTTTTCGACAAGCATTTCGGAGAGCAGTCGGAGCTTGTCGACACCCTAGCCGAGCGGATTCAGTTGCTGGGCGGCCTCAGTATCGCAATGGCACACGATGTGGCAGAGACCACGCGAATCGAGCGGCCACCCAAGGGAAGGGAAGAGGTTCCGGTGCAACTTTCGCGCCTCCTGGACGCTCACCAGATCATAATTGGGGACTGCCGTGAGTTGGCAAAGCGGGCATCGACTCTTGGAGATGACGGAACCAATGACGTGGTCGTCAGTGACGTGTTGCGCACCAACGAGTTGCAGGTGTGGTTCATTAGCGAGCACCTGGTGACCATGCCCTTGGTGGAAGCAGTTGATTCGTCCGCCGCAGCAGACTGACATTGGGGCAAAGGTTACTGGTACAGGGCTGGTCCAGGTCCAGCCCTGGTTTTTCCTCTTCTTCAGGCACTCATTCGCTTGACTTCATTGAGACTCGCGTTCAAGATGGTAGGCAATTTTGGAAGTCACGTGAAAGCAGCGCGGTATCAGGCTCAGCTTATTTACAAATTCCGAACAGATCGAGTGAGCCGCCGGGACCGATTCTGCCAGCGTTGATTCGCAGCGTCTTTTCACGATAATAAAATGTAATTCCTCGTGCCGTAGCTGCCTCTAAGTTGCTATTATTGCAGTTACTTCTGTCAGTTTAAGAGGGGGGCCAATGTTTCCAGGCGGACAGAACTTGCGCGTACTGCGCGAGCAACTGGGATTGACCATGAGGGATGTCGAGAACGCCAGCGCACGGATCGCGCAGAAACGCGCAAATGACGAGTTTGCTATCCCCCCGAGTCGACTTTCGGATCTTGAGACAAAAGGTGTGATCCCGAGCATCTACCGTTTGTATTCACTGGCGGTGATCTACCGCCGGGATATCCGGGAATTGCTCTCCTGGTATGGAGTTGATCTGAATGGGATGGCGGCTGATCTGGACTTCGTCATTCCGCCGAGATCGCACGTCTCCGAAGCCCTGGCGAACCTTTCCAGCATTCAAATGCCGATACGCCTTGATCCCGGCTTCGATCCCCGCCGCACAGTAAACTTTGGGCGAATGGTAGAGCAGTGGGGCCAGGTACCCCTCGCGTACCTGGCGCAATTTGCCACTTGCCAGTACACCTATGGCTATATTGGTAGCGACGATTTGACCATGTATCCGATCCTGCCACCGGGGAGTTTTGTGCAGATCGATGAAACCAAGAACAAAGCGGTTGAGGGAGGCTGGAGGTCGGAGTACGAGCGCCCGATCTACTTCGTGGAAACACGCGACGGCCATACTTGCTGCTGGTGCACAATGACGCGGGAAGAAATTATCCTGCAGCCCCACCCGCTCTCTCCGGTTGCGGCTCGCGCCCTCAGGTACCCGCAAGAGGCGGAGATCATTGGCCAGGTTGTCGGGGTTGCGATTCGGTTGGGGGATTGGCGTCCACTTTTGGATTCTTCAACAAGCTCGAAAGCGCGTGAAGTACTGAACTGAGATGGCGGGCAGATCCGGCGCCCGGCCCGTGGGGCAACAGGTTAGGGCTGGTGTTCGCAAGCCGCTCCACATAGGTGGCAGGCGGAAGGCCCGCCACTTTACTGGACTGTTTCGCATCTTCCACTAAATTCCGGATGGGCATTGCGAGGACCTTGGAGAGTAGAGAGCGATGGGCTCGCGCCAGTGCTCTTTTAGCTGCCAAGTCCCCATAAACGCGAGTAAGACCCCAGTGTTCGTAGCTTCCCTCTTTGTCGCGCAATCCAGAAAGATACTCCAGCTTGTTCAGACAGCCAGCGAAGGCTCTGAGCGTGGTCTCCTGGAGGTCTTCGAGTGCCGAATGCAGGGTCATTGTTACCGTGTTACAGTTTTGGAAACACGGAATTACTTCGGTAACCTGTTCAAAACGGTGCCTGCCAGTACATTATCACGGGGTAATCCCACACTGGAAAGGAAATCACACCGTGAACAATAGCTTACGCTGGTTGGCTGTTGCACTGCTGCTGACCACCACCGTTTCTTTGCCGGCAACTCTCAAGGCCATCGCTGACGTCCCAACGGGCCCGATTACTCTTCCGGGGCCATTGCCTCCCGATGGCAACCCCACGGGCCCGCCGAAAGTAGTTACAGGCCAATAGATTTTGTTAAAGCTGTTATTGTGGGCTGGCGCAAAAGGGTGTATATTCTGCGCGGTAGCCCATGTCCGCCTCGGTGATGCTGTTTTACTACCTGTGGATAGCTCCCCATGTCCTTGAGGGGATCATTTTGTTTGCCATGATCCGTCGCGGACTGCATCGGCAGTTCCCGATGTTCTTTCTGTATATCAGTTTTGAAATTGCCCAGTGTTTTTGCCTGCTTGGCGTGTCGCAGTATGTGTCCTACTTCAAACCGGTGTACTTCCAGGTTTATGCTGTAGGGCTGGCCATCAGTACCGCGATCCGATTTGCCGTGATCTATGAGTTGTTCTGTCATTTCTTCCGGCGCTACCCGGGAATCAGCGAGGCCGGGAAGGTCTTGTTCCGCTGCGCGAGCGTAGTGCTTCTGCTGATCGCTCTCGGATTAGCTGTCTCCGCACCAGGCAATACTCCAGCCCCTGCAGTGAACGAAGCGGCATATGTTACGCTGCGAACGACGACATTTGCCGCCGATCGAGCCGCGAGCGTTCTGCAAGGTGGGCTATTGATCTCACTATTCTTGTTCTCGAGCTATTTCGTACTCTCATGGCGAAGCCCTGCGTTCGGTATAGCCCTGGGCATGGGAACGTTTGCAATTGCGGAATTCGCCATGACAGCCCTTCGCCTCTACGTGCACATCAGCGACCAGGCCTACGATCGCGCTGCGATGGGGGTCTATCACCTGTGCGTGCTGGTCTGGATGTTGTACCTCGTGGGAGTCGAGCGGGAGCCTCGATTCACTTTGAAGGCATTACCTAAAAACGACTTGGAGATTTGGAACCGGGAGTTGGAGCGTCTCCTACAACAGTGATTATCACACTCATTCTTGTCTTGATTGCATTTCTGGCGTTGGGCGTCTTGATCAGGTTGGCTAAGGGCGGGGCATCCCCCTCGAAGCTCTTGGAAAACCCGGCCGAGCACATCCGGGCGGTGGACGTGGATGCATTTCGGAACTTGGTTGACCCCGGCGAGGAGGAGTTTTTGCGGACGCACCTTGCTCCTACGGAGTTCCGTAGAATTCAGCGAGAACGCTTGCGGGCTGCGGTGGATTACGTCTCGTGCGCGGCTCAAAACGCGGCCGTCCTGCTCCGGATGGCCGATGCTGGGCGTCGCAGCCCCGACCCCGCGACGGCGGAAGCCGCTGAAAAGCTGGTCGATAACGCGATTCGCCTTCGACTTTATGCTTTCCAAACTATCGCCAGGCTGTATCTCGGCATGATTCTTCCCGGTGCGCGCATCTCTCCAGTTCGTATCGCGGAAAGCTACGAACAGATGACTCGCCTCGTCGTGCTGCTGGGATGTTTGCAGTATCCCACTCGCGGCGTCTCCGCAGCGCTCTGAAATCGGAAGCACGAAGTTGGAGGGCCAATCCTCGCGGGGCCTTCAAAGTTGTTACCCCCTAGTGGATGCGACTGAGGAATCCTGTGATCTGGTCTTCGAGCGCCTGCCCGCCCTGAGTTACGATTCCATTGTGGTCTGCTCCGGGGACAAGGTACAGGCGCTTGGGAAAATTTGCCCGCTGGAATAATGCGATTGTCATCGCGGGAGGCGTCACAGTGTCGTCGGTGCCGACCGTCAGGAACACAAACACGCGCACAGAGCCGATCTTCGACAAGTTGTCGAATCGATTATGAATAAAAAGGGAAAGCGGAAAAGCTCGTAGGTACCAGATTGCTTTTGCCGCGTCTGGAACGCTAGTGAAGGCGCTCTCCAGGATCAACCCTCCGGCATCAGGATGTTCCAAAGCCAGTTGCGTTGCTGGCCCGGTGCCGATTGAGCGGCCCATAAAGATGACATTGTGGATGCGGGTGTGCCTCTGAGTGAGCAGGTAACTCAAAGCCGCGCGGGCGTCCTCATACACGCGAGTCTCGTTTGGAGTGCCCGGACTGCTCGATCCGTATCCTCTGTAGTCCACAAGCAACAGGTTGGGACCGAGTTGACGTAAAGGTATTAGCTCGCCCGCCGGGCCTACCATCTGCTGCAACACGTAACCATTGCCGTGAAACATTAACAGAACTTTGTCTGAGGGCTGAGCCGCGGGAATCCACCACGCATGCAACTGCTCCGATCCGGCGACGGGAATGTAGAGGTCTTCGAACGCGATCCCAACGTTCGCGGGAGTTGCATTCGTAAACTTCGACGGTGCAGGGAAGGTCATTTGATCTTGCCGAAAGTAGAAAAACGCGCCCAAGCCAACATAGGTCAGGATAAGTACACTCAGGAGCGTCTTGATAGGGCGGCGTAGAATTCTATTGCCTTTGGGAGTGAAGCTCACTGCCGTACGGGTCATATTGGTAGCGTGCCGGCGATTTTAGCACGCTCCGCCAGAAGATGCGCGCGCAGGTGCCCGATACGCGACGATCGAGTTTACGGGCAATTTGCGGGAGTTGGGCGTCCGGCAAATCGCCCTTCAATCCATGTAATTTGATCCCTCGCGGAGTCGCCGATCACGCGGCCCGGGTCGAGATCAGAATATCTTTCCCACTGAACCCGGTCACCCTGTTTGCACATGCGAGCAATGATGGGAGCGACCACGGTTGGGGGGACGGTTCGATCGGCGTTGGCGCTGATTACCAGGGTCGCGCCGCGCGCCTGAGTCTGGCCAAGGCTGTTTCTCGCGAAATACAGTTTAACGAATTCGTTGTTCTCCCACCCTGGTTTTAGCGCTTGGGCCGGCGGAAGCTGGGCAAACAGTGCTCTCTCCCCGCAGTTCTGCTCGATCTGTTGATAAAGCGCAAGCGCCTTCTCTGTCAGCATATCGGTCAATTGAAACCGCGGATATACCGTCTTGATGCCATAAGCCAGGAATGTGAACGTGCCGCTGGAAGGCATTTGCGTGGAATGCGCGAATACTTCTTTCGCATCCACCGGGCCAGAAATTGCGATACTGCCGAGATAGCCTGGGTCGCGAATTTCGCTTTGCTTCTCGGCAACGGCGACCGCCGCTAAGCTGCCCTCGCCTTCCCCCATAACGATCCACCTCGCGCCCAGCTGTGGCACGGCGGCGCGGGCAGCGGAGACAGAGCCGATGACGTCGATTGCATTGGACCGAGCATCGAGGAATGCATTCCGGAAATCAGTGCCCAGCCCGGTGTAATCCGTAGCGACCACGGCGTAGCCCAGGTTCACATACATGGAGAGGAACGGTCCGTGCCCTACATTCCTCATGAGCGAGGGCGCACATGGGCGAGCGACGCCGGTGGCTCCGTGTGCCCACGCAATCACCGGCCAGCCCCCGACAGGCGGCTTTTGCTCGCTGGGAGTCAGAACTACGCCCGTTGTGGCCACGTCCTCCCCGGAAGCAGAGCGCGAGTGGTAGAGAATGCGAACAGCTGACACCTCAGGCGGGAGTTCGTATTCGTCGAACTGTTCCGAGCGGATCAGTTCTCCTGGTTTGCCAGCGGGCAACGGATGAGGAGTGTCATAGAACTTCGTCAGAGGCAGTGTATGTAAGATCTGGGACGGTTTAACTAGGGCTGGGGGTGGAGCTTGCGCGAAGGTGGGGTTGGCGACGAACAGGATCGCGGCCGTTGCGGCGAAGGATATTCCGAGGGTCGCGAGAAATCGTTTCCGACAAAACACAGGTTGAAAAGGCACAGGGCCGCCGGAGACTCTAGGCCTTCCAGAACACCATGATTCCGAGAACCACCGGAAGGTAAAGGACCGATGCGTGAAGGACACGGCTCGCCAGCACTTTTGATCCCGACGCCGTCAATTTGCCTACGTGATAGAACAGAAACGCTCCGGACAAGCACATGCCGACCCAATACCATAAGCCAGCGCGATCCACGAGCGGAAGCATGGTTGCGAGCACCAGGATCACGGTGAAGCCCGCAATCTCGGCGCGAGTGAAACGAGAATCGAGATCAAAGTCGGGCAGCATCTTATAGCCCGCGCGCGAATAGTCGTCGCGGTACATCAAGGCAATCGCGAGGAAGTGCGGGAATTGCCATAGAAAGAGAATCGAAAAAAGATACCAGGCATAGCGGTCGATGCCGGTTGATGCGCCAGCCCATCCAATCAGCGTCGGCATCGCCCCAGGGAAAGCCCCCAGCAGCGTGCACAGAGGCGTCTTCCTCTTTAACGGCGTATAGATGAGGAGGTACGAGAGCAGCGTGGAGACTGCCAGAAATGCCGATAACAGGTTCACTGTAATCGCCAGGTACAGGCCTCCAGCAACGCTCAACAGAATGCCAAATAGAAACGCCTCGCGAGAGCTAAGTCGTCCCGAGGGCAGAGGGCGGGACGCGGTGCGGCGCATTTGACCGTCCCATCCCCGCTCCATCCACTGATTGAGGGTTGCGGTCCCGCTGGCGACCAGCAGCGTGCCAACCAGCGTATTGATCAAGCCTAAAACCCTGAATGGTCCACGAGAGGCGAGGTAGTACCCGGCTGACGTGGTCATCAAAATGAGGAGGTTCACTTCGGGCTTGGTCAGAGTGTAATAATCCCGGAGCTTGGCGGTGAGCGTCTGCGGAGCGATGGAATTTGCCATTAGATTAGTGGTCGCCATTTTACCAGTCTTCTACCGCGGACTCCTCCCGCTTAAACCGATTGTTCCTTCTACGCACGATGAAGATCATACCAATGGATCCCAGCGTGGGAGGAATGACCATGACCAAAATGCCACTCCGTAAAGCCTCAATCATCCTTGCCCCAGCGGAGGACGCCTGAGTATAGCAAAGCGCACAGTTTTGGGAAAAAGCCGGTAGAGGCAACAGCAGCACAAACAGTCCTGCCAACGCAATGCCCGTGACTCGGATCGTACTCAGAAACTTCATATCTCCTTCCCCAGAAGGGCGCTGCCGTCGATCAAGACTTTGAATAGCTGGACCAAGGCGCCCCCAGCAATTCGCGGAAGCTGTCCGTCCACCCATATTGCATCGCCAGCAGCACGAAGACGGTGAAGACGACGACAAACCACAGAAGCCCATGATTATCCGACAGGTGCATGAAAAACAAGAGTGCCAGTGCGGCTTCGACGACCGCCAGAAACAGCATGCGTGCGAACATCTGCGGCGCGGTGATGTTGGAGTAAGCAATCACGAATTGCAGGAACGCGATGGCAAGAATGCAAATGTAAACAACCACGTACCTGCCCGCGTTACTCTTGTGCCCTTCTGCCATGGCCATTGTTTTGCTCCTGTTCCGTTTTTCAGTGCGAAAGGTTCAACAGGTAAACCAGCGGCACGACGAACATCCAAACTAAATCCACGAAGTGCCAGTAAAGACCAGTGATTTCGAGATCGTCAGCATTGTAGCGGCCGCCCTTGTAGCGGATGCCAACTGCCACAAGCGCAATCACTCCGCCGGTAACGTGCATCAGATGCAAGCCGGTGATGCTGAAAAACGAGGCGCCAAACAAGCCGGTGCCCCATGGGTTCTTAAGCAGGGTCATGCCTTCACCGATCAGTCCCAGCCATTCCCGGATGTGCAACAAAGCGAAAAGGGCACCAGCGCCGGCGGTAATCAGCGTCCATTGCAGCGCTTTAGCTTTTTCTCCCGCCTTGGCCGCATCGATTGCAAAAAGCATGGTGAGGCTGCTGGTCACGAGAATAAACGTCATCAGCGCGACGTTGGTGATGCTGTGGAACGGTCTCGGCCAGTCGGGAGTGGCGTTGCGGAGGAATCCATAGGCGACCAGACAACCGGCAAAAGTTGCGGTGTCGGCGATAATGAACAGCCACATCGCCATCTTTTTCGCGGGAACCGAAAACGCAGGCTTCTCCATCACTCCTGCGTGTCCTCCCATTGCATCGGCGTGGCTCACGGTGCCTCCTCTTGTTGTCAAGTTTGCTAGAGCTTGATCCACAGCAACAACAGCAGATACACCCACAGCACATCCATGAAATGCCAGTACAGTGAAGTGGCGTCCAGTGTGCTCTTGCGCAGGATCGACCGCTTGAACCTGCTGATCACGCGCATCAGGCCGCCCAATCCGCCGAGCACATGCAGGGCATGCGCCGCAGTCAGCACATAGAAGAATGAGCTATTAGGGTTGGTCGCCAGGAACAGGCCTTGGGCCCTCAGTTGAAGCCACGCTACATACTGTCCAGCTACGAACGACAATCCTAAGAACAGCGTGATATAGAGCCAGCGCGCAGGGTTGGCGACGGCATCCCTTCGCCCGCTCATGAAGCTGCCAACCTGACGGCGGGCAACTTCCAGCGTAATGCTGCTGGCGAGGAGGAGCAGAGTGTTAAAGAAAAGGATTCGGGGCAGGCTGAGATGCCGCCAGTCCAGTGCCGACCCTTGACGAACGATCAGGGCGCTGGTAAACGCCGCGAACGTCATCGTGATGGAGGCCAGCACTACCCAGATTCCGGTTGAAGCCGGCGGCGGCGCGTAGTCCTTGACCGAGCGCAAGTCGCCACCAGCCGGGACCAGGTTTCGCCGGCCCCCATTGCCGGAATCGATTCCAAGTCTCGGCGGATCGCGTCGCTCCTCAATCTTCGGCGGTTCAGGGACTGTGGTCGCCATAGACTGCAAAACTCCTTTTCCTATCGGACCTTTGCCTACTTACGCCTCGTCATGTGCCGATTTCACTTTCTCGGGCGAGGCCTGCATTACGTAGTCGCCGGTGGAACTCTCGACACCGTACTGGTAAGGATCGTGGAAAACCTCCGGCAGTTTGTCGCCAAAGTTGTTGTGAGGCGGCGGTGTCGTGGGCGTGCTCCACTCCAGAGAGGTAGCTTCCCATGGGTTGCCGGTTGCAGGCTTACCCCAGAACCGGCTGTGGAACAAGTTGTAGAGGAAAATGAGCTGGGCGGCTCCGGTCAGCAGAGCAGCGATGGTAATGAAGCGATGTACGGGGATCAGCGGCTGCAGATAGTCGTCCACAAAAGCCTGGTAGCGGCGAACGTTGCCCGCGATTCCCAGGTAGTGGAAAGGCATGAAGATGCAGTATGCGCCGACAAAAGTCAGCCAGAAGTGAACCTTGCCTAAAGTCTCGTTCATCATGCGTCCGAACATTTTTGGGAACCAGAAGTAAGTTCCTCCGAAAATGCCGAAAATGGCCGCAACCGCCATCACCAAATGGAAGTGTCCGACTACGAAGTAAGTGGCGTGGAGCATGATGTCGATCGAAGGCTGCGCCAGAAAGAAACCGCTCACCCCGCCGCTGATGAACATCGAGACAAAGCCCAGCGCGAACAGGGAAGCGGTGTTAATGCGCAATTTCGACCCGTAAATGCTGCCCATCCAGATGAGCACAATAATCGTGGACGGAATCGTAATGACCAGCGTCGGGAAGGAGAATGCCAGCGACGAGACCGGGTTCATGCCGCTGAGAAACATGTGGTGCCCATAGACCATGTAACTGAGGACGGCAAGCGCTCCCATCGAGTAAACCAGGACCCTGTGACTGAGCATCGGTCGCCGCATGTTAGTGATCAGGATATGAGACACAATCCCCATCCCGGGGACGATCGCGATGTACACCTCCGGATGCCCGAAGAACCAGAACAAATGCTGCCAGAGTAGAGTCGATCCGCCTGAGTGCGGCTGCAATTGATCATTGAGCACGAGGCCCGAGGGGACGAAGAAGCTCGTTCCCGCCACATGATCGAGAATCAGGAGGATGGTCGCGGGCATCAGCACGGCGAAGGCGGTGAGGCCCATCACCGACGTGATGAACCAGGCCCAGGCGCTGAGCGGCAAGCGCCACATGCTCATGCCCTTGGTCCGCATATCGAGCGTTGTGGTTATGAAGTTCAGCGAACCCAGCAACTGGCCGATGCAGAAAATACAAATGGCTGTCGCCCAGAGAACTACACCCGTGCCTTGGCCGGGGCCACTGGCCGATCCGATAGCGCTAAGCGGTGCATACTGCGTCCAGCCGCCGAGGGTGGGCCCGTCGCTTACGAAGAACGACGACATTAGAACCAGGAACCCGACGAACGTGACCCAGAACGACATCATGTTGAAGTGCGGAAACGGCATGTCCTCCGCGCCCACCTGGATAGGCAAGAAATAGTTGCCGAAGGCGGCGAAGGGTGCCGTGGTGAGAACGAAGAAGACCATGATCGTAGCGTGCATGGTCATCAGCTGCAGATAGTATTCCGGCGTCATCACATTGCCGGGCGCGCCGTTGGCAGAAAGCAAATGCAGACCGGGGATGGGATAGTTCGTCCAAGCCAAGTGAATGCGCATCAGCCAGGAAAGCACCATTCCAACCAGTACGGCCACCAGGGCCAAGCCGTAATACTGCTTGCCGATCACTTTGTGGTCGAGACTGAAAACGTGCTGACGGATAAAGCTGGTCGGCGCGTGGTGCTCTGCCGCGTGTGCAGACATATCGTGCATATGCTCACCTCGAAAGTGACGTCCCATCCACCTGAACCCGAGTGTCGACGGGATCTATTGCAATGCCGCTTGTTTCTTAAGCCAACTGTCGTAGTCTTCCTGGGACATCACCTCAAGATATGCCTTCATGTTGTAGTGTCCCAAGCCACAAAGCTGAGTGCACACAATTTCGTACTTTCCAATCTGGGTTGCGGTGAAATGCAGCGAAAGATCCAATCCAGGGACAAAATCCTGCTGCACTCGCAAGGCCGGAACGTAGAACGAGTGCCCGACGTCCTTGGCGTGCATGAGCAGGTGAATCTCGCGGTTGACCGGAATTGCCATTTCCGCCGTCACAATGTCGTCCTTGGAATCCTGATCGTGCGACGTATCCAAACCGAAGAAGTTCGCATTGGCTTCGCTGATGAGATCGGGATGGAGCGGGCCGAAGGTTCCATCCGGGCCGGGATAGCGAAAGTAAAACGCGAACTGTCCAGCTTGCACTTGAACCGGTATGGCGTTTGCCGCCGGGGGAGTGAAATAGACATCAGCCCAAGCCTTGACCCCGAACACGCCCAGAGCCAAGACTTCAGTCCCGACCAGCAGAAATGCGGCCCAAATCACGGCTTTCGCGCCGCCGGGGAAGGTCTTGATCTTGTCCTCGGGACGCGTATTGGCAAACTTCCAGATGAACAGAGCCAACAGAATCTGCGAGGCCAGGAACGAGATTCCCGCCTCAGCCATCGTCTCCGACATCTGCTCGTCAATTCGAGCGCCATGCGTCGAGATGTCGGCCGGTGGATCCCAAGTGTGACGCAGGATGGGGATCGCGGAAAGTATTGCAATCACGATAATAGTCACTGCAAAAATTTTCGCCATATCGCCTCGCCTCTGGCCGGCTGTCCACCCGGCCCAACCGACTTCTTCAAAGCAGCCGCCAGCACTTTCGGCGGCCGTCCTTGCTTGCTGCGGCACGCCATCCTAACTCAAGAAACTTAACCGCAACTGAACTCTTCATGAATAATTGTTCATTTTGCTTTAAAGGAGAAATTGGCGGTCGCCGGTTTGCCCGCCGCGACTGTCACCTTCGCCGTCTGCGTTCCCAGATCCTCCTGCCATGCGGTCACTGTGTAGCTGCCCGCGGGGACACCGTGGATCGTAAAATTGCCGTCTTTATCGGTGGTCGCGTAGGGGCCCTTGACCACAGCGTGGTAGCCGTGCATCCAGGGATGAATGTTGCATTTCACCGAAATCATTTCCGTGGCTTTCCAACTGGTTTCGATGGGCGGCGCTCCTGGCGGTTGAGACTTGTTCCACGGGATATTGCCGGTCATCGGGTTGGGCAGCGGATGGATATTGTGGGTTGTTTGATCACTAGTCGTGACCTTGAATTTCTGGTCGGGATTCATCGCGATGACGTGCGGGATATATTGGCAACCCTTCTGGTCAAAAACGGGCTCGCTTGAAGACGAGCTAGCCTCGTTGCCGGTCAGACCTTCCGAGATGTAGAGAACGACGTTCTCCAACCCACCGCTTGCTCCGACCACGACGTTCTCCAACGCTACCGGGCTGTTCTCGTGTTGCTTTACGCAGTAAGGGTCTTTCGACATATCGATGCCCCGCATGTGCGGCGCAGGGCCATCTAGCTTTACGGTCCCGGCGATTGAGCCTTCCGCGGCAGCGCTGACATTTTGGTCGAGGCTTAGCGCCCCGAAGCCGATGAGTACTAGCCCCGATAGTATTGCTGCAAACTTCGAGTAGTGTTGCTTTTTCATTGGCGCTCTCCTGTGAACAAGACTTCGCTCGATCTCAGATTATTTTATTGCGGACTAACCGGTTTTAAGCCCAACTGCCTGGCGATCTGCTTTTCCTTGGCGTTATACGCGTTGTTGCGCTGCAGCGTGCGCAGATAGAACACCAGGTCCCACGCCTCATCCGGCTTAATGTTATCGGAGAAAGACGGCATCGGCGTGCCATCCAGCCCGGTCATGAAGATTTTGTAGAGATCGCGGTCCGTGCTGCCGCACTTGGGTCGTGTTCCGTCGGTGAAGTTGTAGGCCCAAATAGGCCGGCCAAGATCATCGGTGAGGGTCGAGGCGGAGGGACCGTTAGCCATTCCTTGTACACCGTGGCACTTCCAACATTGCACTTTTGCGAAGACTTCTTGTCCCGCTTTGACCCGCTCTGGAGTTACTTCCGGCTCAGGGGGAATCTGGATGGGCGTTCCTGGCTTTTCGGTCTGCCAGCGCGGAGAGAAGTGCTTGATCCATGCCACGAGATTGGCGCGCTCATCCTTGGTGAAAGTGTTCCAAATAGGCATGCTCGAGCGGTCTAACCCGCGGGCAATCGTGTCGTAGAGATCTTCATCGGTGGGCAAGGTACCAGTTGGCGTCGAGCGGCACTTGAATATCCCCAACTGAAAATCGCGCGGCTTGGGGTACATTGGAGGTTCAAGCCACTGCGCAACCTCGCCGTTTCCATCACCGAGCTCTCCGTGGCAGCCAACGCAGTATCTCCGGTAAACCGGGGCTGCAGCTTTGGCATCTCCGGTGATATTTCCGATGTGGCTGGTCGCGGCCGGTGAATTCAGCCAGGTTTGCAACTGAACCGTCGAGAGTTGAGCCCTGGCGGGCAGGGAAAGCGCGAGAACAGCCGCGCCCATCAATAACGAACACTGCAGCAATGATTTCGTACGCATCGTTCCCCTCTAGAAGTCGAAGTCAAAGCCGATCAACAATTCGCTCGTGTTCAAATTCTGGCCGGGTTGCGGGCCGGTGCCATCCTGATGCAGCCAGTTGTATTCGTTGTGCCAGGCGAAACCCGCTCGGCTGGTCATAAAAGGATTGTAGCGATAGCCGATTGTGTAGGTTGTGATGTTCCCCAAATTACCGGCGACGGGTGCGGCGAGCGTGTTGATATTCGCTTGTTGCGACATTCGCTCCAACTCGAACCGGCCAATGAAAATCAATTGCGGACTGTACACGTAGTGAGCTTCAAAGGTGGCCCCGTTCCAGCTGGGCGCCCGCGCTGTGGCCGGCAGAACCGTTCCCGGGGTATTGTTGGGGAGTTGGGTACCCGGAACTCCGTTGCTTGGGTTCACCGCGTTGCCATAGCCTTGTCCAAACCAGGCATTGTCCGTTCCGTGCTGCGTAACTACCTGAAGGTCAAAGTGGGGACCGAAGTAGAATTGTCCGACGAAGCCAATGCGGTTGAATCCCTTGTTGCCGATTCCAGAGCCCGGAATAGGCACTCCGGCGGAGGTCCGATACATCGTGGCTGCCTGGCCCACCATTTCGTAGAACCCGATTCGCTGGACTCCCAGCTTACCCGTGTCAAAGGCCTGGCTCGCGGTGAAGAATCCGGTATAGGAGTTGGCCCCGGTAATCAAGCCGACGTTCCCGTCACTCGAACTGATCAGGGCGGCGGAAACGCGCGTCCGATCGTCCATCGAGTGTCCCATGTACTCGACGCCGAGCTGATTGTCGCCGATCTGCCCGTAGATATTGTTGTCGCCCACGGGGATGAAGTGGTAAGTCTGGTAGATTCCGCCGTTACCGGTCAACGTCAGAATGCGCTTTTCGGAGAGCAGGTTGTCGAGTTCGAATTTGCCCAGCTTCACGTTGAGCCAAGGACTGCTGAACAGATTGTCCAAACGGGCCATGGCTGTTTCAAAGTGAAAACTTCCGGTGTTGTCGGAAGAAGGCAGCACGTAAAACGAAAAGTTTTTTTCCAGGGTCCCGCCGGTGTGAAAGTCGAGCCCACTCAGGTCGAAGCCCGAGCTTTCGATCCTGGCCTCGGCATTGTTCTGGCCGGTGCCCTGGTCGACCGCCACTCGGCCCGTGCTTACCCGGTGCCAAATCGGAGTAATACGGAAAGTCACCGGCCAGTAGGACGGATTCTGCCAGATCGGGGCGTCGCGATCGTTCATGAGCTGATAGCCGTTGTCTTTGAACTTTTGTCCAAAGTAATTCAGCATCGGCCAGGATTCGTGGCAAGCCGAACAGCGCAAGCCATATTTGCGGGCGAAGGCAGGCAGGGCATGAGCCTCCTGCAAGCAGCCTAAGACAAGCAGCAGTAGCAGCAGCATACTACCCGCAACACTTCTTCGGGGGGCGGTCATCCAGTCCTCCTAAATGCGAAGTCGCAAAGGCAAACTGCTGGCGAATCATTCGAAGCCACACTCAAACGCGCTGAGCATCTTCTCGCAACTAACGATGACTTTGTGTTCTTGAGGTTTCGCCGACAACGACTATCTTTGGACAGGCCTCATGACAGGAAGAGCAGAGAATCCGCACGACTCCGGTAAAGACACACACAGCGGGAGCGGCCATCTGGTCCTCTTGTACCGAGTGCAAGTCAAACAGCAACCGTTACCTGTGAAGTGCGCGTGGACGCACTAATTATCACGTTCGTTAGATCGGTGTCAAGAAAAAATAAGAAAAGTTGATTTTCAGAATCGGAAAAACGAATCAGCTGATGCGGAAGCGCGGAAGGTTCGTGCGCATGATTACAAAACTTTACGATTCTGCTCGTTCCGTGATGAAGTTGTGCGCGCGAGGAACCGCATTCCAACCGTTTGTGCCAGTCCCGGCTAATGCCTGCGGAAGTTCCAGGCAGTTATTTTTCGGGAAATTACTGCCAAGAAAAATCAGAGGAGTTGATTTTCATGGGTGGGGGAAAGATCGGTCAGACAGCTAGAGAAACGGCCGGGCTTCCCATAAGAATCTTGGCCACCGTAGCCGCCATTTTCTTTGCCCGAAGGCGATCATGCCCGAGTAGTACGGGTCGCACAAATCCGAAAACGAGGCCGAGCATTTGTACGGTCTGTGCCAAGGCTTCGGTTGCGTCCTGTGTGAGAGAAACACAGGATTCGTGACGCTTCAGCCGCTCAAGGATCGCTTTAGCACGCACCGAGACAAGCGCGTTATTCATTACGCTGGTCACCGATGGATCAACAATGACACGAGGGATGAACACCCGGAGAAAATCGCGGCTGTCCCACATGCGTTCGACTTCTCGATCGACCAACTGGAGGAATTCGTCAGCCAGGTTTGGAGCCGGGCGCATTTGCTGGCTGAAGTCCATGGCATCCCCAGAGACTCGATGTTCGATCATCGCCGCGAGCAGACCCGCTTTGCCCTTGAAGTAGCGGTGGATGAGGCCCTCGGCACATCCGGCGGAGGCGGCGATTTCACGAGTAGTCGTCACCTCGTAACCCTTGGACGCAAACAGGCCGAGGGCGGCTCGAATGAGCGCCTGTTTCTTGGCGGCCCGATCACGGATCCGCTTGGGCTTGCTTCCATTTCCCGACAGAGCCAGCTTCATCCCACCCGGTGCTTGCCGCTTGCGCTTTGTTATTCTGCTCATATTAATAGGCTTCGACTACTACATTCCAAGCGACGGTAGCACTCCTTCCCAATTTGAGTGTGATAGCTTTGTCTATATTTTGTAAAAAGATTGTCAAGAATTTGTCACGGGGACGTCGTTGGCGCGAAGGCGAAAATTCGGCTCGACGAGTTGACATCTAGCCCGGGTCCAGAGTATGAGACGTAGAAAGCGGATTGCAGTAAGCCATCACCCAAAACATCTTGCCGGACCGGGTCTAGTCTTTGGAGTACATGCGGAATATCGATCAACGGGCAGTTGTCAATTTTAACGTCAGGGCATCGTTACTCCCTGGAAATTGGGGCGCGCACCACGGCCGCAGGCTTGCGCTAACTATACTCTCAGTGTTCTGGCTGGCCCTCGCCGTTGCTCCAGCTGCCGGTCGCGAACACAAGAAGCACGAAGATTTTGGCATGACCTTCTCCACGGAGATCGAGGCTCCGGAGAGCGAGGTTCTGCGGGCGGTCGAGGGTGTTGTCGACAACGGAATCATACAGGGCAGCTTCGAATACAACCGGGAGAAGTACATCGATCAAGCTACAGCGGCCACGTCTTCTCCGTTGTTCCCCCCTTGGAAAGAGCCGGGTACTGTTTTTTATAAGGTCCGAACTAAGGTTTTGGCGCCTGCTAATTTCCAGGAAACCAGGGACGAAGGCACGCTGGCGGTGCGCTACGTGGTTCAGAGCCGAGACCCGGGCAAGACGATTTTGCGCATCGACGCGGTTTTCGCCGAAGATTTTCGCCGCACCGTGCATCCATCGAATGGCACCGTCGAGAGCGCAGAGTACAAAGATATCCAGGATCACGTCGACGCTCTCGAATTGCAGAAGACTCAGGCTCAGGCTGGCGAGAAACAACGGCAAGAGGAGTTGGCCCGGCAGGCGCTTCAGCGCAAGAGCGAGGAGGATGAGGCTGTGGCCCTCGCCGCCGCACAAACTTCTGTCCAAGGTTTGGAAAAGCATGTCGAGGATCTGCGGCGGCAGGCCGAACGCGTGATTAAAGCTCCAGGCGCGCAACTAAAATCTGCGCCCTTCCACACTGCTTCGAACTTGAAGTCTCTGGAAGCGGGGACCGAAGTTGTGATCGTAGTGGCCACTCCCTACTGGTACGGCGTGGAAACGGAAGATGGTCAGCACGGCTGGGTTCATCGGGAGCAACTGGAGCCGCTACCGTGAGGCAAACTCGTCTGGCGGTAGCTTCCGTGCGAGCGCGGTTTATTGTCTTCTGCCTTGCAGTGCTCGTGTTATCGGGACGCCCCGGGCATGCTCAGAGCGCCCCGGTTGAACGTGCGTTCGCGCAATCGAAGCCGGCGGTCGAGAGAGCGATCAAGCAACTGCAGCCTTCGCTCTCCGGACGCCTGCCTGTGCTGGATGGTTTCACCCAGCCGGACGATCGCCCCTTGGATCGCTTCCAGCGTGGCTACTATCTATGCGCGATACAGGTGAGTTCCACGCTCTCGGGCGGAGCGCTGGTGCGAGTCAACGCCAAGATTACTGCGTGGTACGCGGATCCCGGTGCGACCAAGTCCGGATACCAGGTGCTGGCCTCCAATGGTCGCCTCGAGACCGATGTTCTCGACCGCCTTGAGGATGCGCTTGGCGGCAAAGCACCACCTTCGGCCGCGAATGTTCCTGCGAGTCCCTCCCCTTCGCGACCTAAGAGCAAACCCGAGGCACCCACTCCAACCATCTCGGCGCCGATGCCTGGCGATGGCATCTCGAATGGTTCGATGGCGTCCTCGAAGATTCCCGCAACATCTGACGCTTCGCCATTCAGGCTGGGAAACGCCACCACCTCGGACCGGGCCGCGTCGTTGGCGACCCAGAAGGCGGTGGCTGACAAGCACATGGAAGAACTCACGAAAGAAGCCAAGGGTCTGGAGGAAATTTTGCGCAACCAGGCCCACCCCAGCAACCTCGTTGCTGTCCAGAAATCCGGTACCCCGGTCCTGGTGAGTCCGGTTGAAGGCGCCAAGGTTTTGTTTCTCGCGACCGCCGAAGATGAATTTGAGATTCTCGACTTGAACGCGAACTGGGTTCACATTCGCATCTCCGGCCTCTCCCGCGGATGGATCCGGCGCTCAGGTCTGGAGGTGCTGGGATCTTTCGCGACCGATTCTAAAGCTGCCAACAACTCGTCGCCCGCAATCACGGAACACTTCCAGGTGAAGGACGAACAAGTCGCATCTTTCCCCGGAACCTGGGAGCCACTTCAAGGCAAGACCGTGAAGATTCTGACCGTGCAAACGGTCGGAGGGAGCGCAGCCGACACCGGCTCGCGAGCGAAGTTGGAATTCGCGAAATCCCTGTTCGAGAAAGAATACGCTGAGCTGACGCAGGCTCTAAGCAGCGCGTCTGGAGTGGTACTGATTTTCGACTCAGCGGACGGCGGGATGGCAGCGGTGACCTTGCCCACTCTCCAGCAATGGAGGGCGGGGACACTCTCAGACCAGGCCTTCTGGCGCCGCTGCTTTTTCGATCCTCCTGAAACATTCATTTCTCAGACCGGTCAATAATTCAAAGGTCGCAGCGTCGCCACTTGGAAAAATTTACGCTTCTTCCGTTTGCCGCCTCTGGCAATCCGTCAAGCGGATCCCGGGATGGCACAAACTTTTGCAAATCGTACGCAGAGTTTTGCACTGTACCTTTTAAATCCCGCTCCAGAGACGAATTCTCCTTGACAGTGGCAGTCATGAGTGAAAAAATCCCCTCGCTTTTCAACTGTTGGTTTTTGACATCTCTGTAGCTTCGGAGATGGCTATGCAGCGGAGGGAAGAGATTCTCGTTATTGATTTCCCACCCGTCAGCATAGACTCAGCTGTTCGTCGGATGTGCAGCGCCGGAGAAGACCAGTGGGAGCAAGTGCCGTCGCAGTAGACACTGCAAAGACCAAGGTTTCCAAGTTCCGGCGTCACCCTCACTCAACCCAACTCAACTTAAAAATGGAGGAGATAAATACATGTTTAAGAGAGCGTTTCTGACACTGACCGTGCTCGCCCTCGCCAGCTTGACGGCGTTTGCTGCCAGCAAAGAGGGAGTTGTCGTGAGCAAGGACGGAAGAACAACGATCGCCACGAAGCGGACCGCATCGGTCGCGCGCGTCGTATCCAATGACGCGGGATTGGTTAGCATTTTTGACAATATCGGCACGGCCTATCCCAAGGGCTCGTATTGGTGCTGCGAAGGTTACACGATTACGGGACCAACTGCCTTGTCTGGTTTCCCCGAATACTGGGAGGCGGGCGCTTTCACACCCAGCGCCAATCACACAGTCACCAAGGTAAAAGTCGCGGTTGGTTTCGTGGAAGGAACCAACGGACTCGTTCTTGGCCTCTATAGCGACTCCGGCGGCGTTCCGGGCAAGGCCCTCAAGACCTGGAATCTGTCGGGTCTGCCGAACTTCGGAAGCTGCTGCGTCGTCGAGTCGAAGTCGGATGCGACTGGCATTGCTGTAACAGCTGGCACCCAATACTGGGTCGTTCTGAAGACGAACGCCAAGGAGACCACAACCTGGGCCGCATTCAACGTTAACGACACTGATCAGATCGATCCAGCCCCGACCGCCTTCTACTGTTCACAGGACGCGGGTGGCTCGTGCGGCAACAACGACGCATGGACGGCCGGGCAATCCGTACCGGGACCAGCCTTTGCCGTGTTGGGAAAGTAAGTTCCCACGGAAACCTGATTTCACTTTGAGCCGGGATTCAATTGGCTGAACAAACGAAACGGCCGGCGTCCAACCGCATAAGGGCTTGGCGCCGGCTATTTTGCTTCGTGATTAGCGTTCGCCGGACGAATCGACAACCCGATGTGCACTCAAGTGCGGATCCAAGTCTCACGAGAATCGGGAGTAGCCGAGTTTCCGCGAGCTAAGAAAATTGGGAATCGATCGCTGCGCACAAGACTTGCCTAGCTCTCGCAGAAAATTGCAAGTAATTGACATGAGAGTCTACCCGTACGCTGCTTGGTGTATCTTTCTTCAACCTAACTGCGGTTCGAAATCCGGGAAGTGGGCGGCCGTTAGCAGGGAACTGCCCGCCTTCGGAGTGTTAGGCCACTAGATCTCCGTCTTGGGGGCTGACCTTCGACAGGGAATCTTTGCTTAACTTCACATCGCATCCGCCGGCGTCACGACCTCAGGGCGTCGGTGGTTTCTTTTCACTTGTCAGAACGAGGAAGGCTGGAGGCGCGGGTCGGAATCGAACCGACGCATAAAGGTTTTGCAGACCTCTCCCTTACCACTTGGGTACCGCGCCTTATGATCTAAATTAGCGTTATATGCGGCAAAAGTCTACCGGACCGAACGGCTCGCACAGCAGGAGAAATGAAAAAGCCGGCGCTGGCGCGGACTCTCCCTTGCGTAAATCTGGAGCGGGAGACGGGATTTGAACCCGCGACTTCGACCTTGGCAAGGTCGCACTCTACCACTGAGTTACTCCCGCTCGGCAGTTTCGATTATAAACAAGCCGTTACTTCGCGGCAACGGCGGGTTGCGCGCTGGCCCTAATACGCACACCCTGTCTTGGATTTCTGCATGACTTCATTCGCCTTTGCCGTAATCTGATTCCGCACGTCCCAAAGCTCCTTGTAAAAAAGATGCTCCATCCTTTGATGAAGAACCTCGACTGGCGTACCCATTGTCCCAATCACGCCGCCGCCAATGATCCTCTGCGCCAGCTTGAGATGATGAAAGCGAAAGAGGTGTACGCGCTCGTCAAAATCCAGCAGACATTCCGCGACATCGTGCAAGCCAAAGAATTCATCATGCCGCCGGTAAAGGTCATCGACGCTGAGGCTAGCCTTGCGTAGCTGGGCGTAGAACGCCTCACCCAGACGCGGGCCGACGTGAAGCATAGAGAGGAAGCCCGGCGAATCCAGCCCGCTGCCGTGTCCCAATCCTGCGCGAATAATGTGGTAGTCGTATGGAGTGATCGTCTCCAGCACGTGCAGCATGGAGATCGGGTAATCGAGCATGTGGTTGGCGCGGCGGATCAACCGGGCCGCGTTTGAGAAGCCGCCTTCTTCAATGTGGGTGCGCGCGCGTCCCAGTTCCCAGACAATGCCTTTCAACAGCAACTCAGATGCCTGATGAATGACCTGAAAGGTCATCTCGTCTTTATGCAAAAACTCTTCGGGAAGCTTTTGCAGCGACAGCAGTTCGTCGGTGTGCAGGTAGCGCTCGTAGTCGGACGCTCCCTTGCCCGGCAAAATCGGCTTTTTCAAATCATCCATTATTTGCTTGTCTCCAGGGGATGGCGAATCAATTCGTGTGAAGATTACTTCCTTGCCCCGGTCCACTGCGGGTCTCTCTCGGGTTCCACGATCTCGCCATCGCGCATGTGAATAATACGGTCCCCATAGCTGGCGGCTTCCGGGTTATGCGTGATCATGAGCACGGTTTGGCCTAGTTCACGGTTGGAGTGCCGCAGCATGTCGAGGACGATCACCGAGTTCTTCGAATCCAGGTTGCCCGTTGGTTCGTCGGCCAGCACAATCGCCGGCTTGTTGATCAGCGCCCGTGCCAGGGCGACTCGTTGCTGCTCGCCTCCGGACAGCTCGGAAGGCCGGTGCGGAAGGCGTTTCTCCAGCCCAAGCAGGCCCACGATCTTGTCGAAGTACGCGGCGTCGCGATTCCCGTTAGCTCCGGCAATGTCCAGGGCGATATTGATGTTCGAACGCGCATCAAGCGTAGGCAGCAGGTTGAATTTCTGAAACACGAATCCGATTTTGCGCTTGCGCATGCGGGTGCGTTCGGCGTCGGAGAGTTGCGCGAAGTCGTCCCCGTCGATGACGATGCGCCCCGAATCGACCCGAGCCAGCCCGCCTAAAAGATAAAAGAGCGTGGACTTGCCGCTGCCCGAAGGACCAACGACGCTGACAAACTCGGCCTTCTGCACGCTGAAGGAAATCCCACGCAGCGCGGGCACTTCGACCTTGCCCACCCGGTAAGTCTTGTGCACATCTACGGCTTCAATGAGAACTGACATCCCAAACAATCGATCTTACACGAAGTAAAGGGCGAATGTGGGCGCGTGCGTCCACGCTCGTGCGGGCCCGTTTGAATTCTCATTTAGCAGGAACTTCCTTGGATCAGGCGGCGGTGCTTCGCGCGGGAGATTGGACAGCTTGCGGTTGCGCACGCTTTGGGCCACGCTTCCGCACCAGCAACACTCGGATTCGCTCCAGCAACTCGACCGGTGCGTACATTCCCTTGGGCAGAAAAACATCGGCCCTGCTGTCGCGATCGTAGATCTTTACTTTGCCCGACAAAAGAATCACCGGAGTCTGCGGCGAAAGGTTCTTGATCTCTTCGATCAGTTTGGTTCCATCCAATCCGGGCATGATCAGATCGGTGAGCACCAGGTCGACGCCGCCCTTCTTGAAGCGTTCCAGCGCATCTTCGCCACCAGTGCAGGTGACTACTCGATAGCCCCGCGTTTCCAACATGACCTTGCGAATAGAGAGCGACTGTTCGTTATCGTCGACGCAGAGAATCGTTCTTTTCGGTTTCATTCTTGTTTCCGAAACGGCGCGCCGGCCTGATTGGTGCGCCGAAAAAAACCTGACAACTCTTTATGAAGAATTCAGAAGCGACATGAATCGTAAAGGCGAAGCGGGCAGATGTAAAGTGCCGCCGATGCTAATGGGAAATCCGCCCCATTGAAAAAAATCTGCAGTTGTGCATGGGAGCATTTTTCCTGCACATTCACGCACCAGGCTCTCAGAAAGTCACTTCTCCACGGAGTACCTCGATAACATTTCCACCGACACGCACATTAACCACTCTGTCATCCTCGCGTGAAGCACGAACAAAAATCCGGCTGGGGCGTCCCATCTCGACGCCCTGCTCGATCATTACGCGCTCCTCGGATTGAGCCACGCCATGGGCGACCATCCACGCCGAAGCGCATCCCGCCGCCGACCCGGTCGCCGGGTCCTCACCGTTGTAGAACATCATCCGAGCATGCAGTCGGGCCGCGGGATCCTCGGTTTCTCGGCTGACAAAATAGAAAAACTTTCCTCCGGACCGCTCCAGATATTCCTCGGAGCCTTTCATGTCCAGGCACAGATGGCGGATGACCTCCAGTCCACGCAGCGGCACCACGGTGTACGGCAGGCCGGTCGAAACGGTCTGAATGGGCAGAGAAGGATCAATATCGCCGTCCCGGAGCCCGCAAGCACGAACCACAGCCTCGCGATCGTGGCGGGGGCCGAACTCGGGGTTCACCTGGGTCATCTCACCGAAGGCCGGTTCCCCCGGCTTTTCCTCGAACCGCACCGGGACCTTCCCCACGTTTAGATCCAGCACAATTTCGTGTGCCCCCGTCGATCCGCGCAATTGAAACCCGGTCCCCAGCGTCGGATGACCGGCAAACGGCAACTCTTGCCGGACGGTAAAGATGCGAACTCGAACCCCGCGTTCGCGCTCGACAGCCGGTTCACGCGGCAGAATAAATGTGGTCTCGGAAAGATTCATCTCCCGTGCCAGCGCCTGCATTTCGTTGTCGCTGAGCCCCCGGCCATCGAGAAAGACCGCCAGGGGATTGCCCTCAAAACGCCGCGACGAGAAGACGTCCAACTGCACGAACGGAAACTGCCGAGGTTCTCTAGCCATGGTCGATTATTGTATCGCCTGCGCCAAGCCAGAGTCTTTAGGTGTCGTTCGCTTTCCGTCGTGGCCTCCGTGGTCGCCGAATTCGTCATCTGCCGTTTGACTGAATTTTGGCCGCCGCGTATCCTGAAAAATGTATGTGCATGTCCTTCAGGCCCTGCCCGATGGGTTGTTGTGCACGGGTCCCGGCGTCTGGGTAGTGCGACAGGTTTTCTCACACCCGCCCGGCGAACTGAGGGTGGGTTTCGCTTTTTTAGCTGAGACGCCATCTTTCGACAGCCGCAACGGGTCCTGAACCAACCCTCTGGCATCTTCCGGGAACATTTTAGCGAGGAGAGATTATGACCACCGATACTTTAACCGAGACCGCAATCAAGGCTCTCCGGATCAATGATACCGCTCCGAATTTCACTGCCGAAACCACGCAAGGCACCATCAACTTTCACGATTGGATTGGCGACGGCTGGGCCATCTTGTTTTCGCATCCGAAAGACTTCACTCCTGTGTGCACCACAGAACTTGGCTACATGGCCGGTCTTCAGCCGGAATTTGCCAAACGGAACTGCAAGATCATCGGACTGAGCGTGGACCCGGTGACCAATCACAGCAAGTGGGCGGCGGACATCGAGGAGACTCAAGGCCACAAGGTCACGTACCCGATGATCGGCGACACCGATCTTAAGGTCGCCAAACTCTACGGCATGTTGCCGGCTGAGAGCGGGCACACCTCCGAGGGCCGCACCGCCGCGGACAATGCCACCGTCCGCACCGTCTTCGTCGTCGGTCCCGACAAAAAGATCAAGCTGATGCTCGTCTACCCCATGACCACGGGCCGCAACTTCGACGAAGTGCTGCGTGTTCTCGATTCGATGCAGCTTACGGCCAAACACAAGGTCGCCACTCCGGTGAACTGGAAGCAAGGCGACGATGTCATTATCGTGCCGGCAGTGTCGAACGAGGAAGCGCAGCAGAAATACCCGGGCGGATGGAAGACGCTTAAGCCGTATTTGCGCGTCGTGCCTCAGCCGAAATAGTTGCAACACTCATTCTTGTTCCGCTTCGACGTCACCCCGAACCCGGCGTATGCCAGCCGGGTGAGGGATCTCGCGAGTAGTACCACAACATGTGCGGCGGTGGAGCCGTTCGCGGTGCGATTGCCCGGCTTCAATGCCGGGATTCTTTTCGCTCCTTCACCATTACTCCCGCAACGCTCGATTGATGCGCGTCTCGTACCCGCGCTCTTGCTTCTTGGACCACGCCAGCAAATCTCCGTCCGCCGGAATCTTGATCCTCTGGAGACCTATGCAGCGAATGCGCCTCGCAGATAACATGAAAGCGTCAGTCGTTAGAATCAGCGGCATGGAAGCGCACGTGGTCCGGTGATCATCCCGGTCTTCAAAACCGGCGGGTGGCAGGTTTTCCTGTCACTGGTGGGTTCGACTCCCACTCGCTTCCGCCATTTATCTTCAATGGGTTGAAGCTGATTGAACCGTGGTGTCACTTTGAGATTCAAGCGGCGCTCAGCAAATCGTGATGAGAACGTGATTATTTGTGAAGAGGTTTCACTTCCGAAAATCCAAGTGCTGTTCATTGGATGGACGTCGCCTTGCTAGTGTGGGCATTGCGGGCGGCTTCGAGGGCGTCGATGACGGCCTTCGTGTTGTCGTCGATGGGGCGAACATAGGTGGCGAGGATTTGTGTGTTGGCGTGCCCGAGAAGGTGAGCAACGGTGAGACCAGAAGCGCGACAGCTGTTGGCTCTGCTTGCAAATGTCGAACGCAGATCGTAGATTCTCCGATCTTTGAGACCAGCCGCCGCCGCTGCTTTCCGCCAAGCGCTCTTGTAGTCAGTCATGTGCGTTTCTGGAATGCGGGTGCTTGGAAACACATAAGGCGAAAAGTTTGATCCGAACATAGCGCGCCACGTTGTTAGGACAGCCCGACAGTGGTTTGTGAGCCACGCCGTTCTCGCCCCGGCCGCACTCTTGGAGTCGCGTATGCGGATATGAGCAGGCTCCGATTCCAGTGAAACATCGGACCATTGGAGCGGAAGAGCCTCTTTCCTCACACGCATGCCGGTTTCCACGAGCACTGTGATTAAGGTCGCCAGCCAAGGTGGAGCAAATTGTTTCACTTGCGCCTCTTCCTCATAAGAAAGCGGTTTCGCTTGCCGGCGATCACGCCTTTCGTTCAGTCTTCCAACGTCCGTGCAGGGATTGTGCGAAACAAGCCGCATCTTCTTGGCCCGCGACAGCGAGGACGAAAGCGTGGCCAAGTCGCGATTCACGGTGGCTTTACCTGCGCCATCGTCCAACCGCTTTTGCTGGAAACGGAACACTGCCTCTGGCGTGATTTCCGCAAGACGTATTTTCTTGCTGAAATAATGCAGGATGTTGTTGACACTAGACTGGTACCTGGACCGTGTTTTTTCGTGGCCGATTGAGTTCAAGAACTCCTCCATCCACGTCCCCAAGTGCGGCGATCGCGATCGCGGAAGGCTCCAACGCTCCTCGACGACTTGAGCCTTGCGAACGGACAACAGTTGGACTGCAACTCTCTTATTTGTCGATCCAGTGCTCTCACGGTATTGACGTCCAGCTCTGAAATAGCTAATCCACCACACCCGACCCTTGCGAGACTTGTCTTTCCTTCGATAGACGCCCATTCTAGGACTCTCTCCGGACTGCAACATCTGCGTAAGTCATCGTCCGTTCCTGGTGCAGAGTTGATGTGCCGTGAAGACCGAAATCCCGTATTTCCCAGCAAGCGTCCTGAAGGGCACTTTCGTCCGCGCTCGTTCTTTCCGCAGCTTCGTAATGTCCTCTGCCGTTAGCACGGCCAGGGGAGGACGTCCGAGGCGTTTGCCAGCGCGCCGGGCTTGCGCTATGCCTGCACGGACTCGTTCACCCATGCGAATCCGTTCCTGCTTGGCCATGGTCGCCAGGAGGGATATCACCACGTCTTTGAAGGTGCCACAGGAATCCAGATACGGTTCAGTGAAACTCTTATAGCCCACATGGTAAGAAGTCAGACGCTCGAGATATTGCAGCGTAGCGAGCGTTCCTTCGCGCGTCAGCCGATCGAGCGCCCAGAACAGCAGCACATCAAACTTTCGCTGGGACGCGTGGAGCAGCATCTTTTGGAATTCCGCACGCGTGGAGACAGAGCCGGTCTCGTGGTCAATGTACTCAGTCGCCACCAACCAACCTTGCTGTTGACAGAATTCCCGAAGTTGGGCGAGTTGATTCATCGTTTCCTGCTTATCGCGGGTTGAGACCCGGGCGTACATCGCGCACTTTGCTCTCATGTTAGCCCTGTAATAATATATTATTATAACACTTATCTACAAGCTATATACGAAAACGGCCTTTATCTTGTATCGCAAATCAGGGCCACAATCAACGGTAAGCAGTGGTGCTTGTGCGGCACACACAACTAAACTTGAATACAACTAACCTAATTTCCCCTCCACACGATGGGGTCGGTACCTAACCGGTCGCCAGTGGATGGGATTATTGCTCGCCGCGTCAGCACATATCTCCCCCAGACTGCCGAACACCTCCGGTGCCTCCTCGACCCATAACCTCCTGCTACTACTACGTAACATCCTTCCGTCGAGCTTTTTGATTGCCTTTTTCGCATCGTGTTCATTGGGCATCTGAACAATCGCGAACCGTGGTGAATCCTTCCCCCCACAGTCATTAACCCAAATGTCGACCCCTTCAACAGTGCCGCAACGATCAAACAGCATCTCTAGATCTTCCTCGTCGAAGCGCTTGGGCAGGTTTGTTACGAAGATATTCATAGCGAGACTCCTTTCGGTACAAGTTGACAGTGATCACTGCTAGACAAAGGTTTCTTTACCGGCTCAGTTGTGCCATGAGACGAACGTCACTCTGTCCGGTGGGACCTTCGCGACTTTCAGCATGCGTCGATGCGCTCGAATCCCGGTATAAACTGCAAAATGCGCATCATGCGAACAACTAACCGAAACTTCTAACTTCGTCCGGCCGGGTGACGTGTGGTCGCAGTACAGCGTTACTGCCGTGCTCAGTGCTGTCGTGACAAGTGCGATGCTGAATCGACTATTGTGGTCAGTCGTCATCATCATCGTCGTCAAGACGTGCATATTTCTCGTTGACCTTCAGTCTTCGGCGCTTCCACCAGCGCCCATTGAGGACCTCGATGGCTCTCTCGGCTTCGTAATCGCTCAGCATTTCAATAAAACCGTACGCTGACTGTCCGGCCCCATTGCGACAGATCTTCACGCTGTGAACGGTCCCGAACTTTGTGAAAAGCTGCTCCAACTCGTCTTCTTCGGTCTCATAGTCGAAATTTGCGATAAATAGCACCATGGTTTTCTCCTTTTAACGTATTTCTTGGGTGAAGGTCTGAATCCAATCCAACAGGTCTGAATAACGA
>Ga0206817_1059_pt1 | contig 39305 bp, 33 predicted proteins | sample Alteio_BWOrgCont_89_FD_152873 | JGI IMG/M metagenome (GOLD analysis project Ga0206817, IMG submission 152873) | Enriched cells from forest soil in Barre Woods Harvard Forest LTER site, Petersham, Massachusetts, United States -... | ecosystem: Environmental > Terrestrial > Soil > Temperate forest >...
AAGAAGTGCTATTTTGCTTAACGTCTATGCTTTAAAGCTCCTATCTACGGGTGCACATCATGATCTGCTTTAACATCCTCATCGATAGTAAATTTCAATTTACCCTTATCGACAGATACAGAAACATGGCCGCCCTTGTTTAATTTGCCGAATAATAATTCTTCAGCCAACGGACGTTTGATTTGCTCTTGAATAATCCGCGCCATAGGTCTTGCACCCATTTTACTATCGTAGCCATTCTTGGCCAGCCACAGGCGGGCTTCTTCATCTACTTCAAACACAACATTTTTACTTTCTAGTTGCACTTCTAATTCCATCAAGAATTTGTTAACTACATATAAGATAGTTTTATGGTCTAACGCTTTGAATTGGATAATAGCATCCAGACGATTACGAAATTCGGGTGTAAATACTTTGTTGACTGCCATTAATGAATCGGTAGTAGAATCTTGTGGAGTAAAACCAATTGCAGTTTTATCAATTAAATCGGCACCTGCATTTGATGTCATGATAAAAATCGTATGACGAAAATCAGTCTTCCGGCCGTTAGTATCCGTCAGCGTACCATGGTCCATGATTTGCAACAGGAGGTTATAAACATCTGGATGTGCCTTTTCAATTTCATCCAATAAAACTACTGAATGGGGATGTTTATTGACTGCTTCTGTGAGCAGACCACCTTCATCATAGCCTACATAGCCAGGAGGCGCGCCAATCAAACGTGAAACAGTATGGCGTTCCATGTATTCAGACATATCAAACCGTATCAATTCAATTCCCAGTGATTTAGCCAATTGCCTGGTTACTTCTGTTTTACCCACACCAGTTGGACCAGAAAACAGGAATGAACCAATTGGTTTATTAGGATCACGCAGTCCAGATCTCGCTAAACGGACAGAAGAGCCCAACGTTTCAATGGCATCATCTTGTCCGAAGATTAGCATTTTTAAATCACGCACCAAATTCTTTAAGGCTTCACGATCTGAAGTTGACACATTGCGCTCTGGAACCCGCGCAATCTTTGCAACTACACGCTCAATATCAACCATTTCGATTACTTTTTTACGCTTATCTTCTGGTAATAAATATTGATAAGCGGCTACTTCATCAACAATATCAATGGCCTTATCTGGCAAACGTCTATCAGTAATATATCGCGCCGATAATTTTGCTGCAGCCTCGAGTGCATCATCATTATATTTTACGCCGTGATGCGCTTCAAAGCGGCTACGCAAGCCTTTTAATATTTCAATGGTTTGCTCGATAGTGGGTTCTTTGACATCAATCTTTTGAAATCGTCTGGCAAGTGCATGATCTTTTTCAAAGACACCGCGATATTCTTTGTAAGTGGTCGAACCAATACAAGTCAAATCACCTGATGCTAAAAGTGGTTTAATCAGATTAGATACATCCATTAATCCACCGGAAGCAGCACCCGCACCAATGATCGTGTGGATTTCATCGATGAAGAGTATTGCGCCTTTTTGTTCTTTTAATTGATGTAACACACTCTTCAAGCGTTTTTCGAAGTCGCCGCGATATTTAGTACCCGCCAGTAAACTTCCTAAATCTAGTGAGTAAATAATCGCATCATCAAGAATAGAGGGTACTTTTTTCTCGATGATGAATCGTGCCAAACCTTCTGCAATTGCTGTTTTTCCGACGCCAGCCTCACCAACCAACAGAGGATTATTTTTACGTCGTCGGCAAAGAATTTGGATAGTGCGCTCAATCTCTTCTTCCCGCCCAATCAATGGATCGATCAATCCCAGTTTGGCACGTGCATTGAGATTAGTGGTGTATTGTTCTAACGGACTGGCACCATTTTCATCCTGCATGCCATCACCCTCTTCCATGTAATGAGTAGCACCAAATTGGTCATTAGGTGGAGTAGACTTAGGCTTAGCGGTTCCGTGTGCAATAAAGTTAATGACATCTAAGCGAGTGACATTTTCTTGACGAATCAAATACACGCTTTGGCTTTCTTGTTCGCTAAAAATGGCGGCCAACACATTAGCACCAGTCACTTCTGTTTTTCCTGAAGATTGCACGTGAAAAACAGCTCTTTGTAATACTCGTTGGAAACCTAACGTAGGTTGAGTATCACGATCATGCACATGCAGAGGAATAACCGGTGTAGTGCGGTCAACAAATTCCACTAAATTCATGCGCAAACGACTCATGTTAGCACCGCATGCTTTCAAGACATCGGCGGTAGCGGAGTTATCTAAAAGCGCAAGAAGCAAATGTTCGACAGTAACGAATTCATGTCGTTTTGATCTTGCATCTTTGAAAGCCACATTTAATGTGTACTCAAGCTCTTTGTCTAGCATGGCACACCTCCAGTTTTATCTTAAACGGCCTCTATAGTGCATACTAGAGGATGTCCGTGCCTCCGTGCGTACTCAACTACCATATCCACTTTCGTTTCTGCTATATCTTTACTAAACTCTCCACAAACTGCCTTCCCTGCCGTGTGTACTTCAAACATCACACTAATCGCTTTCGCCCGCTCCATATAGAAAAAATGTTCTAACACTGCAACCACAAACTCCATCGGTGTAAAATCATCGTTATGCATGATTACTTTATATAGTGATGGTTCTTTAAGTTTAGGTTCTGCTTCCTGTACTCTAATCTTAGAATCATCTTTTGTTATCTCTTTTGTATTCATAGCTGCTTACCTAACTTATAGATCATAAACCCAGTATTTTCATTAGCCGGAATATAAATTTCTCATTAGTCTCAAAAAGTTAAAATATCGACTATACTTATAATGTTCATTTCTCGGGTCTGGTCAATATATCATCAAAAAGTCTGCTTTGTGATAATTATACACAATAATTTCACCCCATATGCTTGATCACTGCGTCCCCAAACCCAGAACAACTCACTAATTGGGCATTATCCATTAAGCGTGCAAAGTCGTAAGTGACTGTTTTAGCTTGGATTGCGCCTTCTACGCCATGAACGATGAGATCTGCTGCTTCAACCCAGCCTAAATGCCGTAACATCATTTCTGCGGATAAAATTAATGAGCCAGGATTAACCTTGTCTTGGCCTGCGTATTTGGGCGCAGTACCATGTGTTGCTTCAAATAACGCGACAGTATCACCAATATTGGCACCTGGCGCGATGCCAATGCCACCTACTTGCGCGGCCAAGGCATCAGAAATGTAATCGCCATTTAAGTTTAATGTGGCCACTACACTGTATTCTGCTGGACGTAGCAAAATCTGTTGTAAAAAAGCATCGGCGATCACATCTTTGATAATGATATCTTTGCCTGTTTCGGGGTTTTTAAAGACTTGCCAAGGGCCGCCATCCAGAGGGGTTGCGCCAAATTCATTGTGAGCTACCTCATAACCCCATTCACGAAATGCTCCTTCGGTATATTTCATGATATTTCCTTTATGCACTAGCGTAACTGAATCTTTCTGATTATCGATGGCATATTTAATGGCACTGCGTACCAAACGGGATGTTCCTTCTTTGGAAACTGGTTTTATGCCAATACCGCAGTGGCTTGGAAAACGAATTTTTTTGACCTGCATTTCATTTTGTAAAAATTGAATGACTTTTTTCGCCTCAGCGCTATCGGCTGGCCATTCAATTCCTGCATAAATATCTTCGGAATTTTCTCGAAAAATAACCATATCAGTCAGCCAAGGTTCTTTTAATGGACTTGGGGTACCACGAAAATATCGAACTGGCCGCAGGCAAACATATAAATCCAAATCTTGGCGTAAGGCTACATTCAAAGAACGAATCCCGCCGCTAACAGGTGTGGTTAACGGGCCTTTAATACCAACAACAAATTCACGCAAAGCATTTAATGTTTCTTTTGGCAACCAGGTATCTTTGTCGTACATTTTAGTCGCTTTTTCACCTGCATATATTTCCATCCAGGAAATAGCGCGTTGGCCTTGATAAGCTTTTTTAATGGCTGCATCAACGACTTTGCGCATGACTGGAGTAATATCTACACCGATGCCATCACCTTCAATAAAAGGGATAATTGGCTGATCAGGAACATTTAATGAAAAATCAGGATTAACTTTAATTTTTTGACCTTTGCTGGGGATAGTTATTGTCATAGTGAAACTCCGTTATCTACTATTAAAATGATGAATATGGTAACAATCTGAACGCAATAAGTGAATGTCTTAACTAAGCCTTTGATGAGACAACACCGGAAATTCTTTTCTTAATTTATGCAGATAATTCAAATCAATCTCACCTACGATCACACCCAATCCTGAGGCTAAACAAACTTGCAGTTCACCCCATGGATTGACAATCATGCTATGGCCATAGGTTTTACGGCCATTGGTATGGGTGCCGGTTTGGCAGGCGGCTAAAAAATAAACCTGATTTTCTATGGCACGGGCACGTACCAAGACATCCCAATGAGCTGCACCTGTGGCATAGGTAAATGCTGATGGTAAAACAATGATTTCTGCGCCTTTTTCAGTCATTTGTCGGAATAATTCAGGGAAACGAACATCATAGCAAACAGCAAAACCTAATTTTCCAAAGGGGGTTGCGACCACCACCACTTCATTCCCAGGATAAATAGATTGCGATTCAGAATAAATTTCTTCTTGGATACTTACATCGAATAAATGAATCTTGTTGTAACAAGCAACCCGCTCTCCTTGGTCATTGTAAAGCAAACAAGCGGCATAAACTCGATCTTGTTCATGCGGAACTTCAATAGGCATCGTTCCACCTACTATCCAGATTTGATGTTTGCGGGCTTGTTCATGCAAAAAATCTTGCACTGGGCCACTTCCCAATTTTTCTTTCTGCTTTACTTTATCAACTCGATCCATGCCCATCAGACAAAACATTTCAGGGAGAATAACTAGCTTTGCTTGCTGCTGCACTGCTTGCTCAATCAGCTTTTTTGCTTGCGACAGATTGTCTGCCATTTGATTTGTGGATGTCATTTGAATACAGGCAACAGATGATGACATGCAATAATTTCTCCTTGATTAAAGCTGTATTTCGACAGACTCACTTACGGCATTCAAAATAGCTTTGCGTACCACTTCAACCGCTATGGTTCCAACGACTAATTCTTCTGCTTTAAAATCTCCTAAAGAAATGCAAAAAACAATATCCCCATCATATCGGGTAAAGACGGGTGAAATGGCTTGAGCCATTCCAGCAGTAGCCATTTTTGCAATACGCTTTAATTCGATTTGTGAAAATGCTGCATTGGTAAACAAGGCAACTAGCGTTGTGTTTTCTTCATGAGAGGTTTTATTGCTATTTCCGGCTAGTAGATAGTCACGACAATCAGCAAATGAACCATTAGGCAATTTTGCACCTGCAATAATGTGGTTAGATGCATCACGAATATCCCCTACTGCATTGACAGCAGCATAGGCAATGACTTCCAATCCATTATTTAATTTTATTTCAGCCATCCCGAGACCACCGCTCATGCGCGTGGTTTTTTGCACTAATTTGCCAATAGTGGCCCCTGTGCCTACGCCATGACGACCCCGAAGAGGGTTATTTGGCTTAGCTTGTTTGCAAGCTTGATATGCTTCATCGATAGTAGGAGCCACCGCTGCCTTGAAAGCCATATCATAAATAGCGGCAGCAGCGACAATGGGCACTACCCCACCATGCGGCATTTTTTTCCCTTGGCCCTTTTCTTGCAACCATTGCATAACACCATTGGCGGCCCCTAAGCCATAGGCGCTTCCGCCAGTCAGCATAAGTGCATCAATATGTTCAACATTTGAGTCTGGCTCCAAAATATGCAATTCACGCGTTGCGGGAGAAGAGCCCGGAATACAATAGGCAGCACGGGCTGGCTGGTCGAACAAAAAAACGGTTAATCCAGTGCCCAAATCTGCATTTGTAAAGTGACCAATTGATAGGGATTTCATGGTAGACTATCCTGGTTTTATTTAGGGACTATTGTAACTCAAAGACCGCATAGTATGTACTGATCTCTTCTGGATACGGAACTTCCTCGCAGAGCCACGATAACAGACTAACTAAATAGCTTGGTACCATGATTCGAGCATGCAATTTATTTTTCATTTTTGCGGCAATCCTATTGCTGGGCATGACGCCTGCCTGGGCTAAAAATACCTTGAGCATTGAGATCTCAGGTGTTAACGATGATGTTCGTCAAAATATTATTGAACGTCTTACTGAAGAACAACAATCTTATGGGAAAAAATTGTCAGATGACGAAATCCAAGATTTTTTCCAGGCTGCGCCTAGTAATATCCATAAAGCATTGGAGCCTTATGGTTATTTTAAATCAAAAATTCAATCTCATCTTTCTGAAAACGATTCAACGTGGGCTGCTTCATTTATTATTCAACCAGGACCCCAAATCAAAATTAACGTAGTAGAAATAAAAATATTAGGTCCTGGAAAAGATAATCTAGCACTGCAAAAATTAATTAGCACTCTACCAATCAAATCAGGCGACATTTTTCAAACACAAAATTATGAGAAGACAAAGGAAACATTATTTCAAACTGCTAACAATCAGGGCTATCTCAAAGCAGTTTTAGAAAAAAAACAAATCCGCATTGATTTGCATGATGACTCAGCCACCATTATTTTATGGCTTAATACAGGTCCACGCTATTATTTGGGTGAAGTTACTTTTGGAGAAAATCCTTTTTCAACTGTTTTCTTGCAACGGTTTATTCCATTTCGTCGTGACGATCCATTTTCCAGTGAAAAATTGCTAAAATTTCAGCAAGCATTATCCAGCAGCCATTATTTTCAAGAAGTCGTTGTCACACCTGATTTGAAACATGTACAAAACTATCATGTACCTATCCAAGTCACACTCAAAGCACCAAAATCTAAACGATTTAGCTTTGGCATAGGCTATGGAACAGTCACAGGTGCTCGCTTCATCGCCAAGGCTGATTTTCGTAGATTAACTAATACTGGACATCATCTTAGCACTGAATTAAATGTTTCATCTGTGTTAAGAGCTTTCACAGCAACCTATTACATTCCAGGGAAAAAACCACTTAAAGATCAATATACCTTGGGCGCCAATATACAAAAGTTTATGCCGAAAAATGGCAATAGTTTTTCAGAAACACTTTCTGCTGGCTATCAAAAAAAACATAAAGTATGGCATCGTTCTTACTCGTTACATTTTCTTAACGAGCAATATAATATTGACGGGCAACCATACCGACACAGTCAATTACTTTACCCATCAGTAAGTGTATCCCGCACCAAAATGGATGACCGTTTGTTTCCACGTAACGGCAGTACGATTAATTTAACGTTACAAGGCGGCAGCAAACAGTTAGTTTCTGCGACCAATTTTATTCAAGGCGAAGCAAAAGGAAAATATATCTATAGCCCATTCTCGATTGGCCGGTTTATTTTACGCGGCGATGTAGGTTATACGATTGCCAATAAACTCGATAAAAATATGCCATTGACCATGCAATATTTTGCTGGAGGCACTGACAGCATCCGGGGATATCCTGATAGTGAATTTGGTCCTGGACGTTATTTATTGGTGGGAAGTATTGAATATCAACATCAAATCATTGGTAATTGGCATGGGGCGGTTTTTTATGATAAAGGAACTGCGACCGATCACTTTGGTGGTCCTTATAATGTCGGGGATGGCTTTGGCGTCATTTACCAATCCTTTGTAGGGCCACTTAGACTTTATTTCGCACGTGCAGAAACTAGAAAAGGAAAACCCTGGAGTGTTGAATTAAATATTGGGGCAGACTTATGATGAAACTAGCCGGAAAAATTTTAGCTTACTTTGTTCTGATCATCTTCATTTCGCTAGTGGGAATCACCTACTTTATTGGCATGACATCTGAAGGCTTACAACTAACGCTGAAATTGGCAACAACATTCCTTCCTGGAAAACTGGAAATCGGACAAGCCTCTGGCAAGTTATTTTCTGGATTTAACTTAAATCATATTTCCTATGCAGACTCCACACAGATTACTTCGATTAACACACTGCATCTTGCTTGGGACCCAACCCAACTGTTACATGGCAAGATCTTGATTCAGGATTTATCTTTTAACCATGTTCGAGTTAACTTGATCGACAACACAAAGTCATCAGGGGATAGCTTTGATTGGAATAGCTTAGTATGGCTGAACAAAATTATTCTCCAACGAGCTCAAGTGCAAGATTTAACAATCAACGGAACATTTAACGGATTTCCAATTAAAAGTTCCGCCAATATCACCTTTGAAAATAATCAATTAGAAATACACAATACGCAGCTGGCAATTGCTAGCTCAACTCTCAACCTAACAGGTTCATTGAAAGATACTTGGCATGTTCAATGGCAAATACATGTTCCAAAACTAGAAACTCTAGTGCAAGGTTCGCAAGGAACATTCACTAGCAATGGAACCATTAGCGGCCCGGCATTCTCACCCAAAATTGATGCTAATTTAGAAGGAAATCATCTTTCATTTGGCCAGCAATCTATTGAAAAAATTTCAGGGGAAATTTTATTTGATTTAAAAACTCAAAAAGAATTGATTGCAAATCTATCGATACAGAATTTTACAAGTAAGGATTACACCCTGGAGTCAATTGCATTAACTGCCAATGGAAAATTACTTGAAGATAAATTACTCTCAACCATCAACTTGACTATAAACAATAATCAAAATCAAATTTCTGGTACTGTGATACTACCTAAATTTGCCAAGAAAATTGACATAGAACAACCAATTGAATCTAAAATTAATTTACGCTTTAGTGAATTTAAGAGTCTTATCCCTGCGACTCCTTACGCCAAACATCCTAAAGGTATTTTAACTGGCCAAGCAGAAATCACCGGGACTTTAAGTCATCCTATTTTTTCTGGACATCTCAATTTGCAAAAAGGACACATTAAAGTAACTAAATTAGGGGTCAAGATAAATGACATTAATTTAACTGCAAATTATGACAAAAAAAATCAAATCACCCTCAATGGCCAGTTTCAATCAGGTGATGGCAGTGCGACTCTTCAAGGCAATATAGATATCACGCAATCTTCATTGATCCTAAATCTGCAAGGCCATGACTTACAAATAGCTAATACTGCAGAATATAAAGTTAATCTCTCACCTGATTTAACTTTGACTGCCAATCCTAGTGAGACCCATTTACATGGAAGGATCACCATTCCCTATGCTGAGATCATCGCTAATCATTTTGGTAACACAGTCTCCTTACCAGCAGATGTCGTGATGGTAGGAAAGCCTGAAACCACTTCCAATATGCCGACTAATTTATCAATGCAAATTCATTTAAAGTTGGGCGATGATGTTCATCTTGCTTATGATGCTCTGAAAACAAAGCTCGGCGGCAATTTGCGCATTACCCAAAATGCAGGGAGTGAACCTTTTGCAACTGGCGAACTATCTACTTTAAAAGGTAATTACCGTGCTTACGGACATACTCTTACTATTCAAAAAGGTGGCCGTTTAATCTATACTGGGAGCCCTCTCAGTAATCCAGGTTTAGATATTCAAGCAGTGACACTCGTGAAGCGATCAACAATGAGTGCTGGCAGCGAACAAGTAACGGTGGGCGTACAACTTTCAGGAACAGCCAACCAACCTTTCATGAGTTTATTTTCTTCACCAGCAGGTCTTACTCAAGGCGATATATTGTCGTATATTATTTTTGGCTATCCACAAGCGCAAGTCGCTGGCTCAAAAAGTCTTGCACTGTTGAGCGCCGCCACATCAACATTGAATATGAATGGCGCGAACGTTAACAAAATGACGAAAAAAGTAGAAAAATATTTAGGGCATGTGGACATTACCACCGAGTCAATCGAAACATTCAACCCCAAAAGTAATACAGTTGAAGCATCAACCACTATAGGCATTGGCAAACAACTCGCACCTAACTTATATTTACATTATAGTGTTGGCAATGGCGTTGATCTTATGTATGGATTTGAATACGATTAATGGAGAATAAAAAATGAAACTATTTACCAAAACATTGCTTACTTTTATCGCAGCCTGCGGCTTGAGCTTTGCAGCCCATGCTGAAAATAATTCAACTACAAAACAAGAACCACCCACTAAACAAGACTTGATGGTCAAAGAAGATTTAACCCCTCCCTCTGCCGAGGGCCCTTTGCCAACTGATCTGATACCACCTTTATTGAGTGCCAAAAGAAACACTGCGACTTAATTTATTTATGAATAAAAAACAAATCTCTGAAATATTCCATCGCTTTCGTCATGCGAATCCTCATCCTACGACAGAATTAGTTTATGAAACTTCTTTTGAATTATTAATTTCAGTTATTTTATCAGCTCAAGCCACCGACAAATCAGTTAATCTTGCAACCAAGTTATTATTTAAAATCGCCAATACGCCAGAGAAAATAGTAGCTCTCGGCGAAAAAAAACTAAAACAATACATTAATAGCATTGGGCTTTATAACAGCAAAGCAAAAAATATTATTAAAACCTGCCAAGTCCTGATTGAAAAGCACCATTCAGAAGTACCTGATAATCGTGAAGCACTAGAAGAACTCGCAGGCGTCGGTCGTAAAACCGCCAACGTGATTTTAAATACTTACTTTGGCCATCCTACCATTGCGGTAGATACCCATATTTTCCGGCTTGCTAACCGGATTGGACTAGCACATGGAAAAACACCTCTTGAAGTAGAAAAACAATTAACCAAGGTTATTGCACCTGAATATATTCATGATGCGCACCACTGGCTTATCTTACACGGACGTTATATTTGTATTGCAAGAAAACCTCGTTGCCCAGAATGCATCATTAAAGATCTGTGTGAATATCCACATAAAACAGTTGCCTCATAATGGAAAGACATGCCATGCGAAAAGTGTTTTTCGACAGCTTTCGAAAACACCATGAGAAATTACCGCTTGAACCACTTGAAGCACAAATACTTGATATTATTTTGCTGCATCCAGAATATCATCCTCTACTTAGTCAGCCAGATGTTTACCAAGAGAAAGATTTTAATGATACCAATCCTTTTTTACATTTAAGCCTGCATTTGGCTATTCGAGAACAAATTAATACTAATCGCCCTGCTGGGATTCAAACCGTTTTCCAACATTTATCACAAAAATTGCATGATCCTCATGCTGTAGAACATAAAATGATGGAATGTCTGACAGATATTTTGTCGCGAGCACAACAAACAGGTACTATGCCTGATGAGAAAGATTATTTAGAATACTTGCAACGCATAACTTAATGGAACTCTATGACGGCTCAAATACTGGATGGAAAGGCACTCGGCACCAAAATTCGCAGAGAAATTGCTGATGAAATTAAACAATTGCAACACCAGGGTGAAAGAATACCTGGACTCGCCGTCATTTTGGTTGGCGAAGATCCTGCTTCAGCTATTTACGTGCGGAATAAACGCCAGGCATGTGAAGAAGCGGGAATTAAATCCATTTATCATCCTTTGCCAAAATCAACTACCGAAGATGACCTTATTCATCTTATCGAAAAATTAAATGATGATCCTACTATCGATGGAATTTTATTACAGCTCCCTCTGCCCACACACATTGATAGCGAAACTGTTCTTGAAGCAATCCATCCCTATAAAGATGTCGATGGCTTTCATCCTTACAATCTTGGCAGACTAGCTCAAAGACGCCCTCTGCTTCGCCCTTGCACTCCTTATGGCATCATCACGCTACTGGATAGTATTGGTGAAACTTATAAAAATAAGCATGCAGTTATTATTGGCGCATCCAATATTGTTGGACGCCCAATGGCACTTGAGATGTTGTTAGCAGGCAGCACGATTACTGTTTGTCATCGATTTACAAAAGATTTGAAACCACATGTCGCCTCTGCTGATATTTTAATTTCTGCTGTGGGTAAACCTGACCTCATTAAAGGCGACTGGATAAAACCAGGATCGACATTAGTAGATGTTGGCATTAGCCGCCTAGCTAATGGTTCTCTTGCAGGCGATATAGAATTTGAAATTGCCAAGAAAAAAGCGGCTTGGATTACGCCTGTTCCTGGTGGCGTTGGACCTATGACAGTTGCTACCTTACTGAAAAATACTCTTTTTGCTTATAAACTAAATACAATCTAAAGCTATAAGCCCCACAAAAAACGTGGGGCTGGCAATGATGAATTCCTGTTCAATTATGCAAGCCATTGATTTTAAAATATTATTTTCCTGTCGGCCCCCCATCTAAAATACAAGCGACTGCTATACTCATATATATACAATTATTTCTTTAGGTAAACTGCTATGGCGGATTACAAACTGGAAGAGTCCGAGCAAACCGAAGAGGAAGAAAAAGCCTTTTTCGACACCCTACTTCAAGGTCCAGAAGCCGCAAAAGAAGCAGGTTGTCCCGCTTCTTTTGTAAGCGTCTTAAGTGATACTGCAGAAGAACATCGATGCGCTATCGTCATTCGCGGCAATGATCCTATCATTGGTGCAGAAAAAGAGACTCAACCTAAACCCACTTGGGTTCATGCCAAAAGTTCAAATTGGGATTTTGTAAAAGATGTCGTCCCAGCTCGCAGTGTAATAAGCGCACTCGGAAAGAAATATACCCAAGATGGCGTACAAAAAATTGTAAACACTGAACTTCATGATATCCCAGATGCAGAAGCAACAGACCCGCCCATTGTAGAACCTATGCCCGTCCAAATATCACCACAGGATCTCAAACAATCAAATCATACCATCTTATCTCAAGGTGAAAATGAGATTCAATTCATTGCCAACGATGATCCACATTCACCTGCAGAGCGAATCATTTTTAAAATAAATCTGAATGATCCAGCTGGCGACCCTTATAATATTTATTGCCAAATTCCTCCGAACACTGCTTTTGTACTCCTTGAAAAATTAGGCATGCGCAACAAAGAAGGTAAGTTATTGCCCATAGGAAAAGATCAAGATATTTGCGCTTTTGAGATGAACAAAAATACTTTGCTGGCCGCAGGAACTCAACATGGCAAACCACTCACCAGCATAGAAACATTTAACACATTCACACCAGGAGGAAGAAGTTGCATCGTAAAGGGTTTAGCTGCATTAAATCCAGAAGATCAAGTACCCAATAAAAGCGCTGTGGTTCAATATGGTTGCGCTACCTCCTATGAAGCTTCATTAATCGCCAGCATTAATCGCAGACATAATAAAATTTACTTTTGGAGCATAGACTTGGTCCAACATGGACCTGAAAATGAAAACCCAGGAAAACCCTCTGATATCAACGGTAAAATGCTGCATATTTTTATCAATAAAAACGGTGAAAAAAAAGTTTATCTGACACGAAATGAAAAGGAATTTGCCCGCCTAGTAAAATCGCGCGCTGATTCACATTACTTGGAAGTCCATCCAAAATGGAATATGAAACACTGGGCAAGCGTTATCGAAAAACAATTGCAGATTGGTTATTCAATAAATGCAGAGACCATGCTGAATTATTTAGCTTATAAAAATAATGAAGCTGTACCCACCTCATCCCCTGAAGCGACTAGACAATTTATTAATAAAATAATGAATGAAGTGGTTACTCTAAATGGCAACACGTTCAATCCTCTCGATAGAATTTATGTGACACCGATACAAGATATGACGTTATGGAGCCCCACAATACAGCAGCAATTAGAAAAATTAAAAACATCAATCTCAAATAATACACAGAGTCCTGCGTCACAGTTAAGATCATCACTACGCCCACAAGCATTATTAGCGTATCACCAACATCGATTCGGCGTTATCGATGCGATTACCAAAGGAGATAAAAATACGGCTGCATTACTGAAAGCCAATTACCCTATATTCGAAACTGCCATCGTTGATGAAACATCAAAAAATGAAACCCGAATTAAAACTATGTTTATTCATCCTGAGTTTAATCTAGATATCTGGCTACCCGTTTTTATGAAACAACTTGAACTTAAACTACAAGGAAAAATCCCAGAAAACAGCATTGAGCCAGCCACTCGCGAAGCATATTGCAAACTTTATGAAAGTCGGGCAAGGATTCAATACACTTACAAAGAACTCAACAACCTGAGAAATGAACTCGATCAAGATCAACATTTACTAAGAAAACTCACATCAGAAGAACTCAGCAATCTTAGACGTGAGCTTAATCAAGATGAATTTTTATTAAGTAAACTCACACTGTTACACAAAGGAATTCCCCATGAAAGGAAAACAGCCACTATCGAAGAACAGGAAACTCACGATAAAACTGTTTTAAACGATAGCACCAAAATAACAGTCAGCCGAGAAGGCCAACGAAGATTATCGATCGGCCCTGAAGTCTCGCAAAAAAAGGGAGAAGCTGCAGCATTAAGAAGAAACTCTCTTTTCTCAGCTGAAAAAAGACCTCCTCTCGCCAAACCACCTAGACCAGGATCAGCCAGAAATTTAAGAGGTAAACATTAATACAACAGGAGAAACAATATGATATCGCATCAAGACTTACTCAATAATATTATCCTGTTCGATTTTGCTCTGCGTAAATTCGCTGAAAAACATCCCGACGAATTTAACCTTCATCTTGAATTCCCAACTATCAATCGCCAAAAACTAGACCATGAACAACTTGATGGTTATTTAAAAGAAACCCTGTATTACACTGCATTGGCTATCGATTTCGTAGAAAATTTATCAACCTCACAAGAAAATGAATCTATGGAGAAACTTAAGAATCTGGTTGCTCCAAAGTTATTACGCAATATCAATGACTTTCTTAACATTGAAACAATTCCGTCAAATACTCGCATTCTTTGTTTAAACCTAATGAGCGAATTACAAGATATCACGAATACTCAACAATGAAAAAAATAGGATAGCCTAATGCCTGAGTTTATGGTTGAAGAGCTAACGCTAACAGAAGAAGAAAAAAAAGCGTTTGATGCGCTTCCTAAAGGAGATGCTGCTGCCCTATTTGCAGGAATTTCTTCTGAATTTCTTAGCGCATTAGTAGCTGCGTCTGAAAAACAAAAATGCATCACTATTGTTCGTGGCGCCAATCCACTATCACAACAAGATAATAAAGAAGCTTATCATCCCAAACCTCCCTGGATTAAAGCCAAAACTACTAACTGGGATTTTATCAATGGGTTTATTGCTTCACGAAAACTGATTGATCTTTTAGGCAGAAAAATATGGGATGAAAAAACTCAACAATACAAAATTATCACAACTACTCTTGGCGATATTCCCGATGAAAGCGCTGTCAAAGAAGGTGAACTCAGCAAGCCTTTAGTCTATTCTATGCCTCGAAAAATAAAAAAAAATAACATTACCAATCATCAAATTCTTTACCAGGATATGAACGCCATTTTTTTAATTGCAAATGATGACCCCCACTCTCAAGGTCAGCGATTAATATTTAAAATTGACTTAGCAAAACGCCATGCTGATGATAGCTTTAATCTTTTTTGTAAAAGTGAAGCCAAGGCTGATGCATCTTTTGAACCGGTAGAAATTTTAGGAATGCAAAACCAGCAAGGTGAACTGATCCCAGTCAAAGAAGACAAAGATATTTGCTTGATTGCTCCCGCCAAGGAAATTATTCAATCCGCTGGTTTGCAAGGCGGCGTTCCCTCAGCTTCGATGGAAACTTACGATACTTTCACCACAGGTGGCCGCATCAGCATGATCGAAGGATTAATTGCAATTGATCCGCAGATCGCCAACCAATTAACAGAAATGGATGTCGTGCAATATGGCTGCATTACTCCTTTTGAAAGTGGGTTAATTTCCCTGATCAACAAAATCTATAATTCATCTCATCCACTTGATGCCGATCCTGTACAGCATGCGGGAGAAAATCACAATCCATCCGATGAATTATCCAGTCTAATGGCGATCATGTTACATGTGATTTTAGGAAATGATGGCAAACTCTCGGAAATTGTATTGACTGCAACTGAAAAGCAATTTGCTTATTTAGCACTTTCGTATGCTGGAAGTTATTATTTTGAAATTCACCCACGATGGAAAATGGAGTACTGGGCTGCCGTCATTGAAAAACAATTATTTAGCGGTTTCTCAATTAATGCTGAAACCATGGTGAACTATTTGGCTTATAAAAATAAAGAACTCGCACCAGATGCAAAATCTGATGAAGCAGCCTATAAAAGATTCGTGCACAAACATTTTAATCAAGTGATCAAGCTAAATAACCTGACTTTTTTACCATTAGATAGAGTTTATGTTTCACCTATTCAAAAAATGTCTCTATGGAATCAAACTGTCAAAAGTCAACTTGACCTATTTAAAACATCGTTGAATGCCAAAATTCCTATGGGCCCACAAACATTACTAGGTTACTATCAAGATGAATTTAATGTCATCGATAAAATCGCAAAAGGTAGAGATCAAAATATTCAATTATTAAGTAAAAACTATGCCATTTTTGAAAAAAATATTATTGATGAAATTTTAAAAAATGAACAGGCAATCCATGTTTTCATTCATCCTGAATTTGACCTCGAAAAATGGCTACCGGTAATGATCAAGCAACTAGAATATGCGAAAAACAATCCCCTTTATTTAGTCAACCAACATAGCATGGATGCCTATTTCAACTATTTACAAAAAACACTTACACTCACCAATGAAGAGTTAACAATATTACAATCTAATCCCAATGATTTATTAGCAAAACTAAAACATATTAATCTTGATCTATCAGTAAAAAGTGAAAACAAAGAAAAAGACTTATATACTAATACCTTGCTAACTCGAACCAGCACCATGAGAACGCTACAAGGAAGAGGATTTCAACTTGGAAAAGAAATTACATCACCTACTGATCCCAAAATAACACCCAAACCTGAATCTTCAGGCAAAAAGCGCCGCAACAAATAACTCATTTGAGTTAAAGGAGAATATATATGGCACCCGATCGATTTCTAGATTTGAAAATAAAATTAACGCAACTTGATCAGGCCATTAAGAATTTTGCTGATGAATATCCTAATGAGTTTAGCATTCATCTTGATTTTCCTTCTGCACACTTTCAACAAGCTGAAGGAGTAAAAGCAGGCGGCTATCAAAAAGAAACATTATCACTAACGGCACTCGCCATCACTTGCCTAAATCATCTGGAAGATTCTAGCCGGGAAAAATACTTGCAACAATTGGCAGAAATCACTCCGAAACTTGAACAAGATATCAAAAATCTTCTAGCGGCATTACAACAATCAAAAGCAAACAAACTCTATGATGACATTGAAAAAACTTGTGGGGATATTGTGTTTCAGCTTAATTTTCTGACTAAGAAAAATCAATTGGCTGAAAAGAAAAAGCCGAAGCCAAATCAACCGAGCCGTGACCGTTAGGAAGCGACACTACTCCAACTCAAACCGCACGCGTGCTTTGCTGATATCCAGTGATCGCTCCCTAACGGTCGCGGCTCGGTATTAACACTAGCTAGCAAACCATCACGATCAATGATAGAATTTTGCACGCTTTAAGATCTACCTGAACTTTTCAACACAATCGACCGAGGTATCCTTATGAATTTAAAGAATATAATTGCCTGCCTAAGCACATGCTTAATGACCACAGCAGCCACTATAGCAAATGCTCAAGTTGATCCATCACAAATTCCTTTATTTACTTTAGTCCAACGACACTGCACAGGAGGAGATGTTGTTATTGAAAATAATAGTCCTTCACAAACTGTCACTACTGATTGCAAATGGCAACAAACCAGAAAAGATGACAAAGGCAACCTCGTAAAAGATAAAAATGGAAAAGATATCCAAGAAGACACTGACATGCAAATCACACTACAACTAGCCAATGATGTTCAGATGGTTGCTATGCATTGTACTTTTACTCCTGCTACCACTCAATCTGGTACTATTGACCAGATAGCTGATATCGCTGTATCAAAAGCTGCGCGAAGTAACGCGTCATCCTACCCGCGACAACTACCACGCGAAAACTGGTGGACCAGTGTTGATGCCGCCTCTGGCAAAACCGATATCCAAGCTATTATCTACAATTATAAAAATGATCATGATAAAGATAATCTAACTCACAGCCACGCCAACGTTGTCTTTGATTTAAATCAAGCGCGAAGTGAGCGGTCTTGGTTGTGGAATAGTGCCCCACCATTTAATGAAAACAATACCCTTAGATGCACTTTTGCCCCTAATTACATTCCCCCTTTACCAGCTGAAAATTCTTAAAGTCATTATAAATTGAGCCACACACATTCCTGTCGTGGCTCAATTTATTTCTCTATAACACATTCGGGTTTACCCCCATTGATCATCAGTTTTGCCCTGAGTATACTCGAAAGATCAAGGATGATATTAGGGGAAGAAACCGTGTTGCAATCTATTAGACAATTTGCCGAACAACTCAATAAAAGCTTAGACGATTTAGGTGCACCTGCTAACATCAGAGAAAGAGCCAATGTCTTAAGCAAGATGTTCCACATCCCAAAACCACAAGCTTTAGCTTATTTAGATGGTCACCTTCTTCCCGATACTGACTTATTAAAAAAAATAGCAATTGAATTAGAAATCGAGATCAAATGATTTCTAAAAAATAATCCATCGAAATAAATTGCATTCTCTAGAAAATCACCTCAATCAGTGCTACAATTTTGCGCGCTTAGGAATCACTTGGACCATTAGTAATTATTGATTGAGGTCTGCACATGCAAGTAAAAATAATAGCCGCCTATTTAAGCTCAAGTTTATTGATAACCATACCTTTATTGGCAAATGCACAACTTGACCCTTCCGAAATCCCTTTATTTAGTTTAGCCCAGGAACATTGCACACACGGAACTCTTACGATAGAAAAATATAGCCCCTCACAAACTCTAACCACTGATTGCAAATGGCAATTAAAAAGAAAAGATACCAAAGGTAACATCATCCAAGATAGATATGGAAAAGATTTACTAGAAGATACCGATATGCAAATCACGCTACAAATGGCTCCTAATGTTGATATGGTTGGCATGCACTGTATTTTTATGCCTGCGAAGACCCAATCAGGGAAAGTTGACAGCATTGCTGGTATTTCCGTATCAGGCGCCGCATCAAAAACTGGCAGAACCGACCCTGAACAATTATCTGATAAGCAATGGTTGCGATACGTTCTTGATAAGACCACCGGCAAAACAGATATTTATGCACTTATCAGCAATTACAGAAATGTTTATGATGACAACTCAACACATAGCCATGGTACTGTTTTGTTTAATCTAAACACACCTCTAAGTGACCGCCCTTGGGGTGGTAATACACCATTTAACGATAACGATACACTTAAATGCGCCTTTGCTCCTAATCTAATACCCTACTTACCCGTTGAAAATTCTTACTGATCCATGCGCTTTTTATGAGGCATATTTACTTAAATAACTCTGTGACAACATGCTTGCCTGTTTTATCTCAGAAGGTGACATTACCCTTTGCAACCAATCACGCAGTCTCAGCGCTGAATCACGAATTTGTGGATTGTTAGACATTGCAGCGAGACTCAACCAAGCAAAAGCTTGCCGTGTATCTTTAGCCAATCCTCGACCTGAAAAATACATAGAACCCAACATCAATTGGGCATTATCCATCCCCTGAATCGCTGCTTTTTCATACCAATAAGCAGCCAACTTAGGATCGATGTTAATACCACCTGCTCCTTGTTGATAAAATATTCCCAACATAAATTGTGCATTAGCCGAGCCTTGTTGCGCTGCAACCGTAAACCAGGCCAGTGCTCGCTGATCATCTTTGGGCATGCCAGCTAAGCCATTATGATAAACAAATCCTAAAGCAAATTGAGCATCAGGAAATCCAAGCTTCGCTGCTTTATCATAACAAGTGACAGCAAGTGTTTGATCTTTTTGCACGCCGATACCATTAAAATACAGATAACCCAAAATATATTGGGCGCGCAAATAACCTTGATTAGCTGCCTTATTAAACCAGGATATTGCAGTAGTAAGATCTGAAGAGCTGCCTTGCTGCCCTAAGTAATAAAGAACGCCAAGATTATATTGTGCTTCAACCATCCCAAGCTCTGCTGCTTTGGCATACCAATATTGCGCCTTGGCTTTATCGACACTAACGCCTTGACCTGTACTATATAGCAAGCCAACCATAAATTGCGCTTTCATCAACCCTTCTTGCGCTGCAGTATTAATCCAGATAAAAGCCTTACCAAGATCTTTTGAGACACCATCACCCGTGTAATATTGCAAACCTAAATTATATTGCGCTTGGGGAACATCTAGCATCGCTGCCTTGATATACAAATTACTGGCTGTCAGCGCATTTTTCGAAACACCATATCCAGAAGAAAATAAATAACCCAGCATATATTGAGCAAGTGGATTATTTTTTATCGCCGCTTGATGATATAAAGTCACTGACTGAGCAATATCTTGCTGCACACCCACTCCATAATAATAACAAGTCGCTAATGCATACAGCGCTTCCGGCAATCCTTCTTGTGCTGCTTTGGCAAACCAAGTGCTTGCCAATTTTGGATTTTTATCGACACCAAAGCCATTCTCATAAAGATAGCCCAGTTGATATTCAGCAATCACTTGACCTTGATTGGCTAAAACTTCATAAATTTCGAATGCTTCTTTATAGTCTTTTTCTTTAAAAGCAAATTCTGCTGCAAGCAAAGTTTGCCCTTCAATTTTGATTTGTGCAATTTGTTGTTCGGTGGGAACTTCTGCAAAACTAGCGGTAGCAAAATTCAAACTCATTGCGAGCGTCACAAGTAAATAACGTTTCATTTTTTTCAAATCCTTTTATCCATACGAATTAGGCGACTTCTTTCTCTGCTATTTTTAAAACTTGTGCCAATGTATCAACCACGGTATCAAGTTGTTGCTTGGTAATCACCAAGGGTGGCGCAAGCCTAATCACCGTATGATGAGTTTCTTTGCTTAAAATACCTTCCTTTAGTAATCGCAAACAAATTTCACGCGCTGAATAAAAACGCGGATCGATTTCGACACCGACAAAAAGACCTTTGCCTCGCACATCTTTAATTAATTTTGAGTCAATTTTTTGGAGGCGCTTTAATAAGTACTCGCCTAACTCTGCTGATTTTGCTACTAACTTTTCTTTAGTTAAAACGTTAAAAGCGGCCATCCCTACCACTGCAGCCAATGGATTTCCACCAAAGGTGCTGCCATGATCACCCGGGGTAAAAACATTCATCACTTCTTCACGGCACACAAAAGCCGAAACAGGCAATAAGCCACCACCTAATGCTTTGCCAAGAATCACGCCATCTGGCTTAACTCCTTCATGCTCACATGCTAGAAATTTTCCTGTGCGACCCATTCCCGTTTGAATTTCATCACAAATGAATAAAACTCTATTTTTACGGCAAATTTCTGCACACTGCTTAAGATAGCCAGCAGGAGGAATAATAATCCCACCCTCACCCTGAATCGGCTCAACCAGAAAAGCAGCTGTATTGGGTGTGATTGCCCGCTCTAACGCAGCTGCATCACCGTAGGGAATAATTTTAAATCCAGCCGGAAATGGACCAAAACCAGATCGATATTGCGCTTCAGAAGACATGCCAACAATAGCAATAGTCCGTCCATGAAAATTTCCCTCACAAGCAATGATTTCAGCTTTATCTTGGGAAACACCCTTGACGGTATAAGCCCATTTACGGGCAGCTTTAAGGGCTGTTTCAACGGCTTCAGCCCCAGTATTCATGGGTAGCGCTTTCTCTAACCCGGTCATTTCACAGATTTTTTCAAGAAATTGACCTAATTTGTCGGTATAAAATGCACGCGAAACAATCGCTAATTTAGATGCTTGTTGAGTCAGTGCCTTAACGATATCAGGATGACAATGTCCATGACTCACAGCTGAATAAGCACTCATCATATCTAGATAACGTTTTCCTTCATCATCCCAAACATATACCCCTTCACCACGGGTCAGAATAACTGGCAATGGCTCATAATTATGAGCACCATATTGATATTCCAATTCAATCAATGAATGCATTCTTCATTCCTTATTTAAAAAACGGGTGAATTGAGAAAATGACCAACAGATAGAGTACAAAATAAAAGAGTGTTTTCCTAGGACTGTCTTACAAAACCGCTTTCCCCATATATTGGAAACCTCTGCTACGCTTTAGGCTTTCCTGTTTGTTTCGACATCCAGGACATGCTCACCACGTCTCAAGTTGGTTTCCTATTCTCATCATTGATGGTTCCAGGCAGAGCCATAGAAAACACTCATCTTAATTATAGGATAGATTTTGCTCTTTTCAACTCAAAGTGAAAATAAAAAAACTAATTCGTTTAACCGGTTAATATATCTAATTTTTCGCTAAAAAATCTATTGAAACGGCATAGGGTCGCCTTTGCCAATACGCAACACCTTAGGTGCACCTTCTACTAAATCAACAACAGTGGTTGGTGTCACACTGCATGGGCCACCATCAATAACCAAATCAACGCGATTACCCAATCGCTCATAAATTTCTTTTGGGTCTATGATTGGATACTCTTGCTGAGGTAACACTAGCGATACACTCATTAATGGTTCATCCAATTCTTTTAGTAATGCTTGAACCACTTTACAATCTGGCACACGAATCCCAATTGTTTTACGTTTAGGATTCAACAAGCGCTTGGGTACTTCTTTGCTTGCATTTAAAATGAAAGTATAAGGGCCAGGTGTATAGGCTTTTAGTGTGCGAAAGGTTGGATTATCGACTAACGCATAAGTAGCCAATTCCGAGAGATTTCGGCAAACCAATGTGAAATGATGTGTTTCATCTAGCTGCCGCAATTGGCAAATACGCAGAAAAGCATCCTTGTTTGCCAGCTGACAGCCAATAGCATAAGCCGAATCAGTGGGGTAAACAATTATCCCGCCTTCCTGTATAATGTCCACCGCCTGCTTTATCAGACGCGATTGCGGGTTATCGGGATGAATTACAAAAAATTGACTCATGGTCACAATCCTTGTAGAACTGCGTTTTCACTATAAATTAACATTGTTACTAATATGATGCCAACAACTCAATCAAAGCTGCAAAACCAACCCATCACTGTCTTGGTCCAAACATTAAGTCACGATGGCAGGGGAATTACAACTATCAATGGGATCACCGCTTTTATTGAAGGTGCACTACCCAATGAAACCGTATTATGTCAAATCACTAAAAAACACCGCAATTATTTGGAAGCAAAAACGCTGGAAGTCATTAGCGCCGCACCTGAAAGAACAGAACCAAAATGTCCGCACTTTGGTGTCTGCGGCGGTTGCAGCATGCAACACATTAAAGCAGGCAGTCAAATTGAATTTAAGCAACAGTCACTACTGGAACAGCTTCAGCGTTTTGGCAAAGTTTCACCTAAAGAAATACTCGCCCCACTAACTGGATCTTCCTGGGGATATCGGCGTCGCGCACGCTTAGGCGTAAAATATGTTAAAAAGAAAGAACGAGTATTCGTTGGCTTTCGTGAAAAAATGAGTAATTTACTCACCGATCTTAAAATCTGCCTGGTGTTACATCCTAGCATTGGTGAAAGATTAACAGACCTGACTTTGTTGATTGAAAGCTTGACTCAGTATGAACATATTCCACAAATTGAAATTGCCGTTGGCGATAACGAAGCCGCATTAGTATTTCGTCACATGCGCGAATTACCTGCAGAAGATCTCGATAAACTAAGTGCATTTGGACAAAAATTTCAATTAAGCATTTACCTACAACCGAATTCACCCGCACCTATTACTAAGCTATGGCCCAAAGACAGCCAAGAATTGCTTACTTATGCATTACCAGAGTACCAACTTAATATGCAATTTCATCCACTGGATTTTGTGCAAATCAATGGTGAAATTAACCAACATTTAATTAATCTAGCATTAACACTGCTAGCGCCAGAACCAACAGACACTATCCTGGATTTATTTTGTGGCCTAGGCAATTTCACATTACCCTTGGCTCGCTACGCAAAACAAGTGACTGGTATTGAAGGTGCTAAAGAAATGGTGAATCGCGCACAACAAAATGCAGCGCTGAACCAAATTAACAATGTTGATTTTCATACCGCTAACTTAATGGAACCAAGCGATAGCTTTCCTTGGCTGCAAAAAAAATATGACAAAATCCTTTTAGATCCACCGCGTACCGGCGCGAAAGAAATCATCCCTTATCTTGCCAAATTATCAGCCAAACGAATCGTGTATGTTTCTTGCAACCCTGCCACACTGGCACGCGATGCGGGTGAGCTTGTTTACAAGCTAGGATATACACTTAAAAAGGCCGCTGTGATTAATATGTTTCCGCATACCAATCACATCGAGGCAATTGCCCTATTTGAGAAATAAACGATGGTCAAAGTTAAAGAAAAATTTCCTCGCCACGCAGATGACAGTCTTGACGTTGATCTATGGCTACAACAAATCAAAAACACGCATCAGTTAGAAAATATAGACTTAATTAAAAAATCCTGCGAACTTGCAGCCACGTCTGGCAAAGGTTTAACAACGTTTTATGGCCAAGCATGTGCAGAACAAGGTATGGAGATAGCAGAAATATTACTAGATCTTCACCTAGATTCTCCCACGATTGCCGCAGGTGTGATCCTTAGTACAACACAATACTCTCATTCATCGCCAGAACACATTAGTAAGCACTTAGGTGAAGATGTTAAAAAACTGGTAGATGGTGTACTGCAAATGAATAACGTCAACTCATTATCTAACCTTGCAAAAAACCGTGACCAGACTCAAATTGATCGCTTACGAAAAATTATTCTTGCGATGGCATCTGATATACGCGTCGTCATTATCAAACTCGCTGAGCGCGTGGTGTTACTGCGCGGAATTAAAAACATTAATTCAGACGAACGTAAACGATTAGCGCAAGAGTCCATGGATATCTATGCCCCGCTTGCTAACCGCCTGGGCATTGGGCAATTAAAATGGGAATTGGAAGATTTATCTTTTCACTATCTGAATCCAGAAACCTATAAAAAAATTGCTAGTTTTCTCGTTGAAAAACGTATTGATCGTGAAAAAGGCGTAAAGCAAATCATCAGCCAACTCAAAAAGTCATTAGCTGATGCCAATATTGCAGCAGAAATTTCAGGACGAGCCAAACATATCTATAGCATTTACCGTAAATCACACAATAAACAGCGAGAATATAAAGATATTTTTGACTACACTGCTGCACGCATCATCGTACCAACTATCCAGGATTGCTATACGACTTTAAGCATCGTGCATGATTTATGGGAGCAAATACCAGAAGAATTCGATGATTACATTACTCATCCAAAACCAAATGGTTACCGTTCAATTCATACTGCCGTCATCGGCCCTAACGAAAAAAACTTAGAAATTCAAATTCGCACTAAAGAAATGCATGAACAAGCTGAACATGGTGTTGCAGCACACTGGCTTTACAAAGAAAATCATAAAAAAACAGGCTATGAGGATAAAATCACTTATTTACGACAATTGTTAGCATGGCAACACGATATTGCGAAAGAAGAACCATTAAGAAAAGGCTCAGCTGAACTTTTTGCTGATCGGGTATATGTTTTTACCCCTGCTGGAGATGTTTTTGACTTACCAATGGGAGCCACACCGCTGGATTTTGCCTACCATATTCATAGCGAACTAGGCCATCGCTGCCGCGGCGGTAAAGTGAATGGCCACATTGTTACACTAAAACATACATTGCATACCGGCGATCAAGTTGAAATTTTAACAGTACCCCTTGGCACTCCCAGTCGCGACTGGCTAAACCCGGAACTTGGCTATTTAAAAACATCCCGTGCGCGCGCCAAAGTAGCACAATGGTTTCGACACCAAGAAACCAATCAATATGCCGAAACAGGCAAACAAGCTTTAGAAAAAGAATTTGCAAAACTGGGCGTTCAACACATCAATTTACATAAAGTTGCCACACGCTTTGGCTTCAAAACAGATGAAGCATTTTTTTCTTCTGTGGGTCACGGCAGTATCCGAATCAGTCAAGTTTTACATGCCATACATACTGAGCAAAAATTGGGAGAAGCACAAACAACCCTTCCCTTAACTCCTTTAAAGAGATCACTTTCACCCAAAGCCGCCTTGGAAATCTCTGGAGTAGATCGTTTACTGACCCGAATAGCCAAATGCTGCAAACCAATCCCAGGTGATCAGATTCTTGGCTTTATCACCCAAGGACGCGGTGTCTCTATCCACCGCAAAGATTGTTACAATATTTCTCATATCATGCCGGACAATCAAAGCCGTTTAATCAATGTCGCCTGGGATGAAAAGCAATCGGGGAGTTATTACGTAGACCTTTACATTCTCGCCTATGCAGGTGAAAATATCTTAAAAGATATTAGTAATTTATTCTCAACCCTAAAAATTAATTTGGTTGCACTCAACTCAACACTGAACCAAAAAACAAATATGATTTACATTACATTAACTGTACAAATTAATGATGCATCTCAACTTGAGAAACTCATTCACCAAATCCACCCATTACCTAATGTTGTAGAAGTAAAGAGGATAAGTGAATAAACTATGAAAGGATTAAAAATACAAACACGCGTTTTCTTTCTTGCCTTGATTCCTACGCTGATTATTTCAATCTTGCTAGGCAGTTATATCATTATTGCGCGCATCCAAGATTTAGAAAAAAATTTCCGGTTACGCAGCGAAGTCATTCTTAACAATCTGGCCCATAGCACCCATCATTTTTTAACGCGAAACCCACAAATGTTACGCGACTTCATTACGCAATCTATGCTAAGTGAAAATGAGTTACACTACATTGCTGTTTTTGATCCTAATTATAAAATTCTAGCTTTCAGTGGCGCCGATAGTACCAACAGTCAAGATTTGCCAAACAAAATACCTTTTAACCCACTCACTTTTTCGATGACTGAAAATAAAGACAGCGTTACTTTGAGCGCGCCAATCATCGCCAAACGATTTGACCAACATTATCAAGAAATCATTCAAGATAATTCATCTCGCCAAATTCTTGGCTGGGTTGTCATTAACTTATCTCGTTCGCAATTGCTTTTAAGTGAATATGAAGTTATCACCACCACACTTCTCTGCCTTATTTTAGGAATACTAATTAGCATTGCCTTAGCAAGGCAAACCGCAAGCCATTTGACTTTCCCATTATTAGCTATGCGAAAAGCTGTTAAAAAACTTGAAAAAGGCGAACTAGAAACTCGAGTTAATACACAAACCAGCGGTGAAATTAAAGAGCTAGAAGAAGGCATTAACAATATGGCGGGGGCATTGCAGCAAGCCCGAGATGAATTACAACAAAACATTGAGCAAGCCACTGCCGATTTAACCCATTCATTAGAAACGATTGAAATGCAGAATATTGCACTTGCCAAAGCACAAAAAGAAGCGTTAGAAGGTAGCCGAATCAAATCTGAATTTATCGCCAACATGAGTCATGAAATTCGCACGCCGATGAATGGCATCATTGGCTTTAACAATTTATTGCTTGAAACTGAACTAACCTCACTGCAGCGCACATACTTAAAAACAATTCAAAAATCCACCTTTAATTTACTGACTTTGGTCAATAACATTCTAGACTTTTCACGTCTCGATGCAGGACATGTTCGCTTAGAATCGCTGGTATTTGACATTCGTGATTGTATAGATGAAGTGATGACCATCATGTCACCATTGGCACAAGCCAAACAATTGGAATTTATTGCCATTATTGATACTGATGTACCGAGTAAAATCCTCGGTGATCCTTTGCGGACCAAACAAATCATCACCAACCTAGTATCCAACGCCATCAAATTCACTGAACAAGGTGAAGTTATCATTCATCTCGGTGTTGAAAAAAAGACAGCACATTCTGTCAAACTACGTTTCGATATTTCTGATAATGGTATTGGTTTACCCATAAAAGATCCAAAAAATATTTTCAGAGCATTTCAACAAGCCGACTCAAGCATTACTCGAAAATATGGCGGCCCAGGTTTGGGCCTTGCCATCTGCAAAAGACTGGTCGATCAAATGGCTGGCAAAATTGGCATGGAAAATAAACAGAATGGATCAACTTTCTGGTTTACCTTTACAGCTGAAATAGCAGTGCATGCTATAGATGAATCAAACAAATTAGGCTTAATCAATCATTCTGTTTTACTTTGTGATTCTCACCCATTAGCTAGACTCAGCCTCAAAAATGCATTGGCAACCTGGAACATTGAAACAGAGGAGTTTGATAATTTTGATACGCTTATTCAAAACATCATCGATGGCACTCTTAAAAAGCCAGCTGATTTAATTATTATTGGCATTCATCCTCAACAATTATCTTTTAACCAGCTTTCAAATAATCTTACTACACTGAAAAAGAATTTCACTGGCCCATTTATTTTCATCCATGATACTTCTGAGCAAGCTGTCTTGGATCTTTTTCTTGCCAATGGCTCTGCAATCAATTTAACTAAGCCAGCAACACATTCTCAGCTCTACCATGCCATCTTCCAATTAACTCATGATGTCTATGAACCAGAAAACGTAGCATCATTGCATCATCCCCATCTTGATTTATTATCTGGTAAAACCATACTCTGTGTAGATGATAACGTACAAAATGCAAATCTTGTTCTTGCACTCCTAAACAGTACCGATGCAACCATCAAAATAGCCAACAACGGACAAGAAGCAATTGATCTTTCCAAAAATGAAAAATTTGATGTCATATTGATGGATTTGCGCATGCCCAACTTAGATGGTTATGAAACAGCAAAAATTATCCGCACTCAATCAAGCAACAATCAGCATACTCCTATTATTGCTATCTCTGCTCATATTGCCGATGATGAATACCCACAATTGACTGCCGCTGGCTTTAATAATGCTCTCGTTAAACCCATCACTAAATGTGAATTAATTAAAGCAATTCAAAAATCTTTAGCTACAACCATACAAAATCATGACTGTACTATTGCCGCACCCACCATCCAGACCACTGTAGATGATAATGCAATCGATTGGGAGCTTGGGATCAAATTGGCCAATAATAATCGCGGGTTAGCGGAAGAAATGCTACAATTACTCCTAAAAAATCTTGAACATGAATTCTTAGAAATTAAAGAAGCAAAAAATAGCGATGACTATCCATTACTTTTACAGCGACTACATAAGCTTCATGGAGCAGTTTCTTACTGCGGCGTTCCAAAATTGAAAAATGCTATTGCTGTTTTCGAAACAGCGCTTAAGCGTAAACAATATACGGAAGTACCAGACTTATTTACTCAATTCGAACAAAAAGTTCATCAGTTGCTTCAAGCTGAAATAAAATAATCTTGCATCACAATAAAACAAGTATCCTCAGCCTTTGTTAAGATTCTCTTAAGATTTCCTTAAGCGTTATTAAGATAAAATATTCGTAATCCTTAAAACGAGGCTTACTATGCCACCAGTCCATACACATATTACATCTCAGCAATTCACCGAAGAGCTATTAGACCCAAAAAGTGAATTCTATAAAGAATATTATGCTGAGAGCAGAAAAGCAAAAAAAACTGAATTACTGGATATAGAAGCATGCGAATTAATTGTCAAAATTAATCAGATTTTGAGAGAAGGTGAAGATAAAGATTATATTGATCAGGCTCATCATCGCACACAAATTGAAAAAAAATATCGACGCCTTATGGATGAATACAACCATAGAATACAAGAATTTGCCCTGTTACAAAAAAATCTAAATCATACAAACACTATTCCCGCCTTGATGGATGCATTTGCAAACCGATACGCTAGCTTAAAACTGACGCAAAAGGCATTTGAACTTGCGGAACAAAATTTAGAGCTCACTCAGCGCGATTGGATAAAACATAAAAAAAACTTGGTCAGCCATTTACACAAACCAATGAAAGTCACCCTACCAGATGGAAGTCATTTAAATATCTTAGACAGCAAAGGAAATCCACTTGCATTGCTAGGCACACACAATCCAGAATCAAGGAAAATTGAAACTCGACTAGCAACAAGAAAATTACCCACAGAAACACTTCAATTTGTTCCTGAAGTAAGTACTGCCTATGAAACCAGAGTCAAGAAAATCAAGCTTGAAACTTCAGATTCAGTTGAAGCTGAAATACTAGCAAGATCAAGAGCAAGAAATGAAATGCATCTTGTTAATCGTGCCATGAATAATATTTTCATTAACCTCATGCCAGGTTTTCAAGCGCTACGAAAAACTAGCGAAGGATTTAATGCCTTTATTGAACAACAACGCGCTACAACAAAACAGGGTATCTTTAAAATTTTCAGTGATATTGCAACTACCCTAATCGATCTTCCTGATATTATTAGTAGCATGACTGATATGGATGACAAATCTATTTCATACCACGCGCAACTTGATTATTTGGCTATGCAAGGCTTGGAACACCAAGCTGCGATGGATAACATTATGCAGAAAATTCAACTACTAAATCATGATCAAGTTTGGTCGACGGCATGGTATGAGGATCTCCGCCAAAAAGCATTTCCTTTTGCTGAGCCACAGGTAGAACTTCCTGCAAGTTTGCGGTTTTGGTGAGCGATCCTAGATCTGGCACCAACCTGTGACAAGTCTGGTGCCAAGCTCGTGGCACGGCACTCTCTAACTATCTCCTTCCACCTCAAACAAAACCTCCTCCCCCACATCCTGACTATCCGCTTGCACCGTCTCCAACCCTTTAAAGTCCCATAATTTTCTATCCATCAATTGACTCAACTTAACACTAGTCAAAGCATGCAACATATTACTAGGTACCTTAGGATTTTCTTTAGCCAACTGATCAATCAATACTTTTACTTTTTGGCGAACAAGATTTTCTTGTGAACCACATAAATTACAAGGAATAATTGGAAACCCACGTTCCAGTGCATATTGCGCGATATCATTTTCCTGACAATATGCCAAAGGACGAATCACAATATGTCGTTTATTATCACTTAATAATTTTGGCGGCATAGAACGGATTTCGCCATTATAAAAAATCGACATGAGTAATGTGCGAATCATATCATCGCGATGATGACCCAACGCAATTTTATTAAATCCCTTATCTTCAGCATAATGATAAATTATCCCGCGACGCAAACGCGAACAAAGTGAGCAATAAGTTTCGCCTTCAGGAATTTTAGATTTTACAATAGTGTAAGTATCTTCACGAAGAATTTCATAGGGGATACCCGTGTCTTCTAACCACTGACGTAGCTTAGTATCATCCCAACCTGGCTGAGCTTGATCCAATGTAAAAGCAAAAAGTTCAAACTTCCCTCTTGCTCGCCGACGTAACATTTGCAGCATGCATAGCATAGTAAAAGAATCTTTACCGCCTGAAAGACAAACCATGATCCGATCACCCGACCGTATCATATTAAAATCAGCAATGGCTTTACCAGTGTAGTGTAGTAATTTTTTTTCCAAACTAGATTCTTTCACAATGCCCACTCCAATTAGACTCTATTAAAAAAACGCGTGATATCAACACCAAAAGACTGACAATCCAAAGAGAACTGTGCACTTTTCAAATATTGATATTCATTAAAACGAGAACTCGCAATCGTATCTGTTACATCTTCACTATCCATTCCTGGGTGACACATAATCAAACCCCCATCACCTAGTTTTTGCAAAAACTGAGGGAAAATTTTCGGATAATGTGCTGCCTCAGAAAATTGATAGATTCCCCCAAACGAATTATTATGCGGAATATGGTAATGAACCAACTCATTTTTTAATGCCCTAGCACCACATAATTGAATAATCACAGACTTAAGAAATGCACTCTTTTTCCAGTCAAAATAAACTGATCTATTATCAGTACAACGAATATAAGTCCCCTGCAATGCTGGCCGACTCTTCCAAATACTGATAATGACTTCGCGAATAATAGGAAGCTGGTGAATATGTTGATGACCATCAATAAAACTCGGCATTTGCCCTAAATGACACTCAAATTGTTCAAGTTGAGCTTCAAATTCGGCATAAATTGCTTTTTTATCGAGTTTTTTAGTAAAAGCTTGGATAATCAGCCTGGAAAGTGCTGGAAAACGGCCCCCATATTGCTGAATAAAGGGCTGAGAGAGTGGAATGCCTTCAGTCAGGTTGAAATGCAGACCAAGGTCTACCTGCTCTTTAAAAGGCAATAATGCCTTTGAATGCAATGACCATTCGGGCGAGGTGCTAAGGCAACTCGTCGCTGTTAGGCGTTTTTTTGCAATCAACTCAACAATTGCTTGAGAAACTGCTGAATTTTGCCCATAATCATCGGCGCAAAGGATAATACGTTTCATAGATTCGAAGGGAATTTTAAGTAAGGACTAAGCATAAAGTAATTTATAGGTACCAACAAGTGCTATCAGATTTAAAAACAAGAGACTCTTCATCTTTTTCATCCTGGTTAATTGACATTGCCGGAATTTTTGTTTTATTGGGTGTTTTTTATGCTCTATGGCTTGGCTCACACCCCTTATTCACGCCTGATGAAGGCCGCTATTCAGAAGTAGCCAGAGAAATGATCGCGACCGGCGATTACATTACCCCACGTCTTAATGGTGTGGCATTTCTTGATAAACCCATTCTGTACTATTGGCTGCAAGCTTCTGCGATCAAATTATTTGGCCTCAAAGAATCAGCATTGCGACTCTGGCCCGCTTTAATCGGTATTCTTAATTGCTTATTTGTTTATTTAGCTGGCCGCCAACTCTTTAATCGTCGAACAGCTATTCTGGCAACACTATGCCTTGCCACTTCACCGCTCTATTATGGTGCAGCACATTATGCGAATTTAGACTTGGAAGTAGCGTCCTTTATTAGCATGACATTACTTTGTTTTTTTATGGCCTCACAAGCAAAGCCCGGTCGCTTACGTACAATTTTATTCTTAGGTGTTTATGTTTTTGCAAGTTTAGCCTCATTAACCAAAGGACTCATTGGTATTGTTTTGCCAGGCCTGGTCGTGGGTTCATGGATATTATTACTCAATCGTTGGAGCCTCCTGAAATATGCACGGCTTTTTAGTGGCATATTTATTTTTGTATGTATCACAGTTCCATGGTATGTCCTGGCACAATTGAATAATCCACAATTTTTCCATTTCTTTTTTGTCACACAACAATTTTCACGCTTTCTCACCATGGATAAATTCAACAATCAAACTGCCATGTGGTTTTATCTACCTATTGTCATTGCTGGTTTTTTCCCCTGGGCTATGTTTTTGCCACAAGCTATTCTTGAGAATTTGCGTAATATCTGGAAAAACCGTGAAGCACATTCTAAAGAATTATTTTTACTATTATGGGTATGTTTAATTTTTATTTTCTTTTCTATCCCACGCTCAAAAACCATTGGCTATATATTGCCAATCTTTCCAGGGCTTGCCTTGATAACAGCTAATTACTTCGATATTCATTGGAACAATCTCAAAAACTGGGGCATTAAATTTGCAATGATGATCTATACCATTCTTGCCATTGCCATCTGTATTGCTTGTCTTCTGGCACCTCATTTAAAATCACTGAACATTGATAAGAATTTAACTCCCTATCTTATGTTTTCTGGGATTTTATTTTTAATGTCAGGCTTGTCTGTATTTTTCTTAAGACATTCATTTACAAAAGTGCTGATCATTCTATTGATCACCGCCAGTTTATTTTCACTCACCATCAATGCAAGCTGTAATACCCTGAATCAAAAAACCATTAAACCACTAGCGCTCTATCTCAAAACAGTGATTCAACCTAATGATCAAGTCATCACTTATTACAAATATTACCAAGATTTACCGATCTATTTGGAGCGACGCATTACGATTGTCGCAGATTGGAGTGCATCTGATATCCCACAGTATGATAATTGGGTAAGAGAACTATGGTATGGCATGCCTTTTCAAGATACGAGTGGTTGGCTAATTTATGAAAAAGATTTCTGGCAGCGCTGGCATGGCAAACAACACTTATTTGTCTTCATGAATGAAAATTACCTAGAAAATTTTCAACAAAAAGCACATGGGAAAATTTATCAGCTAAATAAGTTTAACGATATCATTCTAGTAAGTAATCAACCTATTAACGAAAAATCCACCATTTCCCCAAAGTGAATGTAACAACTGGAAAAATGCTTAACGTAAAAAATAAAGCTAGCATATAAGGTAGTTTAAACAATTCAAGAAAGACAAAAAATATAATCTGGTTGGCGAGCAAATTTGAAGTCGCTACTAACAATAATCGCGGTATGGCCACTTGATGATGAGTCGTCGTACCACGAAAAGTCCAATGACGATGCCCCCAATAACTCACTTGAAATGCAAATAAAAAAGCAATCACATTAGCAATCAGCGGACTCATCAAACTTATTTCAACTAAGCAGACCACAATACTGAAATGGATAGCTGCAGCCACAGTTCCAATCACTCCAAAACGCATGATTTGAAAAAAAAGCGGTCGATATGTTACCCATATTTTATTGATCAAAACCATGCTTAATCTCAATGATATATTTAGGTCGTTGCTTAACTTCAGTAAATATTCGGGCTATATACTCACCCAAAATACCAATAGATAATAATTGAATACCACCTAAAAACATGACCGCAACAATCAAGCTAGGAAATCCTGGTGAATCTGCACCATAGATTAATGTATAAGTAAGAAAGAAAATCGCATAAAACAAAGCAAGGCTTGAAACAATAAATCCAATCAATCCCCACACCCGTAATGGCACATCTGAAAAAGAAGTAATCCCAGTGATGGCAAGCTCAGTTAAACGTCTTAACCCCCAAGAGCTTTTGCCAGCAGCCCGATCTTGAATATCAAAAGGCACCGCTACTTTCTTAAATCCAACCCAGGCATATAAACCTTTCATAAAACGAGTACGTTCTTGAAATGAATTCAATACATTAATAATTTTACGATCTAACAAACGAAAATCACCCGCGTTATTCGGAATATCAATCTTAGTAATCTTAGTCATGATCCAATAAAACAAAGAAGCCATGCGACGTTTAATCGCCGATTCATTATTGCGATTATTGCGCACACCATAAACCATATCAAAGCCTTCACCCCAGTTTTTGACAAAGGTAGGCAATACTTCCAAGGGATGTTGAAAATCAGCATCCATTAAAATAGCCACATCTCCGCTGCAATGCTCCAGCCCTGCTGTCAGTGCAATTTCCTTACCAAAGTTACGCGATAAAGCAATCAACTTAACACGGCAACTTGCAGGCAATGTTTGCAGATGCGCTACGGTATCATCACGACTACCATCATCAATGGCAATAATTTCAAACTGATTAGTTAATTTCCCTAAAGAATCAGCTAGTTGAGGAAAAAAAGATTGCACCAACGCGCTTTCGTTAAACACGGGAACAATACAGGAAATAAAGAGCGATTTATTTTGGATCACTTGCTGGCGTAATTGAGTTTGCATAAATAATCAACACATCGTTTAGATTTAAGGCACTCATTCTAACACTAGATGGCTACAAAATGTAGACTAAAAACGTTATAACAGCGCTTGCAGATGTGCAACAGCAGAGCGCCCCAAAGCTGGCAGCGCATAACCACCCTCCAAAGCAGACACCATCCGTCCTTTACTATATTTATCTGCAATTAATTTTATCTCACGCGTTACCCATTCATAATCACGCTCATGTAACAATAAATTAGACATCGTATCTTCTGCATGCCCATCAAATCCCGCTGAAAAGAAAATCATGTCTGGTTTAAATTTTTCGATTGCTGGCAACCAGACTGCTTTAATTTTTTCTCGAAATTCTAATCCTCTTGTACCTGCCGACAGAGGAAGATTAAAAATATGTTCGCTATGCGTTTCCGCCCCACTAAAGGGATAAAATGGATGTTGAAAGGAAGAACATAATAATATTCGCCTATCATCTTGGAAAATATTTTCAGTCCCATTACCGTGGTGAACATCAAAATCAATAATAGCAATTCGTTTTAACTGATAATGCTCTAATGCATGCGCTACACCCACCGCAATATTATTAAAAAAGCAAAACCCCATCGCTTGAGCTCTTTCCGCATGATGCCCAGGTGGGCGAATACTACAGAAAGCCGAGTTGACTTCCCCTGACATAACTAAATCAACTCCCGCTACCACTGCACCTGCTGCACGCAATGCAGCAGTCAGCGTATAGGGATTCATCCAAGTATCTGGGTCTAACGAAATCATTCCACTTTGTGGTGATGCTTGAAAAATACTATCAACATAACCTACATCATGCACTCGATGTAATTGCTCTTTTGTCGCCAAAGGCGCCAGATGATATTGAAGGATTTCGTTTAATCCAGCGTTAACTAAATACTCCTCAATAAATTGAAGACGTTGAGGACATTCTGGATGTGAGGGCCCCATATCATGTAATAAACAATCTGGATGGGAGAGCAATGCAACTGTCATGAATTTATTTCCCTTTCTGCAATACTAACCATTAACATCATAACTATTATGTATATACTATCTGATCTAAAATTGTTAGAACTTAGAATTCTGCATGCAAAAGAAAATGTTGCCAACTTCCAAAAAAGCTATATTTCACCTTCAAAAACAATTTGAAGTGAGAAAGAAATTTCAGCCCTCCTCTCTCCTAGCCAATTGATTTCCTTAGCTTATTACCGAATATTTACGTGTGTGGCAATATCGCAAACTTCTTCTATACTTCAATTATGAAGCTAAAAAGAGGAAGTCATCATGGCTGAACCACAAATAAAAAGAACATTTACAACAGAAGGCTTGGTCGAAGACTATCTCAAATGCCTTAGAGAAGCACTTAGCAGTGAAGCCAAGATAAGTGAAGCCATCAGAGATCGAGAAATCCTTGTAGGTAAACCAGATTTGGCTGACCTTCGAAAACAATTAGATGAAAAAGGCAATCCGAAAAAAGCAGTCTTAGACTATGACCAGGATAACAAACCAATCTATTCAGCTAAACCACTCAAATATCTAAGTAAAGAACGTGCTGAAAATGAAAGGAAAAAATTTTTTGATGCGGCAACGCAAAAGAATCTAAGTGAGTTAGAGTTAATTGCTTTTACAGCAGCTTATTTTTCCGCCGCTGCTAATCTTGGAAGAATTTATGTGATGACTGATCCTATTACAGCTAAACAATTCACAAAAACTTTAGAACAACTTCGAGAAATAACTGCCCAAGAACTTAGTAGTAGCGCTGGCTTTAAAGATCTAACTACCCTTAAACTCAAAGATGGATTCGATGACAAATTAAATTCACTAGCAAAACTTATCCCTCTACAAATAACATGCCAAAACCATCTCGAGAACTTAAAAGCAAAGCAGCCTAAGAGCAAAGATATCGAAAAAATTTCCAAATTATTGGCCATACTGACCGATAAAAATGTTCCACCTGAAGATCGAATCAAAACATTCCTTCATGGGGTTAGCCATGAAAGAAAAGGCTTAGGCCAGGCTTTTTTAGGTAAAGCAGCTCAGAAATTAAGTAGCGGTGGTGATAGTGGTATCTATGGTCTATGGCAAAAAGTAAAACAAGACTACAAGGATACTTTCCTTACCCCAACCGCTCCAACATCTGAACGTGACGTGGCACGCGCTAGGCCCTCAAAAAAATAAGGGCCTTTCCGCAATCTAACGGTAAATCAATCCCTGAACAATCACGACTATTGCAACCACCATCAACATAATCAATGGAAATTTACCCCACATCACTCGATAATCTGCCACAATTTTCTTACGGTAACGCCCACTCCACACCATCATCGCAGGCAAGATCAACATTAAAATAGCAATGATAATACCAGCATAATTCAATCCAATAATAAAAGCATTAGGAAAAAGCAATGCAATTACCAACGGCGGAACAAATGTTGCTACATGAAGAAAAAGATTACTAACTCCTTTTTTCTCAAGCTGAAAGCCATCCGCCAAAAAATCCACAACGCATAACGACACACCCAAAAAGGAAGTAAACACACAAACTGCCGTAAAAATACGTGTAAACGAAGTGATCCAAGAATTATGCAAGTAATAAATCAATGATTGCGTCAATGCTAATGTTGAATGGTCCGATTTAATGATACTGGCTAACCCATATTCACCAGAATAAGGAACACTACCAAACACAGCGCCCACCCATAAGATGTAACAAGCTAAAGGAATCAAACTGCCAATCAAAATTACTTTTCTGAGTTTTTGCACATCATTATTAAAATAGCCGCGCAAACTCGGCACTAACGTGGCAAAACCAAATGAGGTAATCACTACCGTCACAGCAGAAAATAGGTACTGTATTTTACCATCGTTATAACGAGCTACATCAATATGCGGTATCACTAACAAAACCAGCAGGACAAAAGCCGATAACTTAATCAACATCAATACCCGATTGGCATAATCAATTGATTTAATCCCCTGATAAACGATAGATGCTAATACAATCACAAATAAGACCGCATCTACCACTGAAGAAGTATTAACCCCTAAAGCGCTGATCAAACCCCGCAAGATATCAGATCCACCCGCTACATAAGCTGCTAACAAGCAATAAAAAAGCAACAAATAACACACCCAAGCTACAATTTCAGCCAAAGGCCCCAGTGTTCTTTTTGCCATTAAAATAATATTACTATCCATTGGCATCCAGAGACTTGCTTCTAAAATAAAAAACGCACTAAAGGTCATGATGGCCCAGCTAGCAATCAATAAAAACAATGCCCCCCAAAAACCCGCCTGCGCTGTGACCACTGGCAATGCAAGCATGCCAGCGCCAATAGTTGTACCCACAATTAGCAAAACCCCACCTAACATTTTTGATTTCATGTTCTTCACCTGTTTAATATTTTTTTATTATCATAGGGCTTGAGAGAAAGAGCAAATTATACTTTTATACGTTGGTGGTAAGAAGTGGATTTAATCCCGCAGATAACGTAACCAAGCTTCCATGAAACTTTTGCAAACTACTCCGATGCCCCACACTCACAATAGTCGCCTGAGGCAAAGACTCGCGTAATTTTTTATAAATCCTAAACTCAGTCGCCTCATCCATCGCAGAAGTCGATTCATCCAAAAATATCACATCAGGTTGATGCAAAAATATCCGCGCAAACGCAATCAACTGTTGCTCACCTAAGGATAAATCATGCGACCAGTTTTTAATTTCATCCAACTTATTTTGCAAACCTCCCAACCCGCAAATGAGAAGTGCATGCCGCAGCGCAGTATCTGGAAGAGATTGATGATAAGGATACAACAAGACATCACGCAAGCAACCCAATGGCAA
>Ga0206817_1060_pt1 | contig 39260 bp, 33 predicted proteins | sample Alteio_BWOrgCont_89_FD_152873 | JGI IMG/M metagenome (GOLD analysis project Ga0206817, IMG submission 152873) | Enriched cells from forest soil in Barre Woods Harvard Forest LTER site, Petersham, Massachusetts, United States -... | ecosystem: Environmental > Terrestrial > Soil > Temperate forest >...
CGTCGGCGCGCTTTCTGCGTTCTATCACGATACGTTAGATATCAAAAATCCTGAACATCGCAAAACTTCAGCATTACGCTTAATTGCAAAAATGCCAACCATTGCAGCCATGTGTTACAAATATTCCATTGGCCAACCTTTTACACCGCCACAAAATCACATGTCTTATGCAGAAAACTTTTTACATATGATGTATGCAACGCCTTGTGAAGAAATGGTACCTAATCCTGTTTTAGTACGCGCCTTAGATCGAATTTTTATTTTGCATGCTGATCATGAACAAAATGCTTCGACATCAACTGTGCGTATGGCTGGTTCAACGGGTGCCAATCCTTTTGCCTGCATTTCAGCCGGTATTGGTGCACTGTGGGGACCGGCACATGGTGGCGCTAATGAAGCTGCGTTAAATATGCTATATGAAATTGGCGACGTTTCTCGAATCCCACAATATATAGCACGTGCAAAAGATCCAAATGATACTTTCCGTTTAATGGGCTTTGGTCACCGCGTGTATAAAAATTATGACCCACGTGCAAAAGTCATGCGTGAAACGTGCCACGAAGTGTTAGATGCAGTAGGTGCACATGACAGCCCAATCTTTAAGATTGCTCTCGCACTTGAAAAAATTGCTCTAGAGGATGATTATTTTATCCAAAGAAAACTTTACCCCAATGTTGATTTTTACTCTGGGATAACGTTGAGCGCGATTGGCATCCCAACCAATATGTTCACGGTTATTTTTGCATTAGCTAGAACCATTGGCTGGATTTCTCATTGGAATGAAATGATGAGTGGCCCTTATAAATTATCTCGACCAAGACAGCTCTATACTGGCCCCAAAGAAAGAAAATATCTGCCGACAGATAAAAGAAAATAGCGCAGATTTATGCCATAATGCCTTTGACTTATTAATGTTATACTGTAACATTTGTTACAGTATAACAAATGGATGGGAAAAGAATGCGTATACAAACAGCTGGGACCATATTCGGTATTGTCTTGTTTGCTGCAGGCGGTGGAATGCTAGGCGTTGCCTTTATGGGGATGAAACTAGTAGGGTTACTCTATGGCATGGGGATCGGTGGTTTTCTCGGGGGGCTCTTTGGAAACCAATGGTTTAGTGGACATGATAACGATGATGGATACAAAGGAAGCTGCCAAGGATATCACCCTAAAGCTGGAGCTCGCCGTTTCTCGCCTCAAAGTCCTTGACTTGTAAATGTTATACTATAACATTTGTTATAGTATAACATTTACGAGCAAGAGGTATCACATGCTGACAAACAAAAAGAATGGCGCCGCAATCCACGCAGATGAAACTACCCCGCTACTTAAAAAAGCACCTGAGTCATCACCCTGGGTTTTCAAACGCTTTTCATCTGGTGGTACATTGATTGGATATAAAAATATTACATTTTTCATGGGGGCAAAAGGTTCGTTTTTGAATGCCAGTTACCATATCGTTAATGAACGAGATAAACGCAATAAACCTAGGTAGCTCGCCTTATTTACGACAATCCGCACACACGCCTTTAATTTCAATCAAGGCATCATCCACTTCAAGCTTATGTTTTTTGGCAAACTTGTCGATCGAAAGAAAAACACCATCATCTTCAAACTCAAAACTCTGATGACATACCTTGCAAAATAATAAAATGGCCTTATGTTGCGTCTTTTCTTTCAAGATACTTGAACAACATACATAAGTATTTTGTGATTCAACACGATGTACTAATTTTGCATCCACTAAAAATTCTAATACTCGATAGACTGTGGGTGGCTCCGCGTTAGGCCGTTTTTTCTTTAGTGTATCTAGAATATCATATGCGCCCATCGGTTTATTTTTGCGATACAAAATTGATAAAATATCTTTGCGAAGTTCAGTGAGCTTTATATTTTTATCTAAGCAAATGGCATCAATATCTTTCATCATTTAGCCTCGGGGTTCTCATCTTTTAAAGATGTTTTCTCTACCACTGGACTTTCTGGTGTTTCACCATCAAACAAATAACTAACGCCAATATTTGCCATCCAGTCATTTTTGCCGCCAGACATGGTGTAGACATCACGTAATTCTGCGCGTAATGCAATGGATTTATCTGCAAAAAACTGCGCCCCAATACCCGCGTTAATATTGCCCTGATGTTCATTTGAATTGCCATTAGGTTTCAATCCTAATATTCCAATGCCTGCTAACACATAGGGTTCAAAATGTTGATGTGGTTTAAAGCGATATAATCCATCAATGGTATATAAAAACCCATGCACGCCCTGATCTGTAGTCCGTTGGTTAGTATTGATGACACCCACCCCACCTTCAATTGCCCATCGCTCATTAAAATTGTAAGCAAGTGCAATGTTAGGCAAGGAGGCATTTTTTAAGTTGCGCGCAGAAGAAAAATGATAATAGGCTGCTGCTAAAGTAAACGTCGTAGCACCTGGTCGGTTCTCGGCAATACAAACATCGCTTACGAAAAAAAATAAGATCGCTAATAACAAAAATTTTTGCATTCTCATAAAATATCCCACTTCATCTGCAGACCATAAACATCAGTATCTTGATACGCTGTACCATTCGTCGTCGCAATTTGATCGCCTGCTTGTTGTGCATAATTATTAATGCGAGCATTTGCAGCAAAAATATGAGTCCAGCCTATATCAAAACCCATCGTATTCGTCGCTTGAATATGAGTTCCCAAAGCCACAGCGACTTGATTTGCATTAGGCAATTTCACGTCACGGTTACTACTACTAATCGGCGCTTGATCATATCCCACACCTGCTCGAAAGAGTATTTTTTCATTAACATGATAATTGGTACCAACTGACCAATTCCAAGTATTTTGATAACCTTGAATAAGAGGAACTTGCAGATGGTTAGACAAAACGCCATCCTGAATACCACCCACATTATTCAATACAGTACTATTAGTCACTGTCCATTGAGTCAAACTAAGACTCCCCATAATATCCCATGGTGCATTAAACGCATGAAAAGCGCTGATAGTTGTGGTTGGTGGCAATACCATTCTCATTTTGACATTGGTATCGAAAATGCCACCAGAGCCTGCCAACACACCCACAAATTTACTAGTGCCAGATAATCTGTGTACCACTTGCGATTGATAGCTGATCCCTACTCGAGTCTTTGGAGTAAATTGATAAAGCGCGCCAATATGATAGCCATAAGCCCAGTTATTACCGCTATTGGTGCTCACTGTATCGTTAGCTTGTCCCAATGCTGTGGTTGAATAATCAAACTCCCCGGTCAAGCGTTCACAGTCTAGACCAAAACCCAAAGAAAATTTATCGGTAAATGCAATAGCTAACGCAGGACTAAGATCATACACATCCAGGTTATTGAACGTAGAAGAATATCGCAACAATGTATTATTGCCATAATCAGTTTTAAAGCCAAAAGGTTCAACAGCACTTAAACCAAATACAAATTGATCACTGATAGGTGCTGCATAATGTCCGAAAGGAAAAAGTTTAAAGCTACCTCCCTGCGCTGATACAGGTCGTGGCCCAGAGTTGGCTAGTGTATTCGCAGCCTCCGTACCTCTAAAACGAAGATCTGCCATCGTCGGTGCTATACCTGCAACGAATTGTTGGTTTTTAATCGCCACCAAGCCTGCTGGATTATAATAGGATGCACTCGCATCTTCAGTGATTGCCGCACGTTCTGCATGATAATTTCCAATACTAGCAGCATCCAAACCCCATACTTGAAACCCTGAAGCATAAGAATAAGAGCAGATCCCCGCTGCCGACAAAAATAAAATGACTTTTCGTAAGGTAAACTGCTTTGCCATGAATCCTTTTCCTTGTTATTTTAGCTTCGATAGAATAACCCATTCATGTGACAATACAAATAAAAAAAGGAGATAAACTATGGCTGAAACACCTTCTACCATGATCCCACTTGGCACTAAAGCACCTGATTTTAGGCTATTGGATACGGTGACAGGAAAACATTTATCCCTGCAACAATTAAAGTCAGATAAAGCTACTGTTGTCATGTTTATTTGCAATCATTGTCCCTATGTAAAGCTTATCCAAGACCACCTTACTAAAGTGGCTAAAAGTTACCAAGCAAAAGGCGTCAGCTTCATTGCCATCAGCGCAAATGATATTGTCAGCCACCCGGGTGACAGCCCAGAAAAAATGAAGCAGGAAGCCCTAGCCCATCATTACACTTTCCCCTATTTATATGATGAAACCCAAGAGATAGCCAAAGCTTATCATGCAGCCTGCACACCTGATTTTTATGTATTTGATAAAAATTTAGCTTGTGTTTATCGCGGTCGTTTTGATGAAGCGACACCTGGTAATGGTAAGACTGTTACTGGCAAAGAATTAACTCAGGCATTGGATAATGTCATTGCGGGAAAAACTGTTAGCGCTGATCAGAAAGCTAGTGTGGGGTGTAATATTAAATGGAGGAAAAATGGCTGACTTTAAAAGATAAAAAGAAGATTGGAGCCCACCTCTCCCTCGCGCTTTCGCGCATTTCCCTCTCCCCCCCACAAAAAACGCGGGCGGAGAGGGGCCGCATTTACGTTATTGTTTCTACGCCGGCATCCCACATTTTTAAATTACTTGGCTTTTCGCCGCGCGCTTCGGACTGCTTGACATATAGCGCGAATAATTCCGGAATACCGCGCGCTTTTGCATAATGTATTGGGCCGCCGCGGAAAGGAGCAAAGCCAGTGCCGAATACCATGCCAGCATCTAGTAAATCTCCGTCAGCAACCACTTCTTCACGCAAGCATGCGAATGACTCATTCAACATGCACAAGATAAGACGATCGGAAATTTCCTCTAGTGGTTTATTATAAGTTGATGCTTTCGGCTTGATTTGTTTACCCTTTTTGTCATAGCGATAAAAACCTTCGCCTGATTTTTTACCCAGCTTGCCGTTGGCAACCATATCAGTCAAGCGTTGCGGCACCGTATTGTGAAAATGCTGACTTAAATTCTTTGCGACAGAAAGACAAATATCTAAACCTACTGTATCCGCCAATGTAATAGGCCCCATTGGCATTCCAAATTCAAGCATCGCTTTATCAATCACCACAGCAGGAATTCCTTCATTTAGCATGACCATACTCTCCATGAGATACGGCATTAAGATGCGATTTACAAGAAATCCTGGGCTGCTTTTAACGGGTAATGGTAAACGATCAAGCTTACGAATAAATGCAGTGGCTTTATCAACGACCAGAGGATCCGTTTGTTTACCCTTTACAATTTCAACTAATAACATCTTTGCAACGGGATTAAAAAAGTGAATACCAACTAATCTTTCTGGACGCTGGAGAACAGAATTAATTTCATCTAAAGGAATACTGGATGTGTTAGTGGCTAAAATAGCTTGAGGTTTAGCCTTAGCTTCAATTGATTTAAATAAATTTTGCTTGGTGACAAGATCTTCAAAAATCGCTTCAATAATCACATCGGCTTTTGCAATGCCATCACCATAGACATCTGGAATTAATCTATCCATCGCTTTTTGAATCAGATAAGTCTCTTTCAATTTATCCTTAAAAAGTACATAGGCACGCTTGATTGCAGGTGCGATCAATTTCGGCTCTCGATCTTGTAACGTCACTTGAAACCCCTGCAAGGCACACCAGGCTGCAATATCTCCACCCATGGTACCAGCTCCAATTACATGCACATGCTTTGGAATGAATTGACTCTCTTTGCCTAAACCTTTTAACCGTTCTTGCAAGAAAAACAAGCGCACCAAATTCTGGCAAGTATCGCTGAAAAATAATCTGCCGGCACTTTTAGCTTCTTTCTCAAATGGCAAACTTCCATCGACACCAATCCATTCCCAATTATCAACTACTTGGAATGGCGCAGGATAATGCAAGGGTGAAATTTTTTCGCGTAACTTCTTCCGCATATAAGATGCTAGCAAAACTCGCGCGGGTTTTGTGTTGCTTAGTTTTTGCAGCCAAGTTTTTTGGTGTGGCTTTTCTTTTGAAGATGCATAGTATTTCGCTGCAGTCACCAAATGACGCTTGGGAACAGCAACATCCACAATGCCTAACTTCGCCGCAGCTCTACCACTCACCAAACGCCCATTCAAAATTAAATCTAACGCAAGCGGCGCACCAATCAATCTCGGCAATCGAACCGTTCCGCCCCACCCTGGGTGAATACCGAGCTTTACTTCAGGCAAGCCTAGACGTGTTTTAGCACCATCTTCTGCAACTCGATAGCGGCAAGCTAGCGATAACTCCAATCCACCCCCAAGACAAAAACCATCTATCATTGCAACTGTTGTCATTTGCAATTTTTCTAGCTGCTCAAATACTTTCTGGCCTTTTCTAAGTAAATCTGTTGCTTCATCGATATCTCTAAACTGATTGAATTGAGAAATATCAGCACCCGCAATAAAACCATTTTGTTTGGCAGACGCAATAATTAAACCTCGATGTGTCGTATCGCTACTCAATAAAGTTAAAATCGAAGCAAGCTCATTCATCACTCCCACATCTAATGTATTGGTGCTGGTACCCTGCTTGTCAAAATACAGCCAGAGAATTTGATCTGTATCTTCTTCCAATCGCCAGTTTTGATAAGTCTTCATTAGTTATCCTCCCACGCTGGAAACATTTTCAATCAGCATTGCGCCACCCTGACCGCCACCAATACAAATAGTAGCGATACCACGTTGTGCATTTTCACGTTTCAATACTTCTGCTAAATGTAAAACAATACGCGCCCCACTTGCACCCACTGGGTGTCCTAATGCTATTGCGCCACCATCAATATTAAGGCGTGCTCTATCTATTTTGCCAAATGCATTTGCAAGACCCAGATTTTTTTGACAATACTCGTCACTTTCCCAGGCAGCCAAACAAGCCAGTACTTGCGCTGCAAAAGCTTCGTTTAATTCCCAATAATCAATATCACTTGCATGTAGATTGTAACGACGACACAAATGGGCAGTCGCATAAACTGGCCCCAAACCCATTTCAGCCGGATCAACACCAGCCCATTCAACATCGGCAATACGCGCAAGCACTGGAAGCTGATATTTTTTTACCGCTTCTTTGCTTGCTAAGAGCAGCATCGCCGCACCATCTGTCACTTGTGAACTATTTCCTGCTGTGACATTTCCAAATTTTTTATCAAAGATAGGTTTTAATTGCGCTAATTTCTCCATAGAAGTATCGCGTCGCACACCATCATCTGCGACAAAATAATCACCTGAATAGGCATACGCTGGAACCACTTCTTTCAAATAACCTTTATCTTGCGCAGCAGCTACTTTCTCATGACTCGCCAATGAAAATGCATCCATTTGCTCTCGAGTAATTTTAAAGCGGTAGGCTAAATTTTCTGCCGTCTGTCCCATCGATAAATTTACGGTAGGATCAGTCAATCCTTTTAATAAAGAAAAAACAGGTGGTAAATAGGAAGGACGAAATTTTGCATATTGTTTTAATTTGGCAACGAATGTTTTTGCACTCGACAATTCCCCCAACCAATTAACCATTCCATCATTTAATAATAGCGGTGCGCGACTCATCGATTCCGTACCACCCACTAACACCAAATCATGACGGCCCGCCATAATATCTTTCAAACCACTATCAATCGCTTGCATACCTGATGCGCAATTACGCTGAACAGTCCAGGCAGGCATTGCATTACCGCATCCCAAACGTAGCGCCACGACTCGCGCAATATTGACTTCATCAGGACTTGGCATCACACAACCCAACACCACTTCACCTAACTCTGAAGGTGCAAACGGCTGTCGCTCTAATAATTCTCTTCCTGCATTAAGTGCCAAATCTGTCGCAGAAAGCGGACCCGCTTTCCCCCGAACTTTCAAGAAAGGAGTACGAGTCCCATCAACAATATAAACTTCACGTCGCGTAGTATTTTTATCCATCGTTGCTCTTCCCTCAGGTTGGTGTGACGACAGTTTTTAAGTCAAACGAAAACTCATCGACCTTAATTATTTCTTGATACAAATTTTCAAACGTATTTAAAACCTGGGATTCATTTTCAGTAAGAACCCCAGTTTTGGTAGCGATCTTCAATTGCTCTTGAAAATTAACAAATGCTGGCACAGCACCACTACGAATAGCCATTTTCAATTTCTTCAAAAGAATTTCAGCATTAGCTACTTGCGCGAAAGCTTTTTCAATTCGACATCCAGAATCATTTTCTTTTTTGGATACAAAACAGAATTCGCTGACACGATCTCGAAATTCAGAAGGAAACAACATCTGACTTACAATCTTATTGGTAAGACTATCTTTCGGCTTACGATAACTTCGACCCCAAGGAAAAATCAACCAATGTAATAACTTGCCCATCCATGATGGAGAATAATTATGGAGTAAGTCATCACAAGCTAATTGAATTTCGTGCAAAGCAGTGTCGACACTCCATTGCACGTAATCAATATCGGTATCTGGTTGCTTATGATCTTGAAAATATTTTAGTACTGCAGAAGCGAGATAAAGTTGACTCAATATATCACCTAAACGCGCCGAAGTTCGTTCACGGCGTTTTAAACTGCCACCTAAAATCATCATCGTCACATCAGATAATAAGGCCAACGCTGAACTCATGCGCGTAAGCTGCCGATAATAACGTGCACTCACTCCCCGCACTGAGGCAAATTGAAATTTCCCCGCCGTCAAGCCAAACCAAAAACTGCGTAGAATATTAGAAATCAAATACCCTATGTGTGAAAGTAATAACCGATCAAGTTGTTTGATACTGGCGTCGGTTTTAGGCTGTGCCAATAATTGGATTTCTTGATAAATATAAGGATGACAACGAATCGCACCTTGTCCGAAAATAATCAGATTACGCGTGAGGATGTTCGCACCCTCAACAGTAATACTCACGGGTATTGCAAAATAAGCATAAGCCAAATCATTGCGTGGTCCCATTTGAATAGCATGCCCACCATGAATATCCATTGAGTGAGAAACAACTGCTCTACCCATCTCTGTTAAATGATATTTGGCAATGGCCGATGCAATAGCAGGAGTAATTTTTAAATCAACGGCGCCGGCTGTTAAAATCCGCGTAGCTTCCATAGTATAAGTCAAACCAGCGATTTGCCCCAATGCTTCATCTACGCCTTCAAAATTTGAAATTGATGTATTGAATTGCCGTCGCAGCCGGGCATAACCGCCTGTTCGGCGATAAACTAACTTTGCAGCCGCGGTTGCTAAAGCGGGTAATGAAATTGAACGCCCAATCGACAAACATTCCATCAGCATTTTCCAACCACAACCTGCCATGGCAACCCCACCAACAATCCAATCCATTGGAATAAAAACATCTTGGCCTCGAGTGGGTCCATTCATGAAAGCAAGATTCATAGGTAAATGTCGATGACCAATTTGCACACCCGGATGCGATCTTGGCACTAGGCAAAGTGTAATTCCTATTTCTGTACCCTTCCCTAATAAATTTTCTGGATCGTAGAGTTTAAACGCAAGTCCAATAACCGTAGCAACCGGAGCCAGAGTGATATAACGCTTGTCCCAACTCAAACGTATCCCAAGCACTTCTTTGTCTTGGTAACGCCCCTTACAAACGATCCCAGTATCAATAATAGAACCAGCATCACTCCCCGCTTCAGGAGAGGTTAAACCAAAACAAGGAATTTCTTCCCCGCGCGCCAGGCGCGGCAAATAGTATTCTTTTTGTTCCGCCGTTCCATAATGCAAAATGAGTTCACCAGGTCCCAAAGAATTAGGCACCATCGCATTCACTGCTGTACTCATACTGCGTGAGGCAATTTTCAAAACGATGGTTGAATGAGCTAAGGCTGAAAACCCTCTCCCACCATATTTTTTCGGAATCACCATCCCTAAGAATCGTTCTTGCTTAAGATAATTCCAGACATCAACAGAAAGATCATGCTGCTCGTTTACGATTTTCCAGTCGTCTAGCATATTACAAAGTGTTTCGACTTGGTTATTCAGAAATTCTTGTTCTTCTGTACTCAATTTAGGCTGAGGAAGTAACAGAAAGGTTTTCCATTTTGGTCGCCCACAGAACAAATCTTTTTCCCACCAAACATTCCCTGCTTCAATTGCTTCTCGCTCAGTATTACTGATGGCAGGTAAACGCTTTTTGAGAGTATCAAACAAAGGTGATGTAAAAAAATGTCGACGAAGAGGACTAGCATTGGCAAAAATAGCAGCAGCAAAAAACAGCATCCAAAAAATTATCAGCGTGATGACACTGAGGGTACTGAAGTAAGTCATTAATGACAATATTAGTGCCAGAGTAATAGTCCAGACTATGACCGGCACACGCCAATAAACCAATAGCATCATTGATGCGAGCAAAATGAGTATATCTAGCACTGTCCTTGTCCTCGTATCTTTACTATCCATTGAATCTTGACAAGTATATCATTTTGTTTTGATAAGGATAGAGACTAAAGTTACCCACAGATTCTGTGGATAACTCTGTTAATAACCTATAGAGAAACAAACTAAAGTTGATAGAATCAAGGCTAGCTATCAAAAGCATACAAAATGCACACAAGTAAAACATGATAATTTTCAACAACTTAAAGAATGGTTAATGCTAACTCATTGAGATAACAAGATTCTTTAATTTGCTTTTAAAAAAAACAGAGGCTGTGTACAACAGGTCATGAATTCAACACAATTGTCATATTTTCTCCATAAAAACTCTTAAGTGCAGAAAGCATGTGCTTGGCTGGAGAATCTATTGCAAAAGGTGTCTGTAAATTGTCAGTCCACTGTCCTGTTTTTCTATTAACTAAAATTGGCAGCATTTGTTGTTTATTCTGCGGATACAATGCCAAGATCCAATCACCATAGAAATCTGCATATTGCTTGCTAGATAAAATCAAATTCATCATGTCTTCTTTTACTACAATTCTGGTAGTCACTGGATCGATTCGAAAATAATCTATACCTTCAAATAAAACTTTTTGTACTTCTGGATGTACTGATCTAATAGCCTTAGGAGAAAAATCACTTTCAATAAAAAAATCTTTCTGATGACTAATACCTCCACTCTTTCCCGTGATGAGACTCGCGAGTGAACGTCCATCTGTTTTTGCATCCTTGATTTTCAATAGTGATAATATCGTTGGCTTAATATCTAACAGAGAAACTAAATCAAGGATTTTTTTTCCCTTCACCTTAGCACTAGTTTGAAAGGCTAACAGTATACGATATTGAGGTAGGCCTAATACATCTGTGCCGTGCCCTGCTGATTGATTAACGGCTTCAGTATCAACACTAGGTGGATAAAAATGCGGTATCGCTTTTGATTTATTATTAAAACCGGGGATATATGATTTTTCTTCTGTCACACGGTCTCCTGCTAACTCCAACGCTTCACCATGATCTGAAAGCAACACAATCACACTATGTTCCAGTAAATGTTGATCCGTCAGTAGAACCAGGAAATCATTAAACTGTTGATCCACCCGTCGCAATGCCGCTTGATAATTATTAAGAGATTTATCGTGTGCAGCATCATTCCCCCAAAAATAAGGAAAATGTGGTAAACAAAAATGCACTGCCAAAAATAAAGGCCTGTGTTGCGACTGATCTAATGTAGTTTTTAATGCATTTAAAAATGTATCAGGATCATAAGCAGTAAAAACACCACGATTAGCATAACTATAGGGAAATAAATATTTGCCTAGACTAGTATTAATAAGCAAATTTGACAGTGGAAAATCATTCATCGTCCCTAACAGAAAATCATTAAATCCAATGGGTGGCACGACCACTTTATCAAAACCAAATCGTCGATCAATATTACTAAATCGCGATTCATCCGTTGCAAAAATAGTTTCGTAATTTTGTTTTTGTAAAGTAGCAGGCAATGTATTGCGTAAGTCCAAGATAGACTGGTCTGGCAAGTTGGTTCGAATTCCATTATGTTTTGGATACTCTCCAGTTAATAAACTAACCCATGCTGGAAATGTGCGTGCCAAAGGAGTCATGGCATTAGCAAAAACTACTGCTTGATTTAAAAAAGCATCTATATGTGGTGTTTGTTGTTCTCCGCCAAAATAACCTAAAAAATCTGGCCGCAGTGAATCAATACCAATTAAAATAATATTGGGCTTATTTGGGTCATTGGCATAGAGAGTTTTTGCTCCTGAGAAATTCAATAAAGCAAAAACAGCTAACGCTATGATCGTGACTGTTACAAAAACCATTCGCGAAAACCGAAATAATCCAATCATTGCTGTAACAAAGGCACACAATAAAACAAACGACAGCATCACCAAAAAAATAAAACCTATTTTGGTTGGCACCATAAATGAAACAAGATAAGCGAATTTAGAATTTGGAAAAAAATGTTGGTTAGCTAAAAACACTAGCATTAATCCAGCTATCCATAATGCAAATCCTGTTTTTTCAATCTGTTTCCAGGGTAATGTTAAAGCAATCCCTATTAACCGCGCTAATAACCAAATTATCACAACATAAGAAAAATGAATGCCAAACTGTATCAAAATAAAATAAATAATACCCGGGATAGCAGGTATAGGGATAGATAAGTGATGAGCGACTACTTCGTAATCGCCGAGGTAATAATGAATCCACTGAATAAAAAAACTAGCTTCAAGAAAAAGAAAAACCGCGGTAAGTAAAAGTAAATAAGGAAATAAGCGGCTATTATTTGGATTAGCGTGTTTCATTTGGAACTCTTGCCAAATCCTTACCTGCAAAATCATCCACAGCTATCACTTTTTCCCGCGCTGCCTCAGCCTCTAGCATTAACCGCAGCTGTTCAGATGAAATCAATTGCTTTTCATAGGCTGCTTTCGCTTCGACTGCTGGCATATCTTCTGCAATAAAATCATTCTTGACTGCTTCTCTCAGGATTTTGATTACGGGTTCTGCTGCAATCGCTTTTAATAATGCATCTTCAACCAAAGCTAGCATGTTATTTTCAACGGCTGTTGCAAATAAACCTGCCGTCAATCGTTGGCGAGAATCTGTTGGAGCTAGAACTAACTCTGCAACCTGAAAACTTAAATTATCTTTAGGCTTAGAAAAATGCTGACCCAATGGAAAAATTAAAAATCTAAGCAACCCAGCGATCCACCGATTAGGGAAATTCTTTAACAATTCATCTAACTGTTGTTGAATTTGATAAAGACACGTTTGCGATGCCCATTTCACTAGAACTAAATCTTCTTCCGGCTCGCCTTGATCACGATACCGCTTTAGTACTGTAGATAATATATAAAGATGACTTAAAACATCACCCAAACGCGCTGAAATGCTTTCTTTACGCTTTAAATTACCACCTAAGATCAATAACGACATATCAGCAATCAAAGCAAATGCTGCGCTAAAGCGCGATGCAGACTGAAGATAACGTTTGGTTTTACCCGATGGTGCTTTCACAATGAGACCTGCGCTCATCCCACATAAAAAACTTCGAAATAAATTACTGAACACAAAACTGATATGTCCCATCAATGCTTTATCAAATTGCTTGAGACTATCATTAACATCACTCAATTTAGCCGCTTCATATTCTGCCAAAACAAAGGGATGACATCGCATCACACCTTGGCCAAAAATAATCATGCTACGGGTTAAAATATTGGCCCCTTCTACTGTAATTGCAATCGGCATCGATTGATAAAAACTGGAAATATAATTTTTGGGCCCCATGCAAATGGCCTTGCCGCCATGAATATCCATCGCATCATTCGCAACAACACGCCCCATTTCAGTCACATGATATTTCGCGATGGCTGATGCCACGGCAGGTTGCTCACCCTGATCAATGCGCCCAACTGTAAAAGTACGTGTCGCATCCATCATATAGGCATACCCTGCCATTCGCGCCAATACTTCTGCAACACCTTCGAAGCGACCAATGGGAACATTAAATTGTCGACGAACTCGTGCATAACCACCTGTTGCAAATACCAGCGCCTTGGCGCCGCCAATGGCACTTGAAGGTAATGAAATAGCTCGACCTGCCGCCAAACATTCCATCAACATTCGCCAACCGTTACCAGCCATTTTTGCCCCGCCAATGATCCACTCCACTGGAATGAAGACATTTTTTCCCTGAATAGGACCATTTTGAAAAACAATATTAGCAGGAAAGTGACGGCGTCCAATGGTAATCCCCGAGGTATTACGCGGAATCAATGCACAGGTAATTCCCAGATCTTCCGTGCTACCCAATAGATGCTCGGGATCATAAAGCTTAAAAGCTAAACCAATCACAGTTGCAATTGGCGCAAGCGTGATATATCGCTTATTCCAATTCAAACGAATACCTAGTGTTTTTTTACCTTCAAATTCACCCCAGCAAACAATACCTTTATCTGGCATAGCGCCTGCATCCGATCCTGCTTCAGGACCTGTTAATGCAAAGCAAGGAACTTCATCACCCCGAGCAAGGCGCGGTAAATAATAATTTTTTTGCTCCTCGGTTCCATAGTGTAATAGCAGTTCAGCAGGTCCCAATGAATTGGGTACCGCAATTGTTGATCCCACGGTAGCACTGCGAGAATAAACTTTGACTAATATTTGCGAGTGGGCGTAAGCAGAAAATTCTTTGCCACCATATCTTTTAGGAATGATTAAGGCAAAAAATCCTTCTCGTTTCAAAAATTCCCACATCGATGGCGGAAGATCTGCGCGATTGTGAGTGATATCCCAATCATCAATCATTGCACAAAGTATTTCGACGGGTCCTGCTAAAAATGATTTCTCTTCCTCACTCAATTCAGGCTTTGGAAATGACAGTAATTTTTGCCAATCTGGTGCGCCCGAAAATAAATCACCCTCCCAACCAACAGTCCCTGCCGATAAAGCTTCCCGCTCCGTACGCGACATCGTTGGCATCATTTTCTGATAAATCTTCAAGATTGGTTTTACTATCCATCTCTTGCGTAGTGCAGCAATCGAAAATAACCCTAAAAAAACTACCCATACTAGCCAAAAAAATCCTAGCGTAATCCAGGATAATTCACTTAGACAAGTCAAGATAAGCAAAAACGAGCAAAGAGAGATAGCAAAAACGCTTAAAGATGCCCGGTGATAACTCAACACACCCCAAATGGCTAGAAAGCTAAATATCCAAATAAAAAACATAACAGTTTTCCTCTATGGCTTAGTAGTCTTATTCGCCCAGATGGCATATACAATATAAGAAATCGATAACACAAAATAAAAGAGAGATTCTTTTGGGAAAAATAGGTTAAACCAATCCAACACCGTCCATACAATAATAGTCGGGGTAAGTGCAATAATGGTTAGCTTCAATACATTTGCATAGCTTAGATGAATGCCACCAATCATTGCCAAGAGTTTACCAATCACCGCATAAATAAGTGACTGAATCAAACGATACATTAAAGAAAACAAGACAAAGAGAGGAAAAAGAAGAACCCAGGCCCAAGGCGTCCACTTGATGGCTTGCGTTTTAATATTTTCGGGGACAATCGATAGAGTTACTGTTGCTGGAATTTTATAAATCTTCACCACACCGTCATGACTCACCGTCCAAAATTCATGCTCGGTCAACAATATTTTTCTGTCATTCGTATCAAGCTTAGTATATTGACCACTCGTGTCAATAATACCGACCAATTCATTGGTCTCTGAATCTTTTATAAAGTATGGCCGATTTTGCGGCGTACTCACCATTCCATTTTTAATTGTGATGTTAGGCATTTGTTTCGCAACATCGGTAGTAAACTCCACCATCCCATGAGTCAATATGGGTTGCATTTTTACCATCGCCACTGCCCAACAAATCGCAAGCACCAACAATAAGCATAAAACAACATCCGCTCCCCAATTATTAACCACATCACGGTAAAGCGCTCTGGAGTAAAACGATTTGTAAATGGCTTGTAAACTATTAAATTGTTTCATGTTGCTTTCCCTCCGTGGTTTTCACATGATTATTCTTGATCCTCTTTTACAGCATAAATTCCCGGTAAATTTCGCAAATATTCTTCATAATCCAAACCAAAGCCATACAAATAACGATTTTCTGTCTGAATGCCGATAAAGTCAGGTTCAAAATGAACGCCTGGTTCACGTTCACGCTTTTTATCAACCATCACGGCAGTATAAACTTTTTTAGCTCCATTTTGTTGACAATAATCCATAATAGCTGCCAACGTTAAGCCACCATCCATCACATCATCGACTACCAAAACCGTGCGATCTTTAAGTTGTGTACGCGGCTCAACTAACCAATGTAAATCACCTCCCCGCATGCTGCCGCGGTAACGTGTTGCATGGATATAATCCACTTCGAGAGGAAAATTTAACCGTGTTAATAAATGCCCCGTAGGAATCAATGCACCAATCATCACACATAATATAAGTGGATTGGAATTTTGCAATTTTTCTGTAATGGCATCAGCCATGTGATCAAGCGCTATTTCAAGCTCACTAAAATGATATAGACATTCAGATTTAGCTAAAATAGCTTGAATTTTTTCATTTATATTTTGCATGCTTCAACCTGTTCATTAAATTTAACAATACATTCATTCTTTTCTTTCCACATCTTTGACTGACGCAACGATGTATAATCAGAAATCAAGGAAGATCCACCTAACAAAATGTTAACTTTTTTATCTTCTAAAAGATATTTATCATGCGGCAACCCATCCAAAATTTGAATGGAAGCCTTACGGTTATTACAAATTAAAATCACATCACAGCCTGCCCTTAAAGCGAGCCTTGCTCGCTCAAGATAATCACCAGCAAAGGCTGCGCCTTCCATATTCAAATCATCACTGATGATGATACCTTCGAATTGAAGCTGCTCGCGCAAGATAGTTTTTAGCCAATAATCAGAAAAACCAACTGGTTTATCATCCACAGTTGAAAATAAAATATGAGCTGGCATGACTGCATCAAGAATTTTCTGTTCGATCAGCTTGATAAAGGGCTGCATATCCTGTGTGTTAATTTCTGCATAACCACGCACATCTTCTGGCATTGCTTTGTGCGAATCAATCGTTACATCCCCATGCCCTGGAAAATGCTTTCCAGTTGCCATCATACCAACTTGATGCATTCCAGATATAAAAGCCTTGGCAAGCTCAATGACAATGTCAGGATTCACATTAAATGCACGGTCACCGATTGCGGCTTGATTGCGCTTGTCCAAATCCAACACCGGTGCAAAACTCAAATTGACCCCAACAGAAAACAATTCTGCCGCCATCAACCATCCACAAGCAGTTGCGGTAATTAATGCCTGATTTGCATTTTTTGCGTAATGACGACCAAGCTCACGCATAGCTGGAAGAGAGGTAAACCCTTTGCGAAAACGCTGAACCCTGCCACCCTCATGATCAACTGAAATTAATATAGGTTGGCGACGAACGGCGTGAATCCTGCGACATAATTCAGAAATTTGCGCTGGTGAATCATAATTGCGCGCAAACAAAATGACGCCGGCAACCAGCGGGTGCTGTAAAATTTCACGCTCTTCTGCATCCAGCTCGAGGGCGTTTAAACTTAAAACTACAGGGCCTAGGGAACGTGTCATAAATAAGTATGATTTCACATCTGTTCATAATTTTTTGATTATACACAGTGAGGGGTCATAATTCATTAGGGGAATTAATTTTACGTGGTTTATAATGGATCATTTAAGGGTAATCTAAATGCAAAACATCACTGAATTACATACCATACGAGACTTCATGCGATGGGCTGTCAGCCGCTTTAATGAAGCAGGGTTGTACTTTGGGCATGGCACAGAAAACTCATGGGATGAAGCTGCCGCTTTGATATTGCACTCCTTGCACCTACCGCATGATGTCAATCCTGCTGTTTTAGATGCGAATCTGACCGCCAATGAGCGTGAAATACTTTTTAAATTGATACGACGACGCATTGATGAACGTATTCCCGTACCTTATCTTACGCATGAAGCTTATTTTGCAGGATTGTCATTTTATGTTGATGAACGCGTCATCATTCCCCGCTCGCCTATCGCCGAATCTATCCAAAATCAATTTCAACCCTGGCTTGAAGCTGATTCAGTTCAGGATGTTTTAGATTTATGCACTGGCAGCGGCTGCATTGCTATTGCCTGTGCCAAAGCTTTTCCAGAAGCCAATGTCGATGCATGCGATATTTCAACTGATGCACTCGCAATAGCCAAAATTAATACATTGCGCCACAAAGTCGAAGATCAAGTCCATCTTTATCAATCTGATTTATTTACTTCTCTCCCCACCAAAAAATATGATTTGATCATCAGTAATCCACCCTATGTCGATGCTGAAGAAATGGCTACTCTGCCAAAAGAATATCGCCATGAACCCACACTAGCTTTAGCGGGTGGCACTAAAGGACTAGACTTCGCTAATCAAATTCTGCAAAAAGCTCGTCACTACTTAAAGCCCAATGGCATTTTAGTCGTAGAAGTGGGTAATAGTGAATCCGCCCTGGCAGATCAATTTCCTGAAATACCCTTTACCTGGCTTGAGTTTGAACATGGCGATGGTGGCGTATTCTTATTAACCGCTGATCAATTGAGCACGTAACCACTATGTCAGGTAATTCGATAGGTAAACTATTTACCGTTACCACTTTTGGTGAAAGCCACGGCCCTGCTTATGGCTGCATTATCGATGGCTGCCCGCCAGGATTAGTATTGTCAGAACAAGATATTCAAATCGAACTCGATCGCCGCAAACCAGGTGCATCACCATTTACTTCACAACGTCGAGAAACCGATAAAATAAAAATTTTGTCAGGCATTTTTGATGGACAAACGACCGGGACACCCATTGGTTTACAAATTGAAAATAACCAACAACGTTCATCAGATTATGCAAAGCTAAGCCATGTTTTCCGCCCAGGACATGCCGATTACACCTACGCTCAAAAATATGGTATTCGTGATCATCGAGGCGGTGGTCGCTCATCGGCACGTGAAACTGCCATGCGTGTTGCTGCGGGTGCTATCGCAAAAAAATATTTACGTGAACATTATCAAATTCAAATCAAAGGATATCTCGCTCAATTAGGCAACATTCATCTCAAAAAAATAAACCTAGATGAAGTCAATCACAATCCATTCTTTTGCCCTGATCCTGAAAAAATCCCAACACTGGAAGCTTTCATTCATGAGTTACGCAAAAATGGCGATTCAACTGGTGCCAGAGTTAACCTGGAAATTTCTGGCCTGCCTGTAGGATTAGGCGAACCCGTATTTGATCGTCTAGATGCTGATTTAGCGCATGCCTTGATGAGTATTAATGCAGCCAAAGGAATTGAAATTGGCGCAGGATTTGCAAGTGTTTCACAACTTGGATCCGAACATCGAGATGCTATTTTGCCAGAAGGATTTGCTAGCAACCATGCTGGCGGTGTCTTAGGTGGAATTTCTACTGGACAAGCCATCCTAGTCAGTATTGCATTTAAGCCAACATCTAGCATTCCGCAACCTATAAGCACGATCAACACTGATGATGAGCCAGTTGAAATTAGTGTTACTGGCAGACATGATCCTTGCGTCGGATTACGTGCAGTACCTATTGCAGAAGCAATGGCGGCGATTGTATTAATGGATCATGTGCTACGAGATCGAGGACAAAACTTTAATTCTCAACGCATGAATTTCTTGCGGGATCAGATCACTTAATTCTTGATAAATTTTTCGATGTGCATCTACCCGGGACTTATTGGTAAAGCAATCGGCAGCAATTTCTACAGTATAATGACCAGCACCACCGGAAGCTCCCGGATGACCACGATGTTGTTCGCTATCATCAATCACTACCAATTGAGAAGGTGAGAACGCTTTTTGCAAACGTTCACGAATAATTAACATGCGTTGCGCTGAATCCATCACTATTGTTTCTGACTCGGAAAATAACGCGTCAAATAAATTGCTTGTGCAAAACTAAAAAATAACAACATCCCCAAAATGCCATAAAACTTAAAATTGACCCAGGCTGCTGTACTATAACTATAAGCAATATAAATATTTACCGCGCCCAATATAAAAAAGAAAACAACCCAAGCAAAGGTTAATCGATGCCAAACCTGTTGTGGGATAATGGTTTGATTTTCTTTAGCCATACCATCAAACAAACGTTGCAGCAAAGGTTTTTGCATTGCAAAGTGACTGACCAATAATGCCACGGCAAAAAACCAAAACACTACGGTTGGCTTCCATTTCACAAAAATAGGATTATGGAAATAAAGTGTCATACTACCGAATACAACAAAAACAGCAAATGTAGTTAATTGCTTTTTATCGAAATACCCTTGAACTAGCCGAGTAATAACCACTTGCACACCCGTCGCTGCAATGCCGACAATGGTTGCTGTGTAAATATCGTAGAATTTAAACGCGAGAAAAAATAATAAGACTGGAATAAATTCGTAAAAAAAATTCAGCATGATCTATACCTTTAATGCAACTGGGTGGATGAAGATGACGAACCGCCTTTTTTGAAAATTCTTTCAATATCGACAGCGTCAAAAGCATATTCTTTACTACAGAAATCACACGTCACGACAATTTTTTGCTTGCCTTGTATTTCTTCATCGATTTCTTCGCGTCCCAACAAGAGCAACGCATTTTCACTTTTCTCAGTGGAACAAGTACATTGAAACATCACTGGCTCTCCCGGAAACAATCTAACCTCATTATCATGAGAGTAAAGCCGACGTAGCAAAGTTTCATTGTCCAACATCAAAAGCTCTTGCTGCTTTAGTGTTTCAGTTAAATAAACAATCTGCTCCCAATTAAGATCAGGTAAAGGCATTGCATCTTTAATCGGTGACGATCCAGGCAAAATTTGCAACAGGAGGCCTGCAGTTTGATGTTCATTGGAGGCTAACCAAATACGCGTAGCCAACTGTTCTGAATCCCGAAAATAACCTTCAAGCGACTCGGCCAGTGAATTGCCTTGCCAGCTTACGATACCCTGATAACGTTCCCCGCCTGATTCAGGCTGGATAATAATAACCAAAACACCTTTTTTTAAATCTTCTAGCAACTCACCAGCTGTGAAATCGCCTTTCCATTGTCCTAAACCTCGAATATGAAATTCGTTATCACATTGGGCAATCAACAGTTTAAGCTTGTCGCCCCCTTGAAATTGTACAGTTAAACGGCCTTTAAATTTGATAATTGCACTCAATAAAACTGAGGCTACCAGCATTTCTCCTAACAATTGCTGGATCAATGGCGGGTAAGGATGCTGCGAAACAATTGTTTCAAAGCTTGCACCCAAATGAACAATCTCCCCTCGTACCGGAGCATTTTCAAAAATAAAACGCTGTAATATGTCTTTTTTATTCATAGAGTTATTAAAAAAATAAAAAGTGGCTTATAATAGTCCAACTCATGTTCATTTACAACTGACTACTATGCGCCCAAAATCTGGCATTACCGAATCTGAAAAGGCTCTTTTTCGCAAAACAGTGAAAAAGGTCAAGCCATTGCCACATACTAAATCATCTACGCATACTACCCCATCGATTAAAAGAGCGATACCCTCGACCCCAAAAATAGAAGATGAACCCATTAGTTTTACTGATTTTGATAATTTACCACCCGTTGCTAGCAATGATTATTTGCAATTTGCCCGCCCGGGCATTCATTATAAAATCCTTCGCAAATTAAAAGCAGGTGACTATACTGCAGAAGCCTTGCTGGATTTACATGGAGAAACAGTGGCAGAAGCCATGCAATCCCTTAGTGCTTTTTTGTTAATTTGCCAGAAAGAAGAAATACGCTATGCCTTGATTATTCACGGCAAAGGCCTGAAGTCACAGAAACCTGTATTAAAAAATAAGTTGAATAACTGGCTGCGACAAAGCGATCAAGTTTTAGCATTTTGCACGGCCAAGCCAAAAGATGGGTATACTGGCGCACTGTATGTGTTACTAAAAATAATAAAGCAATAACATAAATCATGGGAGAAAAGATTTTGTCAAAGAAAAATATTATTATCATCGGTATTTCTGGAGCATCCGCTTCGGGTAAAAGTTTATTGGCAAATACTATCGTCAATGAATTAGGCTCGAGTCAAGTCGTTGTCATTTCTGAAGATTCTTATTACAAAGATCATAGCGATATCCCCTTTGAAGAACGCGCCAATATCAATTACGATCATCCTAACTCAATTGATCATGAGCTTTTATGCCAACATTTGATGGAACTCCAAACAGGTAAATCGGTTCACGTGCCCGTCTACAATCATGCACAACATATTCGATCAAAAGAAACTCGAGAGATTGGTCAACACACCATCATTGTTTTGGAAGGTATTTTGTTATTTGCAGAACCACATTTGCGTGATTTAATGGATATACGTATTTTCATGGATACAGCATTAGATACCTGTTTAATTCGACGGTTAAAACGCGATGTGAAAGAAAGAAACCGAACCCTAGATTCTGTACTCAAACAATATGAAGAAACGGTACGCCCCATGTACTTACAATTTATTGAACCCTCAAAACGACATGCTGACATCATTATCCCCCGTGGCGGCGCCAATCGAATCGCCATCGAAATGATAAAAGCGAAAATGCGAGAATTACTTGGAAATCATCACCAGGAAAGCTGAATCTGAATAAGCAAATGCATCATCACATAAAAAAAATCTGGGTATGCATCCTAGGTACAATATTAATCAGCGCTTACTCCGCAAACTTTGCAGCGACTGTTAGCACTGGTAGTCTATCTGCTACACCCAACGTTGCAACAAATCCAAATCCTGTTAGCAAATTTTTTGCTGGCAATTTTTCAGGAAGTGCTGATTTGACTTCAAATTATGTCTTCCGTGGCATTAGTGAATCGAATAATGATCCAGCGATACAAGGTAGTCTGACTTATTCACTACAGACCACCGGTATTTATGTCACTGCTTGGGGTTCTACTGTCAATTTTCTTAATGACCAAGGCAAACGTGCTCGCATTGAATTAGATACTAGCATCGGCATTGCCAATCCCATTATTGATAATGCTAACTATGATATCAGCTTAGCTCGCTATAATTATCCAAATGCAAGCGCTGCGGATTACAATGAGTTAATCGTTATTGGCAATTATCAATTTCTGGAGGGCACTATCAGCTATTCTTCAAATGTCTATAACTCACACAAGACTGGTATTTATTATCAACTCGGCCTCCACTATGATGTCCCTGCCAAGTATATTTATTTTCAAGGAATCAATGTGTCTGCAACAGTGGGTCATTATAATTTACCTAAAAGCGCAGATTTATACAGTTATAGCGATTACTCAGCAACCATTAGCAAAAAAATCTCCAACTATATCCTTTCACTTGGATGGACAGGCACTAATGGCAAAGCGCATGAAGCTCCGCTTGATAACGATCAGATTGTTGGTACGGTTGCGGTGAGTTTTTAGTAATTTGAGAGTTCTGTCAGTTTTATCTCCAAGATCGGCGAGGATAAAGCTGGCAACTAATTGCTGATCAAGCTCTCCTTCTTTTTCGAGAAGATGGAGCACTTGCTTTTTCAGCGTCAGAAAGATACGACCCCAATGCCAGCAAGCTGCGTAAACCGCTACCTTTTGATACAGAATATTTTTTGTTAGAAGCAGCTTGAGCAGAAAAATCAGAAGCTAACGCAGTAGAACTGACAGAAGAAGGTTGAGGTGATGATGTGTTAGTCATGTGTTCTAAATTTATTCCTAAGCCGTCAGCAATCATTCTGGTATTGCCTTGAGGAATCAATGCAGAATTTGTTTCTCTTAAGCTGGCACTAGACTGAGTAGAAGAACTTGAAGCGGGTACAGTAGGACTGCCAACAGACACACTAGTATTAGTTACTGGTGGATGAGTATTCTGACCTGAAACAGCTTTATCAAATAACTCTTTTAATTTAGTTTGATGCAATAAAAACTGATCGGAAATTGAGTGGGGAATGCCCTGATCTAGGTCTACACTTAATGGTGGTCCATTTAAATCTCCTAATTCCTCCCAGAACTCATTTTCTTGCTCCGTCTCTTTAGCATCTGGTGTGGAAACTCTCGCAAGCTTACTATCACTTACTTGATTTTTAGCACGTGGTGTTGAAGGTTCTTTTAGCTTATCTTTACTGTCTTGCTCTTGTTTGCTGTCTTGTTCTTGTTTATTTTCCTGTGTGCCCAAACCTACCCCCATTTTTTTTAACCATCCCTGGTTCAATAAGGCTAAATCAGCAAATGCATCATATGGTTTTTTTTGCGCAACACTTGTATCCATCTGTATAGTCTCAGAATTTTTATTATCTGTTAAAGGTTCTTTTAGTTTATCTTTACTGTCTTGCTCTTGTTTGCTGCCTTGTTCTTGTTTATTTTCCTGTGTACCCAAACTTACCCCCATTTCTTTTAACCATTCCTGGTTCAATAAGGCTAAATCAGCAAATGCATCATATGGTTCTTTTTGCGCAACACTTGTATCCATCTGCATAGTCTCAGAATTTTTATTATCTTCTAATTTATTTTTTTCTGAGGATGTATTTTGTTGTAAAGATTGGACTTGATCCACACTCGCCTGCGTTTTTTGTCTTTTTGCCGAAGGCTCATCAACATTCTCTGCTGCTATAGGATTTACTGGAGTCACCTCATCCAGCGGAAAATTATCTTGGTTACTTTCACCCATTGGCTGTAAAAGATTAAGAGGCTCATCAGCAATAGACATATTCTGCGTTCTTTCCTCCATTTTTTTCTCGTCTTCATTCGCACTTGATAATGATGATATAGCACTCTTATGGGTAAGCTCATCACCCATTTTATTTAATTTGTTAATTTCCTTTTTCTTGAATGCCTTCGCAGATCCCATAGGCTTTGGCTTAGCAGCTTTTACGAGTTTTGTTTTACTCGCAGGTTTGGTCGCTTCCTCTACCTTTTTCTTTTGTTGTTTGCCTGACGAGGAATTACTAACATTTTTTTTATCATGAAAAGAATTAGACGGTTTTCTATCTTTAGTGGATTTTTTATCGGGCTCTTTAGCAAATTTTTTAGATATAGTTTTCTTTTTCTCTGCAGATGGTACTTTACCATGATTATGTGAATCTGCGGATAATGGTTTACTATCAGCATTAGATGATTTTAACTTAGCCAGTGCTTCTTCTATCTTATTTTCACCTAATGATGCTACCGATAATCCGTGTAATATCCCTGCAAGAAAATTTGGACTTCTTCCCTTCGCTTTTTGTAATACACTTATCACACCTTCTAGTAATGATGGCGTTTTTAATTTTTCATCAGATTTTTTTTCACCTTGCTTTTTAGCAAGCCCCTTATCTACTGCATTTTTATTTTTCTGATCTTTGCCACTACCAAAGTTCTTTTCTTCCTTTTCATCTGATTTTCCCAATTTTCCTGCAGATGCAGAACTTCTTTTAGCTTGGCTTCTGTCAGTATTTGACATTTTTATACCTATATTTTAGATTTATTAGCATTGTGGTGTGCATCCTGCCCTAGCTCCACCACCCCATCTAAATCCTTAGCGCTTCCAGCTTGAGCTGGAGTTGCTGCTCCTGCAAAAAATTCAACAGCAGTTCTTGGTCTTTTGAGAGGACTTCCTTCTACTACCTCAGCGTCGCCATTCTTTACAGCACTCCAAGTAGGTGCTGATGTCCAAGCACTAGCATTTCCACGTTTACCTAAAACGGATTTCTTTTCATCTTCAGTCAGTGGCTGCCCCCATCTACTACGGGTGGGCTGGTTTGGTGTTGCAGGTTGTGGGGAAGGTTGTGGCGAAGATTGAACTGCTATGCTGACTAGATTCGCCGTCTCTTTATTAGAACTTTCTGATACTGCCAATTCTATAGGATTTGCGCTAGAAATAGGCGTTTTCAAAACAAGTGCTGATGTTTGCTTTGAAGGCTGAACTTTTCCATCCGCTTTATGAATCGTCATATTCTTGTTAGAATTTTTTGACGCTGTCGGCTGAACTGAAGCAGGAATTACTTTCTTTGGAATTTTTCTGCGTGGAACAGTTGGTTTTAAAGAGTGACCCTGTGCTGATGTTTCGATAGCTATAACAGCTGATGACTGTGAATTATCTTTTGGATCTTTTCCATTAATTGGAAGAAGTGTTTTTGGCTTTGATTTCTCTTCTGGAATTATTTTACCATGGGATTTAGACACATCTACATCCATAGCTGCTACCGTCTGTAGATTTTTCTTACTACTAGATGCTGGCTTTACAGCTTTGCTATTTTTTTCAGAAGAACCACGCAACAGATGAGAACCTGATCCTGATCCTGATCCAGAACCTGAACCTGAACCAAAAGAATCTCTCATCTTCTGAGGGTGTGAATGGCTATCAAGTTGAAGTGGAACTTTAGCCGCTTGCTGTGATTCAGTTATATCTGATGCTGCCAATACACCTAATAATTCATTTGAAAAATCATCATCATTGCCTTCCTCATCATCGCTCTCAAGAGACATGGATGAAGAGTCACTCTCTGATTGCGCTTGCTTCCATGCTGCTATCGCTGCTATCGCTTCTTCAACTCCCTCAGTATACTCATCATCATCTGCATCCTTATTTTCTTCAGCTTTATTTTCTTCAACAATGCTATTTTTATCGTTTCCTAATTTAGATTTTTGTAATTGACTCAGTATCGCTAGAAATCCTTCTCGAAAGTCAGGATCAGTATCAACTAAATCAGGTAATTTAATTGATTCATCCGCAGCCGAGGCTGCATGATATTCTTTTGCTGCTACTAATGCCTTTTTGCCTAGTCTGTAGCATCTAGTATATTCCTTTTGCCAATCTTTACTTTTGCTTTTATAAGCTTCATCTTCTATAGTAAGCTCAGATTTATTTTCATCTTTAGCATCGCGATAACCTTGTAATTTAGCTAAAAATTTATTACGTAAAATTGTTAGCGTCAGGCCCTTTTTATCATTATTCTTTTTTTGGAGACTATATGCAGCTAGAATAGTTTTTACAAAGTTATCTACTAACTCTTCGCCAATTTTAGCTATATATTCTTTCCTTCTCTTTGCAGTGATAACAGGACGTTGTCTTCCCGCATCAGCTGCGGCTTGTCCTAATTTTTTAGCGTACTCAAATGTGGGGTTTCTTCCTTTCTTTTTGTCTTGGGCGTCACGTACGTCCCAACCATCTAAATAATCGATTGCCTCTGCACCGGTATAACCTTTTGATTCCAGCCATTCGACAGTAGGTTTTGTCGGATAAACACTACGATACTTCCATCCTGCATTAAAAGCTCTAGCCCCGTCAGGATTTCGCTTTCTTATATTGATGCGATGTTGACAACCTTTTAAAAACGCAGCTATAAATTTTTCATTTTCTGAAGGATATTCTTCACGTACTCTTTTTACCGGTGGCACCGTCTCTAGATATCTACCTCTCTCATAACCTCTAAGCCAACCACGTCGTTGATCTGGATCCTTTTTTAAGTTAGTAAAATCAACTCCCTTAATAAATTTCAAATATCCTATCTTATACCATTTAGATTGGTTAGCGAATCGCGGATCATTTTCCTTAATTTCACCGTTGCCACCATCAAAAACCCAACGATTAGCATTACTCATCCCTCTTTCTAATTCAGGATTATGATTAGGGTGTTCCTCATAAAATCGCTCAAATACAGCTTTAAATTTTTCTCTAAATAATGGATGTTTTTTTTCCCCTGTAAAATAATCATCTGGCGGAAGGGAACCATGTATTTTCGCCCAATCCGTTCCCGCTTTACCAGCTTTGTTCCATTGAGATGGATCTTCCTTTTTCGCATTTTTATCTTGCTCTGATTTTATTATCTGCTCACGATAAGCCTGAGCAACCTTAGGATCTAAGGTACTAAGATATTCCTCTGTATAACGAGCCCAATTAAATTTAACATGATCACGAGCTCGTGCCCTTATATTGTATATTTTTCTTGATGGTCGAACTAGAGCTTTAGCAAAAGTCTTTCTTAAACTCTTATTGTAAATTTCATCATCAGGCCTGAATTCTTTGGCAGGTATTTTATATTCTGGATTATCCTCTGTTTTATATCGTGCAGCCAAAGAATTAGCGCGCTGTTTTCCTTCTGCTTTACTTGTTTGTTTTTTCGGTTTATTGTTCCTCTCAAGTACTGCTAAATCATATTCTCTATTATAGAATGCTATCTGCTCTGGTGTTGCGCCCATATTAATAAAAATCCTACTGTTTGGACCAAGATGGCCTACTACCCTAGGGTTTTTTCCTCTAGATCTAGCTGATTTTCTTAGATATTTTTCATTAATTTTATTTTCACGTGCAACATCAGGATGTTCTATTCTGTAAGTAATTTCCTCTAAAAATCTCTTTTGCCATGGCAGAGGATGCTCTTTAACATAAGGAGTATTTTCATCGATAACTTGGTTTGGCCTTAATGGATATGATCTTCCCGCATCGCTTCCATCAGAGGTGTGATCTGCATCAGTTTTTGCTTTTTTGCCACGTTTAGATTTTGTTTTTATTTTTTTAGATTGAGAGGATTTTTTTGCCTTTGGCTTTTCATCTTTCATTTCTATATCAGAGTCAGTATCTTTGCTCTTTTTAGATTTAGGCTTAGATTTAGGTTTTTTAGAAGATTTTTTTTGCTCTTTCATTTCAACATCAGAGTCAGTGTCTTCGCTCTTTTTAGATTTAGGCTTAGATTTAGATTTTTTAGAAGATTTTTTTTGCTCTTTCATTTCAACATCAAATGCATCGCCTTGAGTATCTCTAGAGTCACTATCTGTGCTACTCCCCAACCGTTGTTGATTTCTTAGCATAAAATTCTCCTCTGTGTCTGATTTGAGCGACATTATAATACAGGCTTTCAAGTTAGCCTATCTGCTATTAGATGCCTAAAAAAAATACTATTCCGCTATTTGCATTGCCATCTTTACACATTTTCTGTATAAATAACCAGCATTAATTTACACCACATAAAAAAAAGGGGAGAAAACATGGCTGCGGTTAGAAATACATCTTTTACTAGCGAAGAGTTAGAGAATATCTTAGAGCGCTTTCAAGCCACTGTTAAGGATGATAAAAGTTACAACCTTGAGAAATTTAAAAAATTACGCGCATTGATTTCTGAATTCACATCAAAGGTTCCTGATGAACCAGCCCAATCCCTGAAAGCTTGGCTTCCTCAGGATTTATCGCAAAAATCACGATTCGCTTTAAGACACATGGTCCTTAGCAAACTCATGTTTGATGAACAGATACTAAATAAAGGTGAAGAAGTTAAAGATGAAGATAAAGCAACAGAGGATCAGATTAAAAAAGATTCTATGATTGCTCGAGCTTTATCTGAGAAGAAGGCGGAGAAAAATAGCGTTAAAACAATTAAACTACGTATTCTAAAAAAACATTTTTCTAAAAAAGAAAGCAAGGATAGCTCTATTGCAAATAATCATGGACAAAAAACTTCTGTAACTCCAGCGAAGTCATTACCACATTCTCCTCTATTGCCAATTGCTGCACCTAATAAAAAACGGCCTAGAGATGATGAGGACACTACACCCCAACTCCCCCCAGCAACACGAGTGAAACTGAATTCAAGTCTAATACCAACACTTTCATCTACAAATTCACCAACTGAATCAAATCCTTCTGAGATACTACTTGGCTCTGGAAGCAATGGCGCAACTAGAACTGAAATATTATCGAGCACACCTTTATCTACTACATCAGTACTATCTTCATTAGGTATAGGCAGCAGCGCATCAAACTCAAGTACTCTTGCTGCAAGTTTTAATACCACTGCTTCAGATTTGTCTGCAGAATTAACACAAAAGAGTGGTACAGTTTCTCAAGCAACACCTTTAGTTACTTCATCAGTAATACCACCTTCCAGCCTGTCTACATCAAGCATCTCATCAAACCCAAGCGCTTCTATTTCAAGTCCTAATCCTAGTACCTCAAGTCTTTCTGCAGGATTAGCACAGAGTAGTACAATTTCTCAAGCAGTATCCCTACCCACTCCATCAGCAGCTATGCCACCTTCCAGCACGCCTGCTTCAAACCAAAATGGATCTGCATTCGTATTCCCCCCACCTCAGTCAGTGACCGATGCTTCCTTGGTGAGTGCTGCGTTTGCTCTAAGTATGTGTCCATATATGCCCTATGGTCTGGGTTATCATTTATTAATAGAGGCACTCAAGCCAGTATATGACTTAACAACGACTATAATGCATTGTGGCCCAATAGTTAACGAATTAGGTAAAGCGGCAGATGCAGCAATGATAGTTTGTGCAGGTACTCTCGTAGAACTTAGAATGAGACACCACATGGAACCTCCTAACGATGCTATGCATACTGGTTATCACTCACTTATTCAGCAGATTTTACGCTTAGCTAGCGTTAACCTTAGCCTTCAACCAACTGCCAGCTTTACTTCGTTAAGGAAATATTAAGAGTATCTCTAAAGTGACGCCTAGCGCTGCGAAGAATGAGGGTGGGATTTTATCCAAGCTTTTAGCACAACACTAATTTTTGTTTGCCATCCACGGCCTTCAAATTTGAAATAATCTACCACCTCCCGAGGCAATCTTAAGTTTAAAGCTACTTTAGTGGGTGCTTTTTGTGCTCCACGTCGTCGAGGTGCTGCCTTTTTAAGGCCACCCACTTTATAAACCGCCCGCTTAAACATCTTATCTGTTAATTCGGGTAAATCATCATATTCAACTTTTTTAATTGAATGAGCATCCACTTTCTTCAAATTGCTCTTGATATTTTTCAACTTCGCGTTCATTGGCTTTCCTCATTGAGAATATGTGCTTGGCATTACCTCGTTTAACATAGCCAATAATAACCATGCGCCCGGCAAGATGCCCTACTGCTATTATTCTTTTTTCCTGATAATTTTCTCTTGTATCTTCAAACTCATATATTGCACCCTTGAAGACAAGAGAGGCGTCTATAAAATCTAATCCACGCTCCTTTAGAGTTTTTGCTCGCTTATTAGGATCATATGTAATCTTCATATTTAATTGTATCCACAAATTGCTAAAAGTCAATGTTTCGCAGCTGATTGAATTGCTAAGTGAGGTCATGCTGAAGGAATAACAGAAGGATAATTACCGATGTTTTTAATATGTAGGCTTTTATAATAAATCCCCTTCCACCGCCACGCAACGAAATTTTTTATCATGCTTTCTCCTGGAACCAGCACAATCCTTTATGTTACAGTCGCCAAATCAAAATCAATAATAACTAGGATCAAAAATGTGGTTCAAACAACTTCAATTATTTCAGCTTACGGATTCATCAACTTATCAAATTAATACGCTTATTGATAAACTGGAACCACTAGCATTTAAGCCCTGCTTGCCATCGACATTTTCGAGTGTGGGATGGGTATCGCCTGTGGATGAAGAAGATGCACAGCTCGCAAGATCTATTAATGGCTGTATTATGCTCTGCCTCCAGGTTGAAGATAAAATTTTACCAGCGACAGTGATTAGGCAAGAATTAAGCGAAAGAATTAAGCACATTGAAACTACCGAAAGTCGCAAGGTTTATCAGAAAGAAAAGTTGGCATTGAAAGATGACATTATTATGACACTGCTACCAAGAGCATTTAGTAAACACACTAAACTCTATGCTTACATTGATACGAAAAATCAATGGCTGGTGCTAGGCACTAATAATACTAAAAAAGCTGAGCAATTTATTTCAATGTTTAAACGATCCATCAGCGACAAGGTTCATCCATTTGAGATTAAAAAACTTTCTAGCACGATGACGCACTGGCTGAAGAACCAAAATTATCCATCCTCGTTTGCGATTGAAAAAGCTTGTGTGTTGCAAGATCCTAATCAGCAGAATCGGATTATTCGTTGTCAACATCAAGATTTATTTGCTAGTGGGATTCAAGCATTGATTAAGGATGGTTGCGAGGCGCAGCAATTGGCGCTTTCTTGGCATGATCAAGTGAACTTTGTATTGTCTAGTACTTTTTCATTAAGTGGCATTAAGTTTTTGGATCATGTGAAAGAACAGATTAGTGAGATCGAGGCGGAGACTAAGCAGCAATTGTTTCATGCGGATTTTTTGATTATGACGGGGACTTTTTCTAGTTTGCTGAAAGAGTTGCTGGGGCAGTTTATTGAGATTGGGGGTTCTAGTGAAAAATCTACTGCCATTCCCGCTAAGGCAGATGCTGACCAATAGCGAACACGTAACTCAAAGTGAAAATTGGTATAAAAAAGCCTATTCTGATTTGGGCAACAGACCGTCAACACTTGACTCATCTTCAGATATTGATTTTAGCAAACAACAAGAAAGCAGAATTTCTGTAGAAAGCTCCTCAATCACCTATGGAAATCAAGAAATCCAGAAATTATTAGATGCTAGAACATTGTTTCAGTGGATTCTTGATTTTATTGCAACGGCAATAGGTTTTCATAAAACCGATGATTTATCTTCTGTAAGGCTAAAATCGTAATAGAATGGCATAGAAACCAAGAAAAGAAGGAAAAATCCTGCTCCTCTGCTAGGATCCGTCACCTGCTAAAATTCGATGGTAAACACCATGGGTTCACGCAAAAATGGAGTAGAACTATAAGCAACAAACATAGCAAAATAAGTTTTAAAATCCAGCAGGGGAAAAGCCAGCAAGTCAGGCATGACGCCCATTTCTCTTACTACATGTTATTCCTTTTCTTATAACATTACCTTGTCTTCTGTGCGTTCTTACAGTGGCTCTGGTGACGTACGGCCAAGGCGGATTGAGGGGGATAGTGTACCTTCCTCCCCATTTATACGTGGATTAAAAATGCCATTTTGCACTAAGGCAGTTTTTGCTGGCACCGGGGTTGATTTTGTTTCAGCAGCAGCCACCGCATCAACAGCTGTTGGTAACAGCGTTGACAATCTTGGAATCGTAAGTAATTGCCTCAAAGAAGCAAGCTCTCTTGCTGTCTTCTCTTGGTCTTTTCGACGCTGCTCTTCTAATGCTGCTATTTGTTCGGCCATTTTCTCCTGATCTTTCGCTTTGTCTTTTCGACGCTGCTTTTCTGCTTCCAGTTGGTCTTTTCGACGCTGCTCTTCTGCTTCCAGTTGGTCTTTTCGACGCTGCTCTTCTAATGCTGCTATTTGTTCGGCCATTTTCTCCTGATCTCTTGCTCGGTCTGCTTCAACTTCTGCTAGTTTTTTAGCAAATTGCTCTGCCTCAGCTCTTTCCTCCGCCATTTTTTCTTCCAACTTAATTAAATCCTTTGCTCTTGCAGCCTCTTGTTCCGCCAGTTTTTTATCGATTACTTCCCAACGTTTTGCCTTTTCTCTTTCAAATTCCAATGCTCTTTTAGCCGATTCTGCACTTATCTCTTCTAGATCTCTTGCCAATTTTGCTTGCATCTCAGCTATCATTACCGCCTGACGTGCTTCTGATTGAGTTTCAATTTCTTTTATCTTCGCATCTCTTTCTTCTCTGCTTCGCCTCATCATTTCTTCACGGGCTGCTTCAGATTTTTGTCTTTTTTGCTCTTCTTCTGTTGCTGCTCTTCGTTTTTCTTTCTCCTCGTATTCAAATTCATCATTCGCTTTTTTAAAGTAATCTTTAAAAGCCATGTCAAGATCATCTAGCTTTCTTCGCCATTTTACTGCTTCTGTTTTAGCTTCTACTGAATCATATCGATCACAACAGGGTTTATCATTGGCTAACTTGTCCAGACCCTCAATCACTGCATCAGATTGACAATGTCCGTGGCTAACCAACGCTAAGAAACATTCTTCTCGTCTTTTATGGATTATCTCATAAGAGGCTTTATAAACTTGCGTTAAGGCTGTCCGATAAGCAGGGGTAGCAATAGCGACTCCCTTGATGTCTGCCGTCAGAAAATGATCTGCGTGCATTTCCATTCGAAGCTTTCTATAAGCTTTTTTGATAGTTTGAGGGGTTGTTTTAACATCGTAAGGATCAAGGCCCAGAAAATGACAGAAAACTAATCGATTGTACTCTTCCTTACTTTCCTTAAAAATTACCGGACGAGAAGAGGATTTCATTTCCTCTTGCTGAGATTCTTTTCTTTCGCAACCCGCTTTTCCTATGACAGGGTCGCCCAAAGAGACTGCCCTGACAACAATCGGGCACTTTGGATCCGTCAAATCAGGTGCAAGACTCAATGAAGACCTAGAAGAAGGTCCTGACGATGACGTCGAGAAAACTGACAATATCCCGGGTAACAATGAACTAAGATCGGGCACTCCCATAATCATTTTTTCAAGTGTTACTTTCTCTTCTAATTTCTTTGTATATTCATCGCGGATGGTTTGATAATCTGAATCTGAGCCTGGGTCTTCTGCCATCAAAGAAAAATTCTTTATTAAAAAAGTAGCTGCTGCCTGGATCTGCGCGGTCATCGTATCAATAATAGATTTTAGCTTATCTGCTTCTTGATATAATTTTTTCGTTTTTGCTAACTCAATAGCCGTTGCGCTCTGCTGAGAATTCCATACAAGAATACGCTCACGTTCTGCTACATGAATATTAGCAATCGTTAGCGGCCCTTGATGTGAAAGACCCAAGTACGCACGGGCTTTAAGATAACTCATCGGTTTTTCTGCTGCCAAGTTATTATGCTTCATTTCCGATTCCCCCTCTCCCGTTGTCTCTGCTGCTACTGATTTTTTATATAAACCTATATTGGTTATTATTTTTTGTTGAAAACGAAACAGTGCACTACGCCAGTTAGCAGGTAAAAGACTATAGTTTTGAGTTTTAATTTCTTCTATCAATCTCGCTTGACCTTCTGTTGATGATGAATCTTTAGTAGCCCATAAGGTTTTTATAGGTGTTAAATATTGCTGATAAGTGACCCATTGTTTTTTATAGCGCATCTCACTTGAGTAGCCACTTAGCCAATTACAAAATCTTTTAAAATATGAAAAATGAGGATAACTCTCGTCGTACTGCTTTACTTCTGTATCTAGGCTGCTAAGGAAGTTTGGCTCCGTCGCCTTTTTGGCTGTTGGATCTTCTGATACCTTTCTTTCTGTTCTATTTTCTCCTGACAGCAATGCTGCTTTTTTCCTGGAACTCTCCTTCCATCTCTCTACATAATCACTGTATTTATTCCAAGTGAAATAATGTACATAACCATCGAGTGCTTGGATTGCTTGGTAAGCAACGGCTAAGGCTCGGCGATGGAAATCTGCCGTTGCTTTCTTCTTACCAAGTATTACTCTGTTTCTAAGCATGACCTTGTCTTCTATGCATTTTTACGGTGGCTAATGATAATTTCTACTTGCACTAACAGGCGAGTCTATATGACAGATTGGCACTATTTGCTGAGTTAAAATTCATATTTTTTTCAGAAACTCCAAAAAATCTTCCTCTTCCATCGTAGCAATCCCCAACTCCTTCGCCTTCTTCAACTTCGACCCTGCATCAGATCCAACTACAACAGAAGTGGTTTTACTAGAAACACTACCAGCCACTTTCGCACCTAAACTTTCCAACTTTTCTTTCGCTTCATCACGAGACATACCCTGCATTGCACCGGTCAACACAAATGTCTGTCCATGCAATGGCAATTGCGCGAGCTTCTGCACTTTTTCCCAATGCACACCCGACTTAACCAATTTTTGGATAATGTCGCGGTTATGTTTTTCAGCAAAGAAACTGATAATATGTTCAGCAACGATGGGGCCTACATCTTGCACCGCTTGCAAATCCTCGATAGTTGCTTCCATCAGTGCAGGTAAATCACCAAAATGCTGCGCCAATTGTTTAGCTGTCGCCTCACCCACCTCGCGAATTCCAAGTGCAAATAAAAATCTTGGCAAGGTTGTTTTTTTACTTTTCGCTAATTCATCTAATAAATTTTTTGCAGATTTATCACCCATTCTTTCCAAGTCAGCTAGCGCTTTAAATTCTAACGAATAAAGATCAGAAACATAATCAATTAATTGACTATCTACTAATTGCTCTACTAATTTATCACCCAAGCCTTCAATATTCATCGCTCGTCTTGAGGCAAAATGTTTAATCGCTTCTTTACGTTGCGCGGGACAAAACAAGCCGCCGCTACATTTGGCGACTGCTTCGCCTTCTACATAATCAACATGAGAATGACAAACAGGACAATGTTTGGGTAACTCAATTTTTTTAATTTGTTTTGGCCGCTTTTCTTTGATAACTCCAACCACTTCAGGAATCACATCACCTGCACGCCTTACCATGACCGTATCACCAATATGAATATCTTTGCGTTTGATTTCATCCATATTATGTAATGTTGCATTACTAACCGTCGCGCCACCGACGAAAACTGGTTTTAAACGCGCGACTGGAGTCAATGCACCTGTACGCCCTACTTGAAACTCAACTGCTTCAATCGTAGTTGCTGCCTCTTCCGCTGGAAATTTATAAGCGATCGCCCATCGTGGAGCGCGGGAAACAAATCCCAGTTTTTCCTGAAGATCGATTCGATTGACTTTATAAACAATGCCATCAATTCCATAGGGTAATTTTTCACGAATTTTTTGCATGTGCGCATAATATTTTAAACATTCATCAACACCCTGGACCACCTTGGCTTCTGCATTGATGACCAAACCCCATTTTTTCAATGCAGCCAACATTTCACTATGTTTAGATGGTAATTCTCCACCTTCGACGACCCCAACACCATAACAAAAAATAGCAAGCGGGCGTGATGCAGTGATACGCGGATCCAATTGCCTAAGACTTCCTGCAGCAGCATTGCGAGGATTAACGAAAATTTTTTCACCTTTTTTTTCTGCTTCACGATTTAATTTTAAAAATCCAGCATGAGGGATATAGACCTCACCCCGTACTTCTAATATTTCTGGATAATCACCACCACGCAAATGCAATGGGATCATTGGGATAGTGCGAATATTTTCAGTGACATCCTCACCTGTGGCTCCATCACCTCGTGTCGATGCCAACACTAAAATACCTTTTTCATAACGAAGACTCACTGCCAAACCATCTAACTTGGGTTCTGCAGAATAATCGATCGGTCCTTCAATACGCAATCTTTCATGGATACGCTGATCAAATGCAATGACATCTTCTTCAGCAAAAGCATTTTCAAGCGATAACATGGGAATTTGATGATGGACTTCATTAAATTCTTTCAGTGGCTTCTCACCAACACGTTGGGTTGGCGAATCAGATGTAATGAATTCAGGGTGTTGCTTTTCAAGTTGTTTTAATTGCTGGAATAAAGCGTCATACTCAGCATCAGATATCACTGGGTGATCTAAAACATGATAGCGATAATTGTGCTCATTAATTTTTTCGCGTAGTTTTTTGATTTCATCTTCTAAATTCTTCATACATTTTCAGTTAATTGCGACTGCATAATTCTTTTTTCATAATTCTTAAAATGTGCCTCAGTCCAAACTGTCTTTGGATCTGCGCGCAACTCTCCATCCAAATCTTCTGCTAAATGTTCTGCAATACTAATCATCAGATAATAAGCTTGCAATGGATTTTGCAGATGCGAGATATCCATAAAAAAAGTCAACCCCACACAAGAAAAGCTGCCCATACGATCTAAATCAAACTCACCTGGCTTGGTTGCAGATGCTAAGCTAAACAGACTAATTCTTTTTCCTTGAGGATTGCGTTGATAGTAATGAAATATATTCATATCACCAAATTGCATGCCAGTAGATGAAATAGCCTGAAGCAAATCATAAGATGCGAAATGATTATGTGGCTTAGCAAAAACACTGATGGTTAATAGCTTATCGGTATTTTTGGTACAGATATTAGATTGATCAGTTGTTTCAATATTAATAGAGGGTTCGTTTTCCAGAAATTCATCCGTTATGTGGAATGATTGTTGCAAAAAATGCGATTCATCATCATTTTCTGTGCAAACAGATTCCTTAATTAAATTATTTTCACGAAGAGACTTGGCATCACCTAGTACATGTCGCCTTGCCCTAAGTTCTAAAAAAAACCATCCTGAAATAAACACCACAATTAACAGCAAAGCCAAATATAAATGACCATCCATGTTTTACGCTCCTGACATTTGGATTGCTTCCTCAATATTAACGCTGACCAAACGCGACACACCCGGTTCGTTCATTGTCACACCAATTAAATGCTGCCCCATTTCGATGGCTAATTTATTGTGACTAATAAAGATAAACTGTGTTTTTTCAGACATTGATTTTACCAAATCGCAATAGCGGCCGACATTTAAATCATCAAGAGGAGCGTCGACTTCATCCAGCATGCAAAATGGTGCTGGATTTAAGTGGAAAATTGAAAAAACCAAAGCAATCGCTGTCATCGCTTTTTCACCGCCTGACAATAAGTGAATGCTGCTGTTACGTTTTCCAGGTGGGCATGCCATGACAGTAATGCCTGCATCCAATAAATTTTCAGTGGTCATTTCAAGATAAGCCTTACCGCCACCAAAAATTTTTGGGAAAAGATCTTGGAAACGTTCATTCACTTTATCAAAAGTTTCTTTGAAGCGTGCTCGAGTTTCACGGTCGATTTTTGCAATTGCATCTTCCAAAGTATTCAAACCTTGCTGCAAATCATCGTTTTGACTGTCGAGATATTGTTTGCGCTCAGAGCAAACAGAATATTCTTCAATCGCCACCAAATTTATTGGACCTAAGCGAGTAATACGCTGATCGATTTGCTCTAGCTCTGCCTGCAAAGCATCCGCATCGGCATCTTCTGGAATTTGCTTTAAGACATCTTCTAACACACAATGAGTCGCTTTCATTTTCTCTAAAATATTTTCTGACTTGACTTGCAAGCCTTGCCATTCCATACGCAATGCTTCCAGACGATCGCGGAATTTGGAAACTTCTCGCTCTACTTCCTGCCGTCTATTTTCAAAAATACGGAATTCTTGTTCAAGCGCTTCAACTGTTATGCGTTTAGCCTGCAATTCTTCTTCAATTTGTAAACGGCCATTCAACGCATTGGATAAGACTTCTTGTAAATGCTCGGTCGATTGTATGCCTTCATAATCTTTTTCAAGTACTGTTTTTCGATCGGACAATATAGTTAATTGTGCTTGTAAGCGATTAGCATTTTGTTGCAGTGAAGCTTGTTGTGATTTCGCTGTTTGAAAACGAATTTCAAAGCTTTGCGCACTTTGCTGGAGTTGGCTCAGCTTTTCACGGCTCTGCTGTAGTTTGTCACGCAATTCATCACGGTTTCTTAACAGAGTTGTTTTTTCTTCTGTATCTTGTTCAAGTTGTTGAAGTGCTTCCTGCCAAATGTGCCGAGCTTGCTGCAATTCAGATTCTGTTTGCGCATGCTGGC
>Ga0206817_1007_pt3 | contig 38973 bp, 32 predicted proteins | sample Alteio_BWOrgCont_89_FD_152873 | JGI IMG/M metagenome (GOLD analysis project Ga0206817, IMG submission 152873) | Enriched cells from forest soil in Barre Woods Harvard Forest LTER site, Petersham, Massachusetts, United States -... | ecosystem: Environmental > Terrestrial > Soil > Temperate forest >...
CGCTGCGCACCCTTTTCATTGACCACGATGCCGATAATTTCTACATCGCCCGGCTGGTCGAGAAATTCAAGTACCTGCTCGGAATCGGTCATTTGCGGCACGGCCTTGGGCGATACGAACGAAACGGCGTCGATGTGTTTGAAGCCAGCGGCGATCAGTGTACGCAGGTAGTCGGCTTTTACCTCGACAGGAATGGTTTTGGGCAGGCCCTGCCACGCATCGCGCGGACACTCGATGAGTTTTACCGTCTCTCCCATGCTCTCAACTTAATCGCTACATGTGCCCCAGGGCAATTACCATGACAACGGCCGCGAAATGCACCACGGCCACCGTGATCGCAGCGGCCAATAGCGCCTTTGAGCGAAGCACCAGCGTCATCAGCAGGCCGTAGAGCGGAAACTGGAGATACATCATCCATTGCGAAAGATTGGCTGCCAGTTCGCCCGGTAAGCCGAGTGCGTGGTTTTGCAGCAGAAGGACGTACGGATAGAGGGTGCGCAACGCGTCTGGTCCGGCCAATGCCATCACTCCAGCAGCGCGAACAGTGAGCGGCGTCACGATGATGCCCAGCAGCAGGGGCCACCACGTCCACCAGGCGGCGGAGGCGTTCTTTTTCTTTCTTCGGGTGGCTGGTTTGCGCTGCGTGGCGGATGCGGACGGACTCATGATTTGAGAATACCGTTTATGCGTAGCGTCGCGATGAACGCGGTGGAAGAACTTCCTGCCGGTGAATCAAGAAGTGCATGTTAGGATTCGCTATGTCCCGCAAACAACCATTGTTCGCCATTTGCACGCTGCTTTGTGTCTCACTTCCTTGTGTTGCACAGACTGCTCCACCTGCACAACCTGCCCCGACAATTCAGGAGCGCATTGAGAAGTTGATGGATTCGACGTCGGGGGCATGGACGCCGGAGCAGCTTGCTATCATGGCCAGGTTGCGCGATGCCGCCATGCAGGACCCGTATGCGCTCAAACAGCTTCGTCATCTGACCGACAATATCGGACCGCGACTGAGCGGATCGCCGCAGGCGCAAAAGGCGGTGGAGTATGTGGCGGACGAGATGCGCGCTCTGGGCGCGGATGTTCAGCTGGAGAAGACATCTGTTCCTCATTGGGTGCGCGGCGTCGAGAAAGCGGAGCTGGTTTCCTGGTCCGGCATGGCCGAAGGAACGACACAGAAAATTGTGCTGACCGCGCTTGGCGGCAGCGTCGCCACGCCGTCGGATGGATTGCTGGCCGACGTGGTGGTCGTCAATTCCTTTGACGAGCTCAAGAAGCTTCCCGCAGGCTCAGTGAAGGGCAAGATTCTGCTTTTCAATGAGAGATTCGACAAGCGGCTGGCCGCGCAGGGCGACGGGCTGAACGCCTACGGGCAGGCGGTTCTCTATCGCGGTGCCGGGCCGAGCGTTGCTGCCGCGAATGGGGCCGTGGCTGTTCTGGTGCGGTCGGTAGGCGGAGCGGATTACCGGCTTCCTCATACCGGAGCTACCTTTTACGCCGATGGGCTGCCGAAGATTCCGGCGGCAGCGGTGACTGCGGAAGACGCCGACCTGCTCGAGAACCTGACGCAGCAGGGGCCGGTTCGTATGCGTCTTACGCTGACTCCGCAAAAGCTGCCGAATGTCGAGAGCTACAACGTCATCGCGGACTGGAAGGGATCGGAGCATCCCGAGCAGGTCGTCATCGTTTCCGGACATCTCGATTCGTGGGACCTCGCTACCGGGGCCATCGACGACGGTGCCGGCATCGTCGTGTCGATGCAGGCGATTCACCTCTTGCAGCAGCTGGGCATTCATCCCAAGCGCACTATTCGCTTTATTGCCTGGATGGATGAAGAGCAGGGCGGCGAAGGCGCACAGACTTACGCGCAGGAGCATGCGGCGCAGTTGAACAACCACATCGGCGCGCTGGAATCGGACCTGGGCGCCGGACATCCTATCGGCATCATTGCGGCTGGCAAACCAGAGCTTGAAGACTGGTTGCGACCCGTAGCCCATGTGCTTTCGCCGATCGGAGCCAGCACGGTGACGCCGAGTCAGGAGGCTGGTGAAGATGTGAGCTTCCTAAAAGGCGTGCCGCAGTTTGCTCCGAACCAGGACAGCCGTTTTTATTTCAACTATCACCATACCGCCGCGGACACCTTTGACAAGGTGAACCCGCAAGAGCTGAATGAGAACGCAGCGGTCATGACTGTGCTCGCCTATGCGTTGGCCGATTCGAGTGCTGTCGCACCTCGATAATGATCGCGCAGGATAAGGCGTTCAGTATGGAATTGTGGTCTCCCATCCTTTCGCTTTGCGAAAGGATGGGCACCCGAGATTCTCTAGGTGCTATAGAGGTTTGTGTCGAGAAACTCATTCCGGAATTTCGCGCTCGGGTCGTAGTGCCGCATCAAAGACTTGAATTCCGAGAGTCTTTCATATTTCGCCGCCAGTTGCGCGGGAGGGATGGTGAAAAGCTTCGCCCAGTGCGGGCGCGGATCGAATGGAGCAAGCTGTTCTTCAATCAGCGGCAGAATCTCCTTCACCGCGGGCCACTCCGGTTTCCAGGTGAAGTGAATCGCCATCGAATCCCGCTTATAGGCCATGCTCATCCATAGATCGTCCGCCGCAATCGTCCGCAGCTCGGTGATAAAAAGATGCGGCGTGATACGGTCGCGCAATTTCTCGACGGCAAGAATCGCTTCGTAGCCATGCTTGCGCGGCACAAAGTATTCCGTTTGCAGCTCTGCGCCGCTGCTTGGGGTAAAGTTCATGCGGAAGTGTGGCATCCGCTCATACCATGGGCCGGGAATGCCCATCTGTTCGGTGCAGGGCGCGGCATCGTGTCCGGCAATGGGATGCAGCTTGCGCGTGGCCAGCTTCGCTCCGTAGAACTCGGGCGGCAGTGGCCGCGGCGTGCCTTCGATGCGGCTTTTGATCCACACCTGGGTTGCGCGGTGATTCTGCCAGTCGGTAAAGAGGCTCATGCTGTATCCGCTGCCGAAGATGGTGTCGAGGTTATGCTCCAGTTGATCGAAGGAAAGGTTTTCATAGACTTCCTGACGCATCTGAAATGTCGGCAGCAGATCGAGTGTGATCTTCGTGATCACACCCAGCGCTCCGAGTGACACGGCCGCTCCCGGGAAGATGTCGCCGTCATTCGCGCGTGAGAGCGTCACCACTTTGCCGTCAGCCATCACCGCTTCCACGCCGGAAACAGCAGTCGCGAGATTGCCGTTCCGGATGCCGGAGCCATGCGTTGCTGTCGAACACGCTCCCACGACGGAAATATGCGGCAACGAAGCAAGATTGTGCAGCGCGAAGCCGTGGCTGTCGAGGTACGGAGCAAGCTGCCCATATCTCACCCCTGCGCCAACGGTCACGGTGTGTGACTTTGCATCGATCGTCATCTCTTCAAAGCTTGCGAGCGAAATCTGGTTGGCAGTGCTGTCGGCGATGCTGTTGAAAGAATGGCGCGCGCCAAGGGCTCTTAATTTGCTGCAGTGCTTGACCACCTGCTGCACTTCTTCAAGCGAGGATGGGGAGTAGAGGCGATCCGTGCTGAAGGTAAGATTGCCGGCCCAGTTGGTACGCGGCGCGGATGATTGCTCGCCTGACAGGAAGCGCGACAGCATGGTACCCGTGACGAATATGCCGGACGTCTTCAAAAACTCTCTCTTGTCCATAGTCTATCTGCTGGATCCCCGATATTTTCCGCCGCCTTTCTATCACAGGCAGGAGGCGTGTGGCCAACCTCTGTTCGTGCCCTGCGCGCCACGCATCGGGTTGCAGGATCGCCCGCGGTAATGAACGTGTGTCACGCCGCCATCAGGTGGCATGTCTCCATCCATATTGATTCCGATGCGTCTTATTCAGGCCTCGGGCGCGTCCAACAGAACGGAGCATTCGGGCGCTTCGCAAAAATGCTGGCGGCGAAGCCGGAAGATACGGAGAATCGCATGCATAAATCGGGAATCCTGCTATTGTTTTTCTCTTTTTCATGGGCAGTGTTTGCACAACAAGGTGCAGCCGCTGCGGACGGCGAGCCAAAGGGGCTGACCCAGCACCCAACGGAGATGCCCATGCAGGCACAGCAATCCGAGCGTCACATCACGCTGCATGTGCTTGCGACAGATGCAGCGGGTAAGCCTGTGGAAGGCTTGCAACAGCAGGACTTCACGATCCTCGATAATAAGCAGACGCAGACCATTGCCTCCTTCGCGGCAGTGAAGGGTGCAACGGCCGAGCCGCCGACGGAAGTGATCCTGCTGATCGACCTGGTGAACACGTCCTTCGACCGTGTTGCTTTCGTACGGCAGTCGGTCGAGAAGTTTTTGCAGCAGAATGGCGGTCATCTTGCCTACCCAACCAGGCTTGTGTTTTTCTCCGACACCGGAACCCAGCTGGAACCGCAGCCATCACGCGATGGAAATGCGCTGGCCGCAGCCTTAGAAGGGAGCAATTCTCCTCTTCGCATCGTTCGCCGATCGGCTGGTTTTTATGGCGCAGAGGAGCGGCTTCAATTGTCGTGGCAGACGCTGGATCAGCTGATCAACTATGGAGGTCAGATTCCGGGAAGAAAGATGCTGATCTGGATCAGTCCCGGCTGGCCCCTGCTTTCCGGGCCGAATGTTGAGTACAGTGCCAAGCAGCAGCAGAGTTTTTTTAATTCCATCGTGACATTTACGAATGCCTTGCGAACGTCACAGACTACTCTCTATGCCCTGAATCCCGTTGGCGCCAGCGAAAACATCATGAGCACCTTTTACTATGAGACGTATTTGAAGGGCGTGCATTCCTCTCGGCAGGCCAATTCGGGTAGTCTGGCACTCCAGGTTCTGGCGGTGCAGAGCGGCGGACGCGTGCTGAATGTAAGCAATGATCTGACAGGTCTGCTCAACAGCAGCATCGAGGATGCAAGTGCTTACTATGTAATGTCGTTTGATGCCCCTCCGGCGGATCGCGTGGACGAATACCATGCACTGACGGTGAAGGTGGACAAGCCCGGAGTGAAGACGCTCACCAACGCCGCCTATTACAGTCGACCGTAATAGCCGTTCCGCGTAATTCGCCAAAAGAGGAAATCAGGTCTGCAAGATTCCGACGTTGAACTTTGGAATGTCGGGATTTTGCGAGGCGGCTTCCAGCGCCAAAATCAGGGCTTCTCGCGTTTTCGCTGGATCAATGATGGCGTCTACCCACAGGCGAGCGGCGGCGTAGCGGCAGTCGGTCTGTTCCTCATACGTGGCTTTGATCGAAGCAAGCAGCTCCTGCTTTTCTTCGTCGCTTAGCTTTTTGCCGCCGCGCTCAAGCTGCTTGATCTTGATTTCAACGAGCGTATTGGCGGCCGACGCTCCGCTCATGACGGCGTAGCGTGCCGTCGGCCACGCGAAGATGAATCGAGGATCATAGGCCTTGCCGCACATGGCGTAGTTGCCCGCGCCGAACGATCCGCCGACGATCACGCTGATCTTGGGAACGGTGGAGTTTGAGACAGCTGTGACCATCTTTGCGCCTGCCCGGATAATGCCGCTCCATTCGGCGTCGCGGCCCACCATGAAGCCGTTCACATCATGCAGAAAGATCAGCGGGACCAGGTTCTGGTTGCAGTCCATGATGAAGCGCGCGGCTTTCTCGGCGCTCTCGGCATAGATGACCCCGCCGAACTCGACGCGCTTCTCGCCCGTGTGGCTGGTCTGCGGTTGCGATGTTTTCTGGTTGGCGACGATGCCGACGGCGCAGCCCCCGATGCGGGCGTAGCCGCAGATGAGCGTTCGCCCGTAGTCGGGCCGGTACTCGTCGAACTCGCTACGGTCAATGATTCGAGCTATGAGTTCGTGAGTGTCGTACGCGTTGACTGCGGCCTTAGATGGGTCGGGATCGAGCAGGGAATAGAGATCGCTGGCTGCATATTTGGGCGCGTCTTTTTCTGCCTGAAATGGAATGCGGTTGAAGGGGGCCTGCTGGCTGTGGCCGATCTTTGCAACGAGGGACCGCAGGCGGGCGATACAAAGGTGGTCATTCGGTTCTTTAAAATCCACCGTGCCGGAGATTTCGGCGTGCATCGTGGCTCCGCCCAGTTCTTCCGCGGAATATTTCTGGCCGATGGCGGCCTGCACCAGGGCGGGTCCGGCGAGAAAGAGGCCGCTGCCTTCGGTCATAAGAACGTGATCGGTCATGACAGGCAGATATGCTCCGCCCGCGACGCACATGCCCATGATGGCGGTCATCTGCGGAATACCCATCGCGGACATGACGGCGTTGTTGCGGAAGATGCGGCCAAAGTCGTCCTGATCGGGGAAGACGTCTTCCTGCAGCGGCAGAAACACGCCCGCCGAATCGACCAGATACAAGGTCGGGATGCGGTTTTCCATCGCGATGGTCTGCGCGCGGATGACCTTCTTTGCGGTCATGGGGAAGAAAGCTCCGGCTTTGACCGTTGCGTCGTTGGCGATGATCATGCAGAGGCGTCCCGCGACGTGGCCGAGTCCGGTCACCGTGCCTGCCGATGGCGCACCGCCCCATTCCTCATACATGCCGAAGGCGGCGAAGAGGCTTAACTCGAAGAACTCCGTTTCCGGATCGAGCAGCAGGTTCAGCCGCGCGCGCGCGGTCAGGCGTTTTTTAGCGTGCTGCGCCTCGATGGCTTTTGCACCGCCGCCTTCGCGAATCTGCGTTTCCTGGTTGCGGATACTGGCGACGAGCGCCGTCATGCCCATGGCGTTGCCACGGGCGCGAGGGCTGTTAAGGTCAAGCCTGGATACGAAAGTATTATTCAGCTTCTGGTCGGGCTTCGGGTCGGGTGCACTCATAGCAAACTCGCCAGCATAGCACTTTCGCCATCAGAGTGCTTCGTGAAATGGCCGCTGGCAGCATTGCCTTTGGCGAGCTACTCATTTCTGAGCGCTCGCATGGGATCAATCGACGCTGCGCGGCGTGCGGGAATGAAGCCTGCGAGCGCGGCCGCCGCTAAAAGAACAAGTACCGCGGCTAGCAAGCTCTCCGGGTCGTATGACTTCACTACGAAAAGCTCGTCCGCCATGGAATGCGCGCCGATCAGAGCGATGGGAATGCCCAAAGCCAGGCCGAGCACGATCTGGAAGAATGCGCCACGCATCACCAGCATAACCACCCGGCTCCGGCTTGCGCCGAAGGCCATCCGCAGCCCGACCTCTCGCGTTCGCTGTGCGGTCTGGTACGACGTGATGCCATAGAGTCCGATGGATGTGAGAACCAGCGTCAGCAGTCCGAAGAGCGTTGTCAGGCGGGCGATCAGACGTTCCTGATTGAAGTTGCCTTCGAGCTGGAGATCGAGAGAACGCAGATCGACCATGGCCAGGTTCGGATCGACATTTGCCAGTGTGCGGCGCACGGCTGCTTCCAGGTTCTGCGGCGACCCGTTGAAATACATCACGATGGAGGTGATGTAGTGCATCTGCGTTTCCAGGTTTATGTAGGGCGGATCGGTTAAATGATGCTGCCATTGCGAGAGCGGTTGGAAAAGCATCGGTTTCATGTCCGGTTGCGGATTGACGTATTTCGCGTTCGCCACTACGCCCACAATCTCGTAGGCTCCGATATCCTCCTGCTCATAGATTCCGAAGTGCCGGCCGATCGGATCTTTGTTTGGGAAGAACTTGTTTACGAAAGCCTGGTTTACGACGGCAACCAACTGTGAGTGAGCGGTATCACTTTGAGTGAAACCGCGTCCACGGATCACTGGCTGGCCAATGGCCGCGAAGAAATCCGGGCTCACCCGGTTAAGCAATGCATCGGTGTCATCATTCGGACCTGCCGCAGGTTGCCCGGGCAATACAACGCTAAAGTCCCATTGATTTCCATCAAGTGGGCTATAAAGCGCCAGCCCAACCTTGTGCATTCCCGGGATCGCAGCAAACTGCTGTTCCAGTGCACGATACAAGGCTTCCAGACTCTCCGGCTTGTATCCCGCTCCTGTCGGATCAAGATGCAATACGTACCGGTTATCGGTCTGCAAGCCAAAATCCTGATGCTCCATCTTTACAAGACTCTTGGTCAATAATCCGGCTCCCACCAGCAGAACCAGCGAGAAGGCTGCCTGAAAGACCACCAGGGATTTCTGGGGCAGAGAAGTCCTGTCGCCTGTCGACCTGCTTACGCCGCGCAAGGCTTCTGCGGGATCCGCGTGAGAGGTGACCCACGCCGGCACGATGCCAAACAAAACGCCCGTCATCAGCGACAGCAGAGATGCAAATCCAAGAACAGCCAGCGATGGTGTCGCGTGAATTGCGCTATGGAGAGAGTCAGGAAATGCGAGAGCCAGAATTGCCCGTGTCCCTGCATAGGCCACCGCCAGACCGGCCAAGCCTCCCAGGCATCCAAGAAGCACGCTCTCCGTAAGCATCTGCCGAATCAGCCTCGATCGCGCGGAACCGAGCGCCATCCGAACGGAAGTCTCTGCCTTTTGTCTAACCCCGCGCGCAAGCATCAGATTTGCGACATTCGCGCATGCCACCAGCAGGACAAGCGCAGAGATGGATAACAATAAATACAGCTTCCTGCTGGTTTGTTGTTGAAGATCCCCGATGCCTGCGCCTCCAGGCGTCAATACCACATGCACCTTCGGGATCTTTGGCGGAAAACCGTGGGCCATATAGTCGGGTTGCGTAATGAGCCACTGTCGCACGTTGGCCGAGATTTTCTGTTGCAACGGACCCACAGCTACGCCGGGTTTTATGCGGCCCAACAAATATAACCAGCACATCACCGGTTGATGCAGGATCGAATGCGTCTGACCAAGCAGAGGCTCGATGGAAAGCGGTATCCAGAATGCGGGCGGGTTCGCGCTGATCCGGTCGCCATAGAATGCAGGCGGAGCAATCCCAACTACGGTGACAGGCTGGTTCTGCAAATAGAATGTTGCGCCAATGACTGAGGGGTCGCCCGCGTACTCCGCCTGCCATGCCTGGTAACTCATCACTACAGCCGGCGCTGCGCCTTCCTTGTCGTCCGCGTCCGTCAGCACGCGACCCGCAAACGCTCCCACGCCAAATGTAGTGAAGTAGTTGCCTGAGACGTATTCGCTACGCTCTGATCTGGCAGCATTGCTGGCGTGGCGCACGCTGATTTGCGATTGGCCAGCCTCCATGGCTGCCAATTGTTCAAACTCCGGCGTGGTTTCGCGAAGATGTCGGTAATTTTCATAAGAGAAAATATCGAAATCGCCATTGTCTTTATCCAGGCCGCTACTCAGGCAGCAATCGTCAAATGCATCGCCGATGCGATAGAGCGACTTTGGATCACCAACGGGGAGTGACTTCATCAGGATGGCGTGCACCAGCGTGAAGATGGCCGTGTTGGCGCCAATGCCGAGCGCAATGGTGAGAATGATCGTGATGGCGAAGATCGGGGATCTACCTAAATGGCGAATCGCGTACCGGATATCCTGACAAAGCTGTTCGAACCAAAGAATCGAGCGCTCATCCCGATGCATCTGCTTTGCCTGCTCGACGCCCCCATATGCCTGCCTGGCGGCACGCCGCGCATCCTCTGCATTCATGCCTCTTCGCAGAAAGTCTTCCTCCAGCAGCCCAAGGTGAGCAGTAATCTCACGCTCCAGCTCCTTTTCCACCTGTTTTCTCCGCAAAAGGCTCCTGCATTTCGATAAAAAGCGTTTGAGGTAAATCATGACTGGAAGTCCTCGAGCAGCAGCCGTTCGACAAGACCCGCCATTGTGCGCCAACGTGTCGTTTCACTGGAGAGGGCTTTTTCTCCTGCCTGGGTGATGGCGTAATACTTGGCTTCTCTGTTGCTCTCCGTTCTGCCCCAGGTTCCTTTGATCCATCCATACTGTTCGAGCCGGACCAGTGCGGGGTAAAGCGTTCCCTGATTTAAATTCAGGAGGCTGTCGGAGATTTGCTGGAGACGATTCGCAATCTGATAGGCATGCTGAGCGCCCATGCTTGCCAAAGTCCGCAAAACGATCAAGTCCAACGTTCCCTGCAGCAACTGAATGGGCTGCTTTTCTTCACTAGACATGCAAGTAGACCTTTCAGGCAAGTAGAATTACGCCTGTTCCACTGGGATGTCAAGTAATGAGTTGAGTGCTGTGCCGATCCGCATTCCGTCCTGCGCGGCTTATCGCCGCAATTTTGGTTCAGACGGTGCTCAACCCGCTAGTTCAGACCGGGAATTGTGCCTGCTGCCGGTTCATCGAGGCTTCAATCCATGAGACTCCGTGTCGAGGTAAATCGGGTTAGCATAAGGCTATGCACTCTCAGCAGGATGCAGGGCAAAACTTCGTGGAAGCGGTTGCAATCATGGCGCGGCTGCGTGCGCCTGGTGGCTGTCCCTGGGATCGCGAACAGACTTTCGATTCGATCCGAAAATATACCCTTGAGGAGACCTACGAGGTCTTCGACGCGATCGAGCGCCGCAACTGGACTGACCTGAAAGAAGAGCTGGGCGATCTGCTGCTGCAGGTGCTTTTCTATTCGGAAATGGCATCCGAGGCAGGCGACTTCACCATCGTGGACGTGATCGAGGGGTTGAACCGGAAGCTGATCCGGCGTCATCCGCATGTCTTTGGAGATGAGGCTGCCGCTGCCGCGGGCAATGCCGCGGAAGGACTGGCAACCGAAGGAATTGATGCCGGCCAGGTTCTTCGCAACTGGGAGCAAATCAAGCAGCTCGAGAAAAACTCTCAAGCAAAAGATGAGGCCTTGCAGGGCCGGCTGGATTCTGTTCCGCGGGCGCTGCCTGCACTGTTTGAGGCAACAAAACTAGGTTCAAAAGCAGCCAAAGTGGGATTTGACTGGCCCGATGTGCGCGGCCTCTTCGATAAAGTGCAGGAAGAGGTGGGTGAACTCGAAGCCGAGCTGGCGGCGCCCGAAATCGAGGCGGATAAGGTCACCTCCGAGATGGGAGATCTGCTGTTTACCGTAGTGAATCTGGCACGGCATCTGCATGTCGATCCGGAATTTGCGCTGCGGGGGACCAATGCGAAGTTTCGCCGCCGGTTTGCTGCAATGGAGGCCGTCAGCGACAGCCCCCTGGAAAAACTATCCGCCCCATCGCTGGAAAAATTGTGGAATGTAGTCAAGGAGCAGGAGCGCAGTCAGAAATGAGCACGATCTTAGCCAGCCCAATCTTTGCGACCCCGCAGGGGCGCACCATCTTGATTCGCTCCTGCCAGGGATTTGAAGAGCTCGATGCATGCGTGCAGCTGCAGATCGATGTCTGGGGATATTCGGATGGGGATGTGATCCCGCGCCGGGTGTTTATTGTCACCCAGAAAATTGGCGGCCAGGTCCTCGGTGCTTTCGACGTAACCGATGGCACGCCAGACACTTACGATAACTTGATCGGCTTTGCGATGGGCCTTCCTGCGGTCAGACCGAGCCGCCAGGAGGACAGGCGGCCGGAGCCGTATCTCCATTCGCATATGCTGGCTGTACGGGCAGGATACCGCAATACCGGAATCGGACGCCGGTTGAAGCTGGCGCAGCGTGAAGATGCCGTTGCCAGAGGTTTTCAACTCATGGAATGGACCTTCGATCCGCTCGAGGTCAAGAACTCTTTCCTAAATATCCACAGGCTAGGCGCAATCGTTCGGAGATATACATCAAACTTTTATGGTGTATCCTCATCTCGTCTGCAAGGAGGATTGCCTACAGACCGTTTGCATGCGGAGTGGTGGATGCAGTCGGAGCGCGTCGAGGCAATTCTGTCTGGCGTTCCTGCCGCACCACTCGATATTCAGCAGACGATTCTGGTCCCACACGCGATCGGTACGTGGAAGTCGTCCACGGAGGATCAGGCACATGCCTTGGCTGTGCAGACGGAAAATCGTATACGGTTGCAGGAAGCATTCGCCCGCGGGTTGGCAATCATAGATTTCAGGACCGACGCTGAAGGCAATGGAATTTTCGGACTGGGACCGTGGGAAGAACCTACGTCCCCGCAACGATAGAGATGGATGCATGAAAATAGACGCTATTATCCTTCGCGAGATACGCATGCCGCTGGTTCTTCCCTTCCAGACCAGTTTCGGCACTACAACAGAACGCCGCATCATGCTGGTCGAGATCAAAGCTGAGGGGTTTACCGGCTGGGGTGAGTGTGTGGCGGGCGAGCATCCTTATTTCAGTGACGAGACAATCGATACTGCGTGGCTGATCAGCTTGCAGGAGCTGGCTCCCGCGCTGGCAAACAGCGACCCGGAGCACGGTGGCCAGTGTCCGCGCATCTTCCGCCAGGTGCGAGGCCATCGCATGGCAAAGGCTGCGCTGGAAAATGCGGTCTGGGACGCAGAGGCGCAGATGCGCGGCGTATCGCTGGCAGCACTGCTCGGCGGCACGCGGGAGGTGATTCCCAGCGGAGTCTCGATCGGCATTCAGCCGACGCTCGAAAGGCAGCTTGCAGAAATTGAGAAGGAAGTGGCGGCCGGCTACCAGCGCATCAAGCTGAAGTGTAAACCGGGCTGGGACCGGAGTGTGTTCGAGGCGGTGCGCACCCGTTGGCCCGACATCATGTTGAGCTGCGATGCGAATTCTGCCTACCGGATGAATGATTTCGATCACATCGTCAGCTTCGATGAGTTCAATCTGTTGATGATTGAGCAGCCGCTATGGTCTGACGATTTCTACTTCCACTCCATGCTGCAGAAGCGTACCAACACGGCGATTTGCCTCGATGAATCGATTCGTAACCGCCGCGATGCTCTGGCTGCGATCGAGATGGAGTCGTGCCGCATTATCAATATCAAAAATGGCCGTGTGGGCGGATTCAGCGAAGCGATCGCAGTGCACAACGCTGCGCAGGAACAGGGAATTCCTGTGTGGTGCGGCGGAATGCTGGAATCCGGTATCGGCCGCGCGCACAATATTGCCTTATCCTCGCTTGAAAACTTCTCGCTGCCCGGTGACGTATCGGCCTCCAGGCGCTATTGGAAGCAGGACATCATCGAGCCGGAAGTAACGGTCTCTGCACAGGGCGAGATTACGGTTCCGCAATCGGTAGGCCGCGGTTTTGAGGTGCGCGAGGACCTGATCGAAAAGCTCACGGTGCGCAAAGAAGAGGTGCGGGCGCTGGCATTTGCCTAGACCATACCAGGCTCTAGGCTCGTATCGGAACTCCATCCGCTTCGAATACGTATCTTAAAGTGGCAGACCTCGTCTGCCACTTTCTTCGTTTGTGCGCGTCTTATATAGGCAGGATGCGAGTAAGACGCTCTCGTAGAAGCATCAAAAAAGATTGAGGTGTGGCAATGACTCCGCAAGAAAGCTCGATGTTGCAGGATTTGGTTCGCAAGGTACAGGAAACACAGCTGACGGAGAAAGACCCGGAGGCAGAGCAGTTGCTAATCGAGACACTGGGGCAGGATCGGGACGCGATCTACAAGCTGGCGCAGACCGTGCTAGTGCAGAACCTCGCACTGAACCAGGCTTGCGCGCAGATGCAGCAATTGCAGCAAAGACCGCAGCCTGCCCGGGCCACCAGTTTTCTGGGCGGCCTGCTTGGCCATCGCGATCCTGTCCCAGCCGCGCCGCCACCGCCGCAATACCAGCAGGTGCCGGCGTATGAAGCTCCGCAATATGCACCTCCTACGCCTTCCTATGCATCCCCGAGTCCGAGCCCAGCAGGGAGTTTTCTGCGTAGCGCAGCCACGACCGCCGCTGGCGTGGCGGCAGGAGCGTTGGCGTTTGAAGGCATCGAATCGCTGATGCACGGCTTCGGGCATGGGGGCGGCGAATACGGAGGCGGGTTTGGGTCCGGCGTCGGCGCTCCTCCGGTGGAAGAAACGGTCATCAACAACTACTACGATGATCCATCCCAGGCGGGCAGGACGGAAAACTCCAGCTTCGCCGACCGGCACGAGCATGAAGCGTCTTATGACGACCGCCCGGACAGTGGAGACCGCGAAGCACGCGACGAACGGGCCGGACTCGAAGATGCGAGCTATCAACCGGACACGGATCCCACCTCGTTCGACGACACCCAGGCAGATGATTTTGGAACTGGAGACGACTTGGGCAGCGATTTCGGTGGAGGCGACGATAGTAATTTTGCCTGACGTGAGATAGCCCGCTGAACCGGAGATCAGCGGGCGGCCGTTTGCGCGCTTTCATTGTCACTTAGCAGCATCTTGATGGCGCTCTGGTAGTCCATGTCTGGTGGCACAGGTTCGAAGTTGCTGGAGTCCTCTGTCGTTTGAAAGCTGAGAGGTTTGATCATGAGCGCCTTGCCGGTAAGGTCGAGTTTCATGTGGGTTGCTTCCCAGTGATGTTCGCCTACGTCGGCCTGTTCCACTAGAATGCTGCCGCCCTTGTAAAGGCGACCGAGAATACCCCAGCCGAAATCCACATCAGCAATCAGGTGCGCGTCCAGTTTCACCATGCGTTCCTGCGCTTTGTCGACCCACAGTTCACCAGCCATGCCGTGGTAGACTTCGGCCTCGCGGTCAGGCGGGCTGAAGCTGGGATTGGGCTGAAAACTCAACCGATAGGATGGGCCATTCGGACCATCGACCATGCCTTCAAACTTGTAAACAAAAGCATCGGGAAGCAAGCGGATCATCTTGTTGGCGCGGTTACTGTCTTCTATCTCCCTCTTGTGGCGGTGTTCCTGCATCTCCGGATGCGCGGCGAGTGTATGCAGCCGCTCGAGCTCGGTCTGCTGAGCATCTGCATCCAGGGGCTTGTCATTGATCGCGACGAGTCTGGCTACCTCGCCATCTTTTGTTTCCACAATCTCTTTTGTCGTGATCTTGCCGTCGTCGACTTTGCGCAACCTGTAACGGAAGGGATGATTTCCGTTCGAGGAGCTCAACTCGTTCTGCGAGGCACGGCGCACAATCGCTAAGGGATCAACGGCGGCATCCGATGTCTGGGCCAGCGTGGCATAGGAACCCATCAGAACGGTGAGCACACATGAGACCAGGCAAAATAACCGGCAGCGTCGAAGGATCACGCGTGCACCCCTCACAACGTAGAGTTCATTCTTTTTCATTGTGACTACATTTCTTCTCATCTTGCAATGCAACTGAGCCATTAGACGTGGTCCGACGCAGTGAAGTTTTCCCGAATCAATCACTTCAGTCCCGTTTTGGCTTTCATGATTGCCGCACTACGAATACGATGGTTGCAGCGTGGTTCTGCGTTGCGTATATTCGTGGCAACGTTCCAGTTACGAATTTTTAGGAGAATACACATGGCTGCAGGCGAGAGTACGGCCGCCGCGATTGGTAAGTCAGTTCAGATTCGCGGCGAAGTCAAAGGTAGCGAGGATCTTCTCGTCGACGGGTTGGTAGAGGGCACCATTACGCTGAGCGACAGCCGTCTTACCATTGGCGCGAACGCCACCGTACAAGCAAATGTGGCGGCTCGCGACGTAGTGATTCTCGGCAAATTGAACGGCGATGTCAACGCAACAGGGCGTGTCGAGCTGCGTTCCGGCAGCCAGGTGAAAGGCGACATCCGCGCAGGCCGCCTGTCGATAGAAGAAAATGCTGTCTTCTCCGGCAAGGTAGACTTGATACAGTCATCGGCATCGACAGAACGGTCTGCCTCTTCTGCGTCGCAGCAAACGGCTCCGGCAGAAAAGCCAGGGGCTCTGTTTGGCGCCGCGAACTAAGCGGGTCTAGAGCAAGGAACATGGATGCTGGTAACGGAATTGCTCAAAGGCATGGGATGAGCGTGCTGCGTAGCTTCTTTAACCGCGGTCAGGGAGAAGATCAACGGGAAAAGCCCACGTTGCTCTCGGGCCCGCGTGTGCCGCGACATTCAAGCGGCTGGTCGGCCCTGCAAAAGCACCTAAAGGCCGAACAGTCTCTCTCTCTTCGTGTGCTCGATATCGGGCCCACTTCGCCATCCAATATCAACCATCTCACCAATCTGGGCCATAGCGTATGGATGGCCGATGTTGTGCACGAGGCGATAAAGGGTGACTGGGAGACGCCATCGGAGGATGGCGGCGAGGCAGCGTTCGACATCGACGGCTTCTTCGAGCAAAACCTCAATTTCAGCGGGCGAGAATTCGATGTTGTGCTTCTGTGGACGACTCTCGACTACATACCCGAACGTCTGATTGCGCCTCTTATCGAACGGCTTCATCACTCCCTGCGGCCCGGCGGCCGCATTCTGGCTCTCTTTCATACCAAGCGGACAGGACCGGAAACAATATTCTGCCGTTACCACCTGACGGAGAGCGAAATGATCGAAATGCAGGAGAGCGCGCCCTTTCCGGTCCGGCGCGTCTACACCAACCGCAATATTGAAAAATTGTTTTCTGCCTACAGCAATTACCGCTTCTTCCTGGCAAAAGACAACCTCTACGAAGTGATTATTACGCGCTGAACCTTTGTTTGACGGCGTCGGGCTGCACCCTCTCAGCAGGCTTGGCCATCTCCGGCCATAAAAACTGCTGCTGGCTTTCAGTGACCGGCGCTGCGTAAGCCTCACGCGCCATGGCCATCTCACCGCGCCGCCTGCCCAGGCCGTATTTCCTCACGACTGCTGCCACCAGATCGGCGATGCGCCTTTGATAGGCCTTTGAGACGAATGCCTCCTCCGCGTAACGCTTCTCGTAGCTGCCTTCGAGAGCAGGGAAGTGTTCGCGCACGAACGATAGGAATGTTCCCTTAGAGCAGGGCTTGAGGAAGAGAGGATTCGCGGCGAAGAAGCTTGCGTTCGCCTCCTTCGCCCGCTTGGCCATGGCATCGAGCGCTGCTGGCGTGTCGGTAATGCCCGGCATGATCGGGCAGCAGAGAATACCCGTCCGCAGACCAGCCCGGCGCAAGGCACGGACCGTCTGGAAGCGGAGATCGGGCCGCGGCGCTCGCGGTTCCAATATGCGCGCCAGTTTCGTATCTGGCGTCGTGATGGTGATGTGTATGACGAGGCGATTGCGCTCGGCGAACTTCTTCAGCAGATCCACATCACGCCGGATGAGGGTAGATTTCGTGACAATACCGAGGTTCAATCCCCTGCATTCTGACATGACTTCGAGGAGACTCCGGGTGACCAGCGCCCGCCGTTCGACAGGTTGGTAGGGATCGGTGGCGGTGCCCATGGCAATCTCTTCGTTGGGACGCAGTTTGCGAAGCTCCTGCCGCAGCAGCCATGCGGCATTCTGCTTGACGAAGATGCGTTTTTCAAACAGCTCAGGGTCGCGCAGCTCCATGAACTCGTGTGTGTAACGCGCATAGCAATAGCGGCAGGCGAATTCGCAGCCGCGATAAGGGTTGATGCTTTTGCGGAACGGCAGGCCTCGTTTGGATGTGGAATTGTTGAGAATGGAGCGCACCTCGAGCGCCCGGTATTCGGTCAGGTGGCCGGAGTCCGCCAATGTCGACTGGTCAGCGAGACGTGCGATGCCAACTAATTTGACCTGCTGCCCGTCTTCTTCAAAGAGCGACGGGGATGCATGTATTTTCGCCTTTTCTTCGCTCATGCCGATTAAGCTACGCCCGGATGAGAGGCTCGTCAAGAACCATATTTATGACATAAAACCTGGGAATGATTCTTCAGAGTGTCGGTGGGCATCCAAACCCAGGAAGCATTTCCAAACGTGAAAAAAATGAAGGAGTTGCACGCATGACGGATTTGAAAGGCACAGTCGTAACCTGGCTGGGACATGCCACGGTTCATATCGCGACGGCGAAGGGGACATCGATTTTGATCGACCCGTTTATAGAGCAAAACCCAAAGTATCCCAAGGGTTACAAGTTACCTGAAAAGATTGACCTGATTCTAGCCACGCATGGGCATGGCGACCACGTTGCCGATCTTGTGGCCGTGGCAGAGAAGCACAACTCTACCGCAGTGGGTATTGTGGAATTGATGGTCTGGGCGCAATCGAAGGGCGTGAAGAAGACTGTAGGCATGAACCTTGGAGGCTCATGGAAGTTTGAAGATGTGACGATCAGCCAGGTTGAGGCCAGACATAGTTCCAGCATGGAGGCCGAGGGGGCAGTGATCTATGGCGGTGTACCGACCGGCTTTGTCATCACGATTGAAGACGGTCCTGTGCTTTATCACGCCGGTGATACCGCGGTCTTCCTGGACATGCAGCTCATCCGCGATCTCTACGAGCCACAACTTGCCATGCTGCCGATCGGCGACTTCTATACGATGGGACCGAAGGCTGCGGCGCTGGCGGCAAAGTATGTGGGCGCAACCGCAGTGCTGCCCATACACTACGGAACTTTCCCCGCGCTTACCGGAACACCCAAAGAACTATCTAAGTTCCTGGAGGGAAGCGGCATCGAAGTCAAGGCCATTGCGCCTGGAGAAAGTCTTCGCTAAGAAAGAAAAGGCAGCGGTGAACTCTGCTGCCTTTTTCATGTATAGGTAAGAAAACATCAGTTATATTATTTGGTTTTTGCCGCCTGTTGTTTCCTGCGTTCGGCCCAGCGCTTTTTCATGGCTTCCGCGATACGGCGGCGGCCTTCAGCACTCATGGTGCCTCTCTTGTGCTGTTTCGCAGCGGCCTTCTTCTGACTTTTTGTACTTCTGGATGTCGAAGAATTACCGGCAAGCAACATGCGCGCTTCCCTCAGCCGCGCAATCTCTTTATCTAACTCAGCAACTATTTTACTTACTTCCACTATTCCTCCATTCGGGTTCTACTGTGCTGATCCAGCGTCACTCATCGAGAGCAAAGTTTTCGAGGATGTTTACGAGAGAGTGCAAACTTTCTGCACCCTGCGCAGATACAGTCTCGAATTACCGCGCATGCATTGAAGTACAGCGACAGATACCAATGAGAGCGGAACTTTAGATAGCTTTTCTACTGTAACGAGTGCGGCCCATCTTGACAAATATGCAAAGGAATCAGGACGTGTAGGCGCAAGCAATAACTAGTTGTGTTTGTATCGTGAAACTAGTTTTCATCTTCGGATGGACCCGAAGATGGTTTAGGAGCGGGGATCGAATAGTCCAGACCTTCTTTACCTAGCTTGGGATAAGAAGGTGGAGCGAGGGTGGACTTCTTACTGCTGTCGCCAGTATAGCGGCGCATCTCGCGCAGCGTCTCCTGCTTGTCGCGAGCATACTCAATGGCCAAGCGCGTCAATGCGTACGTAACAATGTCGCTATGATGCAGTCCCTGCATTTCAGGATCGCGGCGGAAGTTGAGCCACAGCCTGTGTACAAGTTGCACATCATCCGCCTGCAGCGTAGGCGCGTGCGGCCCAATGTGGAAGCCTTGCGCGTCTCCGCCGGGCATCACGACATAGAACGTAAATTGCCGCTTCGGCTCCGGCAGATTCTCCCATGCCTGGCCGACATGGAATGCCTGCTCCTGTGCAGTCATCTTGGTAGAAAGGCCGGATACAAGAGCGGTGACTTCCAGTGAGTTCGCAGTCTGCACGAGCGCGGCGAAGATATCGCCCGCAGGAACCACTAACAAAGAGATATGTTTGCCAAAGCTCTCCGCCACAGAGACAGCCTTGGTAAAGAGCATTTGCTCATGCTCACTAAATAATTGTTCCGATGCGTCGATATATTCCGGGCCGCCCACGCCCATCACACGCGCCGTCAATACGACGATGTCCTGATCGTCTGTATTGGTGCGAGAGAGGGCCCACTTCAGCGCAAACGGATTGGCCGCATCGCGCATCGTTACCAAGATGCCACCGGGACGGATTTCGAGAGCCTCGCGTCCGATGTTGTCCTGATGCTCAAGCTGGAAGTGCTCCTTCATCTGCTTTGCCGTCGCAGCATACTTCCGCTTGTTCCGGCCTTCAGAGAAGGTAAAAATGGCGTAGAAGGTTGCGGCAAAGAGGATGCCGCTCTCTGTCGCGACACTCTTCGTGAACAGGTTTACGACAGCCGTACTGAATAAGACGAGAAATACAGAGAATAATCCAACGGGAAGCTCGACTTTACCGATGCGAATATTGATCGGCACCTTCCAGCCGCGCTCACCTTTGTACTTCCAGCGCAGCACCAGCATGGCTAGCGAGTTGAAGGTGAAGCTCCAGATCACACCAAAGGCGTAGGCCTCGCCGAGGGTGATGACGTTCCCTCGACTGACAATAATCGTGAATAGTTGGAGCGCTGTGACCAGATTGACGATGCGGAAGCTGGTGCCGAATTTGCGGTGCGGTTTGCGGAACCAGTCTGTCAGCACGCCGTCTTCGGCAACGCGCATCAGCACCCCGGTCGACCCGATGATCGACGTATTGATTGCGCCGGAAAGAATCAGAAAGCCGACAATGACGACGAAGACGCGGAAGACAATCTTCAGCGTAAGCGGGCCGACCACGTACATGGCGAGCCCGGCGATCAAATTATCCCGGTAGACGGGGACGCGCACCGAATCCGGAATGAGCATCACCGCAAGCAGCGAGACGATCCCGGTAAAGACGAAGCTATAGATGGCAATGACAATCGCGGCGCGCTTCAGGTTCTTGAGCTTGGGGTGCTCGATCTCGCGATTGACCTGGGCCAGCGTCTCTTCGCCGCTCATCGCAAGCACTGAGTGGCCGAAGGCCATCAGGATACCGAAAAGGCCGAGTGTGGTCGCGAACTTTGTACCACCGAGAAAGCCGAGTGCATCGCGCGAGAAATGCAGGTTCGCCGGAACCGGCAGCGGCGGTAGACTGGCGCGGACATGGATAGCAGAAAAGATGCCCCAGCCCAATAGCAGGACCACCATGATCGTGGTGATCTTCATGACCTCAAGGGCCTTGTCGGTCGATTCCTCAATGCCCTTGGTGTTCTGCCACCAGTAATAAATCGTAACTGCGGCGCAAAAAAGCGCCGATGTCTCATTCATCGGCAACTGGCGCGCGTGACCGCTGTTGATCAGGGCTAAAGGCAGCCACCCATGCGCCGCGCCGACCGTCATCAGTTCATTTAGCAGGCCCGTAATGTATTGACCGGCGGATACGCCGGAGATCGGCCCGGTGAGGATGTAATCGAACATCAGGGCCGAGACACTCAGCTTGGCGAATGTTCCGCCCAACGCCTCTTTTACCACGCGGTAGACGCCGCCGCGCGTGAACATCGAGCAGCTTTCTACATAGACCGCACGCACGGCAAAAGAGAAGAGCATGACGCCGAGGATGAACCACGGCGCGGCTTTTCCCACAGCCTCTTCCGCGATGCCGCCTGCATAGAAGGCCGACGAGCCTAAATCATTAAGAACGACTGCTGCCGCCCGCCAAAAGGAAATGAAAGTGAGCATTACCGAGGAGGCGACAACTAGCCGGACCCGGTTCGATTGCGGAGCGGTAAACGTTTGACCAGCAGACATGGATTATGGGTGAATTGCTTGCTACTCACCACCGGGCCAACAACTGCCCTCGGTAAGGACGCACAGGGCTGAGTTTATGTCTAGTTTGAGGCGCAGTCAATGGAAAGCATGATTGCGAAGGCTGGATTACTCGCCAAAGAGCTCGTGTAAGTCTTCGATAAAGCTGATGATGACGACAATGGACGAGCCTGCCAGCCCGAGGAAAAAGAGAAACGTCAGCACATGCATTCCGAGATAAACGATGGCATCCACGAACTTATTCTACCTCCATCCGATGCCGGTCCATGGCCACTTTCCTGAGAGCTTCGTCGTCATGGAGCAGAATTCTCGCAGAACCTATACGGAACATGGCTGTGCCGGCGGCCGCATCCAGGATCGCCACACGGCGTAATGGTAGACTCACCTCGAATGCACTCTCACGTCCGCAATCCCATTTTTCTCGGATTGCTCTCCGCCGTCCTCCTCGATCTGCCGTTTCCCGTCGCTGGCCCCATGCCTCCCTGGCGCGCCGTATTCGCCTGGATCGCGCTCGTGCCGTTAGTTTACGGATTGCTCGCCCAGAGCAGCGTGGAAGCGCCGCATTACCTGCGCCGCAGCGCGCTTGCCGGTTATACCTGCGGCATTCTCTGGTACATGTTGAACTGCTACTGGATCTACGACACCATGCATATCTATGGGCATGTGCCGTCTCCTGGCGCCGTGGGCATTCTCATTCTCTATAGCCTGGTGCTGGGTCTTTACTTCGGGCTCTTCGGTTTTCTCATTGCTCTTACCCGCAAGGCCTTCCGTACGAATACGGTCCCACTGGTGCTAGCGCCGTTTTTCTGGGTAGCGACTGAATTCGCCGCCTCACGCATTACCAGTGTGCCGTGGGACCAGCTTGGCTATTCGCAGGTCGACAACTTTCTGCTCACACATCTGGCAACTGTCACAGGTGTTTATGGCATTTCGTTTGTACTCATGGCAGGCAACGCGCTCTTCGCCGCCGCGTTATTGACGCGCTCGATGCATATGCGCTTGCGCATTGGAGTCGGCGCATGTTTGCTCGCTATTCTGCTGCAGCTTGGTTCTTTCATCCCACCAAAGCCATCTGCCACCACGGCCTATGCGGTTATGCTGCAGCCCAATCTTGACGTGGGCATCGACAATATCTGGGTTGGCCCGGAATGGGATGAAAATATCTCGTGGATCATGGAGCAGAGTCAGCGCAACTGCACGCCCTCATACGCCGGAATGCCCACGTCCGATGCCCTGTTCGCACCGCCGTGTGGCAGGAACGTGCCGCCGCCGGGTCTGATCGCGTGGCCCGAAGCGCCGTCATCCTTCATAAGCGACGATCCCCGCACCATCGCCATGATGCGCGCCGTTACAACAACTGCGCATGCGCCGATGATTGCCGGCATGTTCGGGCACGATTCGACTGGCACGTACAATTCCGGAGTCTTTACTGCAGCCGATGGCAATACGCTCGGGCGTTACGACAAGATCCATCTTGTGCCCTTCGGCGAATTCATTCCCTTCCGCGATCTCTTTTTCTTTGCCGGCAAACTTACCCACCAGGTCGTAGACCTGCAGCGCGGCAGCGAGCGCAAGGTATTTCGCACAAATGGACACACATTCGGCGTCTTCATCTGCTATGAGTCCGTGTTCGCCGATGAGATTCGCCAATTTGCCGTCAACGGCGCTGAGGTCTTCGTCAATATTTCTGACGACGGCTGGTACGGCGACACCAGCGCACCGTGGCAGCACCTGAACATGGCGCGCATGCGGGCGATCGAGAATCGCCGCTGGATCGTACGCGACACCAACAACGGAGTGACCACTTCCGTCGATCCCTACGGACGCGTCACGCTCAGCGCGCCGCGGCATGTACAAACCTCTCTGGTGGCGCGGTACGGATACAGCAACGAGCTGACCGTCTATACCCGTCACGGCGATCTCTTTGCCATACTGTGTGGGATAATCACTTTAGCAGCCGCAGCGAGGGCAGCAAGCCTCACATTGCGGATCAATCTTGGTACAAAAAGACAGGTCTCCTAAGTGTTGAACGATCTTGAATTCGCCTACACTCCCGTTCGGGACAAAGTCCGCGACCTGCGGGAGTATCTTTGACCCGGCCCGTCTCCGCAAAGATCTAGCCGAAATCGAAACCAAACTCTCCGATCCGAATCTGTGGTCGAACGCTGCGCTCTCTCAGCCGCTTATGCGCGATCGCAAACGCATCGAGGCTCTTCTTACTGATGACGAAGAACTCGCGCGTCGCACCAGCGACATCGAAGCCTATTTCGATCTTGCGCGTGAAGGAGAACCAGTAGAGCCTGACCTCGAGCGTGAGATGAAGGCTCTCAATGAGTTCGCTGAAGCCATGGAGTCGCGCACGCTTCTCTCCGGTGAAACAGACGGGCTGAATGCCATCGTCACCGTGCATCCGGGCGCGGGCGGCACCGAAAGCCAGGACTGGGCCGAGATGCTTATGCGCATGTATCTGCGCTGGGCTGAGCAGCAGGGCTTCAAAACGGAGATGAACGACTACCAGGACGGTGAAGAAGCCGGCATCAAGTCCGCCACTTTTACCGTTACCGGCGACTACGCCTTCGGGCAGCTCTCCGGCGAAACCGGCGTGCATCGCCTCGTGCGCATCTCCCCTTTCGATCAGGCCAAACGCCGTCATACTTCGTTCGCCTCAGTCTTTGTCTCGCCGGAAATCGACGACTCGATTGAAATCGACATCAAGCCTGACGAGATTCGCACGGACACTTATCGCTCCGGCGGTAAGGGCGGCCAGCACGTCAACACGACGGATTCCGCCGTACGCATCACACACATTCCGACAGGAATCGTTGTGCAGTGCCAGAATGAGCGCTCGCAGCACAAGAACCGAGAGAAGGCGATGAAGATGCTGCGCTCGCGCCTCTACGAATTCGAACTGGACAAAAAGAAAGCGGAGAGCAAGAAGCTCGAAGATTCGAAGTTAGACATCAATTTCGGTTCGCAGATTCGGTCGTACGTTCTGCAACCCTACCGCATCGCTAAAGACCATCGCACGAAAGTCGAGGTCGGGGATGTGGACAAAGTGTTAGACGGATACTTAGAGCCCTTTATCCGTGGCTATCTGTTAATGAGGCGGAATGGTGGAGTACCTGTAGCTGCGGATGCTGGGGATGACCTCGAGTAATTGATAGTAGATTGTCTATTGAAACGATGAATGAACCAACCACAATCCGCGAGATCCTCGACAACGCCAAGACCATCGCCGTTGTCGGCCTGACTAACAAGGAAGGCCGCGCCAGTCTCGGTGTTTCGCGTTTCATGCAGAGTCGCGGATACCGCATCATCCCCGTCAATCCGCAGATCGTTAGTTCGCTCGGCGAAAAAGCCTACCCCACGCTCGATGCCGCACTGGAAGCAGTCGGGAAGATTGACTTAGTCAACGTCTTCCGCCTGCCGCGGTACATCCCCGACATCGTTCAGGATACGATCCGCCTCAAAATTCCGTATCTCTGGATACAGGAAGGCATCGTGCATGACGAAGCTGCTGCCACCGCCGAAGCTGCCGGCATCAAGCTCGTCATGGACCGCTGCATCCTCAAAGACCGTATGGCTGCCGGGTGGGACTGACCGTCCAGGCCACGCGCCTTCGACGCCACGTAAAACTTTAATAACTTGTCATCCTGAGCGCGAAGAGCCTGTCCTGGGCGAAGCCGAAGGAAGCTGCTTTTGCAGCGTTTGCAGTATTCTGGTGCCCATCCCTTCATCCCATACAAAGCCTTGTAACCGCTGTTGCGGTTCCACCGTCCTACAATAGAAGACACGTACATGCGCGCCCGAATCCTGATTCCGCTTTTGTGCCTGCTGATGTTCGCCTCTGCTGCCTGGTCCGCGCCCACGGCGACCACGACTCACCTGACCGTGCAGCTGGTCGTGCCTCCTGCGGAGATTTATCCGAGCCAGAGCTTCACGGCCGGCCTCCACTTCAAGCTCGAACCCGGCTGGCACGTCTACTGGATCAATGCGGGTGACTCCGGCGAGCCGCCCCGCATTCATTGGACGCTGCCCGACGGCATCACCGTCGATGCAATACAGTTTCCCGCGCCAAAGCGCCTGCCGCTCGGTCCGCTGATGGACTTCGGCTACGAAGACGAAGTGCTCTTTCCGATAGCGATGCAGGTCAGCCCTAAATTCAAGCCGGCGACTGATTCCGTAACCTTAAGCGCAAAGGTAGACTGGCTTGTCTGTCGCGAGGTCTGCATTCCCGGTAAAGCCGTGCTCGATGTCGAGCGCAAGGCGCTGGCCTCGCCGCCGTCTTCGCCAACGTTCGTTGACGCCGATCAGCAGCTTATTACGCGGCTGCAGCATACATTGCCGCAACCGCTGCCCGCAGGCATGCAGGCAAAATTTTCGCCCACGGCTACAGGCTTCACACTCGCGATCCTTACCGGAAAGCGTGAATCGGCCGCGCAGTTTTTCCCCTTCGATCAGAACCAGCTCGCCAATGCCGCGCCGCAAACCGTTACTCCTCTGGAGAATGGCGTCGCATTGAGTCTGAAGAAAGATGAGAACCTGCAGCAGAATCCCAGCCAGCTGCATGGCCTCGTTGTACTGGCCGATGGCCGCGCCTTCGAGATCAATGCGGCTCCGGGTACGATTGCAGCAGCCGAAGCATCTGGCAGCAAATTTGCCGGACTGGCAAAAGTGGCTGGTCTGGCGTTTCTCGGCGGCATCATTCTCAATCTGATGCCGTGCGTCTTCCCTGTGCTCTTTATCAAAGGGCTATCGCTGGTGCAGTCTTCGCAACAGGAGCGCCACAAGCTGCGTGCGCATGGATGGGTTTACACGCTCGGCATTCTTGTCTCGTTCTGGATTGTCGTTGCGCTGCTTCTCGTTCTGCGAGCGGGTGGCCGTCAGCTTGGATGGGGTTTCCAGTTCCAGTCTCCCAGCTTTCTCGCCGTCATCGCGCTGCTGTTGTTCTTCCTCGGGCTTTCGCTGGCAGGCATGTTTGAAATTGGTCTTTCCTTAACCAGCAAAGGTTCCAGCCTGGCCTCACAGCATGGCTACGCCGGCAGTTTCTTTACGGGAGTGCTGGCGATGGTTGTCGCCACTCCCTGCACTGCCCCGTTTATGGGAGCAGCCATCGGTTTTGCGCTGTCTCGCTCGGCCTTTGTCAGCTTCTTTGTCTTTACCGCGCTGGCTCTGGGACTAGCGGCGCCGTATCTGCTGCTGTCTTTCAATCCTGCATGGACACGGCTCCTGCCGCGCCCCGGCGCATGGATGGAGGTCCTCAAGCAGGCAACGTCGATTCCTATCTTCGCCACCGTCATCTGGCTGGTATGGGTTTTTGCGCAGTCTGCGGGCACGAATGCCCTTGCCGGATTGCTCGCCGCCTTTTTGTTGCTTGCCGTCGCGGGCTGGATTCTTGGCCGCTGGCCAGCCAAGGGAGCGGCAACCGCCGCCGCCGCCGTCGTAGTCATTCTCGCCGTGGCGTTGCCCATCTTTGCTGTGCGCAGGCTTGGCGCCACGCCAACTTCGGTAAGCACCGCGAACAATTCTCAGTGGGAGCCGTTCTCGCCTGCTCTGGTCGATAAGTATCGCGCACAAGGGCGGCCCGTATTCGTCGACTTCACCGCAAGCTGGTGCCTGAGCTGTCAGGTAAATGAGCGCGTGATTCTGAACCGCGCCGACGTACAGGAAAAACTGCGCAACGGTGGATTCGCGCTCCTCCGCGCCGACTGGACCAACGCCGACGAGACCATCACGCAGACGCTCAACACGCTCGGGCGCAGCGGCGTGCCGACCTACGCAATCTATCCGGGATCACCGCAGGAGCCGCCGCACGTGCTGCCCGAGGTGCTGACTCCGGGCATCGTTCTCGACGCCGTCGATAAGGTGCAGCAAAAGCAGGCATCGCTCAACAGTGGGCACTGATTTTTTCTCGGCATTCACCGTGAATTGCTAATACCGCCAGCTCGTCAAATCCGCTCCCTGCGGGGCCGTCTTTTCGATGCGGTCCAGTATCTTCGGCAGATACATCGTGTTGTAGTGCAGCCGCGACATATAGTTCGGCTGCGTCGGATCGCCGTTCCAGCAGTGCTCGGCCTTATCACCGTACTTCACCTCGCCATCGTATGGAGGATTGGTCGTCGACTTCAGAAAATCTTCCATGTAGTAGACAGCGTTGTTCAGGAAGTACGTGTCCGCGCTTCCCACGTAGATATGAATTTTCCCCTGTAGCTTGGGTCCGAGTGTCGGCCAGTTCTTCTCCATGACGGAGCGGAGGTCATAGTGATCGCGCCAGTAATCAGCGACCTTGTGATTGATCACGCCCGTCTCTTTGTCGAAGATCTGCTGCGGGTAGCCGTCGGCTCCAACCGGCCCATACACAGCCTGCCAGATATCGTATTGCTCGCCCGATCGTCCATGATCGCCCAGTGCCAGCTCATACGCGTTGTTGTCCCGCTGCTGTGCCAGCGTCTGCCCAAGGTAGTTGCGCATGGAAGGCTGCGGGACTTGCTTATGCGCTCCCTGAATGAAGAAAGCGTTGGTGTCGTCGTAGAGATTGATCGTTGTGTACCCGCGAAAATCGATCGGATCCGGGCAGGCGGCAAAGGTGCCGTTGTAGTGATCGGGATAGAAGACCTGCACGGCCAGCGATTCCCATCCGCCCGTCGAGCCGCCATAAAGAAAGCGCGCCCACCCCTGGCCGATTCCGCGAAACTGCTTTTCGATAGCCGGGATCAGCTCCGTCTCGATCGCATCGCCGTAGGGACCGAGGTTGGCCGAGTTTACTGCGTAGGAATCGTCATAAAACGGATTGGCGTGTTGAATCTTCGCAATCAACACACGCGGAAATTTAGGACTGATCCACTGCTGATAAAATTTGTACGCCTCCTGCTGTTGAATCCGGTTGTAGCCGGAGATGTGGAAACGCTCGCTGTAATCGGGCTTCAGGTTTGGATCGGGTGGCTCGGTGCGGAAATCATCGAAGTCCTCAACAAAGTGATCGTGAAAAATAATGAGCGGAAAGCGGGCCTCCGTATGCTCGTCGAAACCCTCCGGTACCAGCACAACCGCCGACAGGTACATAGGCCGTCCCCAGAACTTCGTTAGCAACTGGCTCTGAACCCTGATATGCCGGACATATTTAGTGTCTTTCTGCTCAGCAATCGACGGAATCTCCTGGTCGAGCGATAGTGAAGCAGTCGAGCCGGGACCGACGTGAATCTTCCGCGGCTTGCTGTAGAGATTGCCGGGCGAGATATTCCAATGCTGTCCCTCGCCCTGATCCATGTGCAACTTCACCGTCGTGCCATCGGAGCGATGGAAGGTTTCATAGCGGTTCAGAACGGCCTGTACGTAGTAATCGCCGGCAGGCACGTCCCTCAGGCTGCGAATGGGATAGCCGAACGCCGTCTCATCGATGGTGGCAGCCTGTCCCGGTTTCAGCCCATCGACGGTGACGCCAAAGACCATCTGCGTCCGCGGCGTGTCATCGATCTGCATGCGGGGTTCTTCTGAGGGATCGTTGGAAAGCAGCAGCAGGAGGCGGCCGTCGATTGACTCTGCGCTTCGATCTTTGGGGAAACTGACGGAGAAGCGCGGCGATTGCGCGAAGGAAAAAAGAGAAAGTGAGCAGATTGCAAGCGATAGAACGGTCCGTATCCGGGGCATGCTCGGAAGTCTACCGAAGATGCCCTGGTAACGGAAGAATTTCAGCCCACGTCGCGCGTTGCAGAGCTACGTCGCAACATGCGAAGCTATGGCTGCTCAATTCAGCACTTCTTGCACTTCGCCAGGATAGCCTTCTGCAGCCGTGAGCGCAGATCGTTCGGCAGCTCATAGATCTCATGATTGCGATAAATCTCAATCGTCTTGCGCGTCGTGTTCATCGTGATCACACAGTGCTCACAGCCGCGCAGGTGTTCTTCAAGATCTGCCCTTAGTGTTACCGTAACTCGCTCCTCGAGCAGGTCATCCAGTTGCGCAATAAACTCTGTGCACGTCACTCCGCACCACCATCCCTTTTGTTCTTGCGGAAGTAACGGCTCAGCCGCTCCCGCAATTGCAGCCGTGCCCGAAGCAGGCGCGACTTTACAGCCGGGACGCTTAGTCCCAGAGTCTCTGCAGTCTCTTCTGTCGAGAGACCTTCTACGTCCCGCAGAACAAACACCACACGAAAACCGGGCGGCAGACCTTGAATCGTCTTCCGCAAAATGTCGGCCAGCTCCGATTGGCCGTACTGCTGTTCCGGATTTGGACTCCAATCCGCCAGATCGCGCGGCATGGAACCTTCTTCGGTCTCCACGTCCTCGTCGATCGAAACCATGCGACCGGTGCGCCGTTTCCGCAAACGCATCAGCGACTCATTCACCGCGATCCGCACCAGCCAGGTGTAAAACTTCGAGTTTCCCTGAAACTGGTCCAGTTTCTCGTACGCCTTCAAGAAGGCGTCCTGTACCACGTCCTCCGCATCTTCGCGGTTCTGGGTAATGTGCTGGGCAATTCGGAAAACCTGGCGGTCGTACTGCTTTACCAGCTTTTCAAAAGCCTGCACATCCCCTTCGCGCGCCCGGTTTACGAGCAGAACGTCGGGGTGAACTTCCTCTGTTCCTTGTGTTTGGATGTTTGGCATGACAGATGGCTTCAGGAAATCGACCTTTCGTGACGGGAACGGAAACTGCACTGCACGGTTTGGCCGCGGCTCCGCCCTACCTTCATAGTAAATGATTTGCCGCTGCGAACAGCAAAGTGGCTCATTCCGCGTTTGTTGTCAACGCAAGAGCGAGAGCGCGACAAACCTCGCGGACTTTAACAGGGCATAACCCCTTCCGTTCTGTGAAGGTAGAGTCTATGCAGGGCATGGTTTTAGCCGAACTTACAGGTTCAGTCTCCGTGGATTTCAACCCCCTGAAGAATCGTCCCGACATTGCCCAAGGAGGAACGTTTTTCCGGCGAATCCTGCTCAAGACACAGCAATTCCAGCTCATTTCGGCTTACAGTGAAATAGGAGCATATGGTTCGCAGTGAATCGAGTTTTTCGCATTAGAAATAATAAAGTTGCAGCCCTGGTTCTGGCGGGCATGATGTCGGCGCCGTGCTGGTCGCAAAGCACTTCGTCATCTACATCGGCAGCGCACAAAAAGCATCCATCAGCCGCGAGCAAGAGCGCATCCAGTCATTCTCATGCAGCCCAAAGTACGACGAGCCACGCGTCCACGCATAAGACTGCGGCTTCCGCCCACAGCAAGACATCTGCGCACAGCAAGCATCGCCGTCCGCTGACAGCCAAACAAAAAGCCAGGAGCCACAAGCTGCAGCAGGCCTTCGTGGCGTCATCGCAGTTGCGGCCTATGGCGCAGCAGTTGGCCAGCATGCGCAGTCCAGCGGCCTACGCGGGCGTTTCGGCCTATGCCCACGCTCATACCGGTGAAGCTTCCGCAGCGGCATACATTGCGCTTGGCCATGCCTATCTGCTCGACCACAAGTTTCCTGAAGCCGTAAACGCCTTCCGTCAGGCAAACGTGCAAGGCACCGCGCTCGACGATTATGCCGACTACCTCGAAGCGCAGGCTCATCTGCAGAGCAACAATCTGCCGCAGGCAGAAACCATTCTCAGCACCTTCGCGGAGAAACACCCTGACAGCATCTTTGTCGTCAGCGTGCCGGTGCTGCAGGCGAACCTCTTTTTGCAGGAAGGTGACCCGCAGGCCGCTCTGCGCATTCTCGAGGCGCACAAGGGCGAGGCCATCGCGAACCACGCCGATTACCAGCTCGCTCTCGCGAAGACTTACCAGATGGCGGGCCGTCTGCCGGAAGCGACGCAATTGTTCCGCCGCACGTTTCTCGGCTTTCCTCTGAGCAATGAAGCAGCACAGGCCAAGACCCAGCTCGCCGCTTTAGGTGCAACATCATCGCTTACGGTCGAAGAGCGCAGCCATCATGCTGACGCTCTTTACAATGCGGGCCGGTTTAACGACGCAGCCGAGGAATACCGCGCCCTTGCTGCCGATCCCGCCGTGACCGAAGGACTGAGAAGCTCGCTGCTTGTTGCCGCTGCCTCCTCTGACTGGAAGCTCAAGCGCCTCAGCAAAGAGACGCTCGAGCGTCTTCCCGACAGCAATGACGAGACAGGAGCGCGCCGCCTCTATCTCTTGATGGAACTTGCCCGCAACAAGGACGATGGCGAAACACAGCGCAGCATCGTCGAGCAGATGGAGACGCGCTTCCCATCGAGCCCCTGGCTGGCCGAAGCCCTCTACTCCAGCGGCAACATGTATCTGCTGCGCAAAGATTTTCCCAATGCCATTGCGTATTATGGCGAGTTGGCGAAGCGCTTTCCGCGCTCGAACTACGCGCCGAGCGCCCACTGGCGTGCCGCGTGGTTCAACTACCGCATCGGGCAGTATTCAGAGGCCGCGCGCCTCATGGACGAGCAGATCGCGGTCTATCACGGCGGCAAGGAGATTCCCTCGGCCCTTTACTGGCGCGGACGGCTTTATCAGGATCAGGAGCGCCGTCCCGACATGGCGGCCGCCTACTATACAACGGTTTCGCGCGTCTATCGCCACTACTACTATGCTTCCATTGCACAGCAGCGTCTCACCGAACTCGGCAGCGTAACTCCGGCCAATATGTCTTCGCTTGAAGCGATGCATCCTGAGCCCATTCCAACGCTCTCCGATGACGTGCCCGAGGATGATCCGCACGTTGTACGCGCACACCTGCTCGCCAACGCGGGCTTGAACGAATACATCGCTCCCGAGATTCAGGCCGCCGACGGCAGCGAGGAATGGGGCGCGCTCGCCGAAGCAAAAATCTACGCGTCCTACGGCGAGAACTGGCGCGCCATGCGCTCCATGAAGCGGGCGATCCCTTTCTACACTTCGGCGCCGATCGACGCGTTGCCCATGGGATACTGGCGCATTCTCTTTCCACAGGCCTACTGGCCGACCATCAAATCCGAGTCGGAAAAGAATGGCCTCGATCCCTACATGGTCGCCGCGCTCATTCGGCAGGAATCGGAGTTTAACCCCGGAGCCGTCTCCCACGCCAACGCCTATGGCCTGATGCAGCTTCTGCCTTCCGTCGGCAAGAGTATGGCAAAGGAAGAAGGCATTCACCACTTCGCAACCAACGACCTGCTCGAACCGGACACCAATATTCGCCTTGGCACCCGCTATCTGCGCCAGACGCTCGACAGATTTAACAGCCAACCGGAGTACACCTTCGCCGCTTACAACGCGGGAGACAACCGCGTCGCCGACTGGCAGGCGATAGGCCACTACAGCGGCATGGATGAATTCGTTGAATCGATCCCATTCACCGAAACCCGCGAGTATGTGCAGGCCATCATTCGCAATGAGCAGATTTATCGCGAGCTCGACCACGCTTCGACCACGCAGGAGCGTGCCTCGGCTGCTCATTGAGCATTTTTAGGCGATGCAAACCTCAGAGATCATCGTCAAAAGAGAGAGTAGGCTCAGCCATGAAAAGACGTGTGCTCTCGGCAATATGTATGACACTTAGTTTGGCCGCCGCGACGCCAGTCTCAAAGCCTGCAGCGCAGCAAACATCGGATACGCTGCCGACCCTGATCAATACCTGTCTGATCACGAATGATGTCAATCGACTCGCCACCTTCTATGCTCAGGTCCTCAAAACAAAGCCGCAAAGAGTAGGCGACGACTATATCGAGTTTCAGACCACCGCCGGAGTCCTGGCTATCTTTTCCGGGAAAGCGCAGGAGAAATACATTCCTGGTTCGGCGAGACCTGGCGAAAATCACAGCCTGATCCTTGAGTTCAGAGTCAACGATGTCGATGACGAATACGCGCGACTGCATGAGTTTGTGAAGACGTGGGTCAAGGGGCCCACCAACCAGCCCTGGGGCACCCGTTCCATATATTTTCGCGATCCTGACGGAAACCTCATCGACTTCTTTACTATGCTTGGGTCTGCATAGACATCGCAGTCATAGAACGAGGCGTGAATGAGCATAGCACCCATCAAGACAAAACTCTCCGGCTTCAACCTTCTCAATAATCCGCGCTTGAACAAGGGTACGGCGTTCACCGAAGAAGAGCGCGATATCTTCAGTCTCCATGGCCTGCTGCCGCCTCACATCGGCACGCTCGACCAGCAAATGTCGCGCCGCAAAAAGGTGCTCGATGGTCACGCCAACGACTTCGACAAATACAGTTACATGCGCGATATTCAGGATACGAACGAAACGCTGTTCTATGCCCTGTTAGAGCACCACGTCGAAGAGCTTCTGCCCATCGTCTACACGCCGACGGTCGGCGAAGGCTGCCAGCGCTTCAGCGAAATCTGGCGCAAGCCGCGCGGGCTTTTCCTAAGCTACCCGAACAAACATCGCATTGAAACGATCCTCGCGCATGCACGCTACGACTACGTGAAGTGCATCGTCGTAAGCGACGGTGAGCGCATCCTCGGCCTGGGCGATCAGGGCGCTGGAGGCATGGGCATTCCCATCGGTAAGATGGCTCTCTACACCGCGCTCGGAGGCATTCATCCCGAGCACTGCCTGCCCGTGCTGCTCGATGTTGGCACGGATAATGAGGAGCGCCTGAAAGATCCCATCTACGTCGGCTGGCGCAACAAGCGCATCCGCGGAGAGCAGTACGACGACTTCGTCGAAGCCTTCGTCTCGGCGGTAAAAAAGCGCTGGCCCCATGTTCTTCTGCAGTGGGAAGACTTTGCCGGGGCCAACGCGGCGCGCCTGCTTGCCCGTTACCGCGATCAACTCTGCACCTTTAACGACGACATTCAGGGGACTGCAGCCGTCGCCACCGCAACGCTGCTCTCCGCCGTCAACGTCACCGGCATTCCGCTCAAAGACCAACAGATCGCCGTCCTCGGCTTTGGTACCGCGGGCATCGGCATTGCCAACCTGTTGCTCGCGGAAATACGCGAAGAAGGCCTGAGCGAAACTGAAGCCCGCAAGCGCTTCTACGCCATCGACCGTTATGGTCTTATCGTTGAAGGCGGCAAGGACATCCGCCCGGAGCAGCAGCCCTTCGCGCGCAGCCAGGAAGAAGTGCAGAGCTGGCAGCGTTCCGATCAAAACGAAATCAGCCTGCTCGATGTCGTTCGTAATGCAAAAGCAACCGTACTGATCGGGGTCTCCGGCCAGCAGGGAGCCTTCACCGAAGAGGCCATTCGCTCGATGGCAAAGAATGCCCAGCGGCCCATCATCTTTCCGCTGTCGAATCCGACATCCCGCAGCGAAGGCACGCCGCAGGACCTCCTCATATGGACTGAAGGCCGAGCGCTCATCGGTTCCGGAAGCCCGTTCCCGGCCGCCACGTTCAATGGCAGGCAGATCCACATCGACCAGACCAATAATTCCTATATCTTTCCCGGCCTCGCTCTCGGCATTATTGCCTCGCGCGCAAGGCGCGTCTCCGATTCGATGATCATGGCTGCCGCAAAAGCGCTTGTCGGCCTCTCGCCCACGCGGAAAGACAAAACAGCAAGCCTCCTGCCTCCGCTGTCGCAATCGCGGGAGGTCAGCCGGATCGTGGCAGAGGCTGTCGGCAAACAGGCGCTGGCAGACGGACTTGCCGCGGTTCAGGATGAAGCCGCATTCTGCGAGCATCTGGAAGCCGGTATCTGGGAGCCTGTCTACGCCGACTATCGCGAGGTATAGCCCCGTCCAAACGCCGCTCGCTGCACCCGCTCCAGTGCCAGCAGATAGCCATAGAGAGCTATGGATGGACTTGGCGCATCCTCAATCGCAGATTCCATCTTCAGACGTGCCGAGTCTGCGGTTGACCTGTTCATCCGCAACCGCTGCACCAGGTTCTGAATATTCCAAAGCCAGTAAATCCGCACATCGTCGCTTGGCGGCTCCTCACTTAAGAAGGCGATATATTCGTTCAGGGCCTCTTCATAGAAGAGAGAGTCGGGTGTGACCGCGGAAAGCATCTGCGCATACAGCACCGCCTTCTCGATATAGAAATCCTCCTCCGAGGGTTCACTTGAAGCATCGATCCATTCTCGCAATGACGTGAAAGTGCTCGATGCACTTTCCTGCCACTGCGACGAACTCCTGTCGCCAGAGCGCAGAGCGCGAACGCTGGCAAGCAATTGCTGTGCCGTGGGTGATTGCCAATAGGCCTGTGTGCTGTTGGTGTTGATCGCTATAATCGATCCCGGCTTTACATCCGCGGTACCAATGGGGGCGATGCTGTATCGTGCCAGCACCTGATTCAGCGTCACAAATGAATCTATATTTGGTGATGATGTAGAGCTGGTTGTTCCCGTGCTGTCCCCGCAAATAGCACCCGATTCATTCGCAATCACATAGGCCCTCGTCGCCTCCAGCATCGCGTGGCTCGCGCGTCCCTGCGCCTGTGCCAGCCGTGTTACATTCCGGGTCAGGCTGCCCTGTGTCGCGGTATACGACCGGTAATCGCCGCGGATTCCGCTGAGTGAACGCGCGAACGCACCTTCGGCCCGCGCCAGCATCTCAGGATCAAACTGCAGCGTGCGTAGCAGATCCGCTGCCGGACCAACCTCGCTCGCCTGGTTCACATCGCGAAAGACCGATTCGAGAAAATCCTCAGGCAGGCCTTTTGCCTGATCTTCCTGGCTGAAGCCCTTCTTGTAGACATCGCCTGCTGAACGATAATACGCAGACGGGTCATAGATCATCGAGTCGCCACAGCTTCGGTTTGCAAGCGACAAGGGACGCAGTTGCTGAAACAGATCGCGTCCCCGCTCCGGATCGATCTTCAGCATAGCCGTTATCGCTCTCGTCCGTAGCGAAAGCGTATCTAGGCCTTGCGTTAGCGCCTGCGACAGATAACTGGCCCGCGTATCACTGGCTCCGCCAGACGTGGTCATCCGCACAGGATAGGGACTTAGTCCGGCCAGCATATACGCTTGTTCGATGAGGCGCCTGCGTTGCTCCGGCTGGTTTATCGCATTAGCTTCCACCAGGCGCAGCAACGCATATGCAGCCAGTTCCGGCGGAACAGATGTGGTCAGGTCCTGAATCTGCTGAGAAAGAATGGCAAGCTCTGAAGGCTCGTCAGCCGCCTTTGGAGGTATGGATTTTGCTGTACCTTGCGCTTGTGCTATGGCGGAAAAACAGCTCAGCAGGCAAAGCAGGAACAGTGCGCAGGGCAGTGTGGCGGCGGAAGACGGCCGGGCTTCCATGATCGAAGTATACCGCCGCGCAAAACGATATAAATTGCATGCCATGTGCCCCATGTCTCGCTTTTGAGACATGGGATCGTCCATAACAACTCTAATTCGTGCGCAGTGCGATCATCGGATCGATCCGCGAAGCTCTTCGCGCCGGAATGTAGCCGGCAAGCAGCGCGACCAGTCCCAGTAATAGCACCATCGCGAGGAACGTAATCGGGTCCGTCGGAGTTGTCCCGAATAAAAGCGATGCAATCAAACTCGATACTCCAAACGACACCACAATTCCTACAGCAATCCCGATCAAAGCCAGCCAAAGTGTCTTCCTGATGACGGTGAGCTGCACCCGCGCCTGTGTCGCGCCCAGCGCCATGCGGATGCCAATTTCCTGCGTCTGCCGCGTGACCGAGTAGGAGATGACGCCGTAAATCCCCAGCGAAGCAAGAAACAGCCCTAGCCCTGCGAAGATCGACACCAGCAGCACAAAGAAACGCCGCGGCGAGGTGGCATGATCCACCAGATTCTGCAAAGGCTGGAATTCCGTCGCAGGCTGTTCCGGATTGATCTGTCGCAGCGCCCCCATCACGCTCGACGCCAGCGTGGCAGGAGGCAGTTTGGTTCGTACCACCAGCTCCGTGCCCTCAGGCCCATACGGTAGAGGCAGGTACATCTGCCAACCTGCTGCCGTCTCCGCACTGCTTTCATGTACATCGGCAATCACGCCAATCACGCGGACATCTTTCCCGTTGATTTCTGCGATTCGGTCAATCGCGTCCTGTCCCGGCCACAGCTTTCGCGCCACCGTCTCGTTGATGATGACCGTATTCCCGCCTTGGAATCCGTCGTCCCAGTTGAAATCCCGGCCCTTTACCAGGTGCATTCCGATCGCGTTCAGATACCCCGGCGAAACGATATAGACAAAGGTACCCTCCAACTCTCCTTTGCGATATTCGCCATGACCCTTGGCCGAGATACCCCAGCTGCGATTCCGGCTTAACGGCAGGTTGTCGGAGATACCCGCAGCCTCGATGCCTGGAATGCTCTGAACACGTCCCAGAACTTCCTGCCAGCGAACGCGAGCCTTCTCGGCAGTACCCGGATTTCCATCATCCACGCTGATCGCGGCAGCTCGGCTCGGCTCGAAACCCAGATCGACATCCAACACCCGTAGAAAGCTGCGTAACAGCAATCCCGCGCCGACTAAGAGCACGCAGGCCAGCGCAACCTCAGAGACAACGAGCACTGAGCGCATCCGCTCATGCTTTCTGCCGTCACTGGTTCCGTGCCCGCTGTCCTTGAGCGCCTCCTGCAAGTCGCTGCGTGACATTCGCAGCCCCGGCGCCAGTCCAAAGAGAACAGCCGCAGCCACGGTGATCAGTAATGTCCACGCAAGCGCGCTGCCGTCGATACGAACGCTGCTCAGCAGCGGCAAAGCAATCGATCCCTGATGGGCAAGATATGTGATTACGGCAAATGCGATTGCCAGGCCCAGTACCGCACCCACGCCCGCGAGTACCAGACTTTCCGTAAGCAGCTGGCGAATCAACCGCCCGCGTCCTGCGCCCAGCGCACTGCGCATGGCGAACTCCTTGCTGCGCGCTGCCGCCCTCGCCAGCAGCAGGTTCGAAAGGTTCACGCAGACGATCAGCAGAATTAGCCCAACCGCGCACCACAGCACAATCAGCGACCGACGCAGCTTGCCGCTGACATAGTCTTTCAGCGTAAAGAGCTGGCCTGTGTAGCCCTTCCCGTATTCCGGGTGTGTGTTTCTGAAATAGAGTTGGGGAAAGAGTGAGTCCGACTCGGACTGCGCTGCTGCCAGACTCACTCCCGGCTTCAAACGGCCAATCAGAGCCAGGTCGTTTCCGTCGTCGCGGAAGTCATCCATGATGTAGGGCACGAAGAGATCTACTTTTGCACCCGGCGAAAAGACCGAGCCGAAATCGAAGCTCTCTGGCAACACTCCTATCACCGTCACCGGCGTGCCACTCAGGTCGATTGCTTTTCCAATCATGCTGCGGTCGCCGCCAAACTGCCGTTTCCAGAATGCATGGCCCAATAGGGCCACAGGCCGGCTGTGGTGCAGGAACTCCTCAGCGATAAACGATCGTCCAAGCGAAGGATCGACACCGAGCGTCTGGAAGAAATTCTCCGCCACCATGATGCCCGTTACCGGCAGAGGCTGGCCCTCCCTCATCAACTTGAAATTGTCGGGCCCCGTAAAGGCGAAATAGCCGCTCACAGACTCAAAAGAATGATTCTGCCGCTGAAATTCCTGGGTAGCATCCGCCGAATACGTCATGCTCGATTCGCCGCCCTTTGGATCTCGTTCGACGATCCGGACCAGCCGCTGCGGATCGTGAAAGGGAAGCGGCCGCAGCAGGATGGTATTCACTACGCTGAAGACAGCGATATTCGCGCCGATGCCCAGCCCCAGAATCAGTACGGCAACAAACGTGAAACCGCGATCCCGCAGCAAGGTCCGGAAGGTAAACCGCAAATCCTGCATCAGGATATCGAGCCAGGGCAGACCGCGCGTCTCGCGATGCTGCTCGCATGCCTGCGACACACCGCCAAAGCGAACCAA
>Ga0206817_1063_pt1 | contig 37996 bp, 30 predicted proteins | sample Alteio_BWOrgCont_89_FD_152873 | JGI IMG/M metagenome (GOLD analysis project Ga0206817, IMG submission 152873) | Enriched cells from forest soil in Barre Woods Harvard Forest LTER site, Petersham, Massachusetts, United States -... | ecosystem: Environmental > Terrestrial > Soil > Temperate forest >...
GGAGCGCATCCTGTCGCTCGCTCCGGGTGAACGCGTAACGATTTACGCGCCAGTGGTACGCGGTCGCAAAGGCGAATTCAAAGACCTGCTCGATGAATTGGACCAGCAGGGCTTTCGCGCGCGAATCGACGGCGAACTGCGCGATCTGGCTGAGTCCATTCATCTGGAAAAGCGTAAAAATCACACAATCGAAGCGGTCATCGATCGAGTTGTGCTGAAACCGGGCGTAGAAAAGCGGTTGGCCGAGTCGGTCGCCAAAGCGCTGCAAATGGCGAACGGACTGGTGCTGATCGGCGTTTCGGGCGGAAGCGAACAGCTTTACTCTTCATCCATGGCATGCCCTGATTGCGGCCTTGATGTGCCCAAACTCGAGCCACGCAGCTTCTCCTTCAACAGCGCGTATGGGGCATGCCCTGAATGCCACGGGCTGGGCAGCATTTACGACTTCGATCCCGCGAAGGTAATTACGGACTGGTCAAAGCCTCTTCTGGATGGGGGACTTGGCCCGGGTTCGGCCTCGCAATATCTGTTAAAGCTGATTCATCTTGCGGCCCAGCGGTACAAAATCGACCTCAAGAAACCTTTTGAGCAATTGCCTCAAAAACAGCAGGAAATCCTGCTCTACGGCCCCGGAAAGACGGAAGCTCCCCGCACTGGCTTTCACGGCATTCTCGCCTATCTACGCGATGCAGTGGAAGAGTCGAAGTCCGATACGTATCGTGAGTGGATGCTGAATTACATGTCCGCTTCGACCTGCCCAGTATGCAAAGGCAGGCGTTTGCGGCCTGAATCGCTTGCCGTCAAGGTGGGCGACTTGTCGATTGCCGACTTCACGGCGCTTGGGCTGCGCCACGCCGTCGATGCAGCCCGCAATCTGCAATTTTCACAACGCGAAGGATTGATCGCCGAGCGTCTGCGGCGGGAAGTGGTGGAGCGGCTTGAATTCCTCAATGCGGTCGGGCTTGGATACCTTGCGCTTGATCGCAGCGCGGCGACGCTCTCCGGCGGCGAAGGTCAGCGGATTCGCCTGGCCACGCAGATTGGCTCACGCCTGCGCGGCGTGCTCTATGTGCTGGATGAGCCATCCATCGGATTGCACCAGCGCGACAATCAACGGCTGATCAACGCATTGGAGTCGTTGCGAAATCTGGGAAATACAGTCCTGGTTGTCGAGCACGACGAGGACACGATCCGTCATGCCGATTATGTGCTCGATCTCGGTCCCGGAGCAGGCAAGCTTGGCGGGCACGTCGTGGCGGAAGGCACACCGCAGGACATTATGCGCGCCCCAGGCTCTCTGACGGGACGCTATCTTGCTGGCGATATAAAGATCCTGCATCGCTTCGAACCGCGCTCCACAAATGGCAAGTGGATCACGGTAGAAGGCGCGCGCAGCCACAACCTTCACAATGTAACCGCGAAATTTCCACTGGGTGTGATGACGGTTGTGACAGGCGTCTCCGGCTCGGGAAAGAGCACGCTGGTGAACGATATTCTTTATCGCGCACTGGCGAAGCAGCTCTACGGCTCGCGCGAGGAACCCGGCGAGCATTGCCGCATCAGTGGGTTTGAGAATATCGATAAAGCCATCCGCATCGACCAGTCGCCGATTGGCCGCACACCACGTTCGAATCCGGCAACGTATACCGGCGTTTTTTCGGCAATCCGTGATCTATTCGCCATGCTGCCTGAGTCGCGCGAGCGCGGCTATAAGGCCGGGCGGTTCTCCTTCAATGTGGCAGGCGGTCGCTGCGAGGCATGTCAGGGGGAAGGTCAACGGCGCATTGAAATGAACTTTCTGCCGGACGTCTACGTGCAATGCGAAGTCTGTAATGGCCGCCGCTACAATCAGGAGACGCTGGCAGTCAAGTTCAATGGCTATTCCATTGCGGACATACTCGATCTTGCCATTGAAGACGCACTGCCGGTGCTGGCCGACATCCCACAGGTCCGGCAAAAACTGCAAACACTTGTCGATGTCGGCCTTGGGTATATCCATCTCGGACAGGCTGCGACGACACTGAGCGGCGGCGAGGCGCAGCGCATGAAACTCGCACGCGAACTGTCGAAGCGCCAGACGGGCCGGACACTTTATCTGCTCGACGAGCCGACAACCGGGCTGCACTTCGATGATGTCCGTAAGCTACTGGAGGTGTTGCACCGGCTGACCGATCTCGGGAACACCATCGTAATTATCGAACACAATCTGGATGTGATTCGCAACGCCGACTGGATCATTGACCTGGGACCGGAAGGCGGCGAAGATGGTGGACAGATTATTGCCGAAGGAACACCGGAACAGGTGTCGCGCGTCAGGACGTCCTATACCGGCGATTTCCTCCACCGGTATTACGCGGAGCACCATCTTATGCCAGAGACAAGCGCTAATGGCAACGCCGCGCCAAAACGGCGCAAGTCAGCGAAGAAAGCAATGATTCAATGACACTCGATCCTGTCTCGCTGACACCTGTGCCTCCCGCGGAGCCTGCAGAACCGGTGCCGCCGGAGCCTCTCTATCAGCCGTATGCGTATCCGCAGCCGGTTGATCTCCCGCATTTGGGCCATGCGGTTCTTTTTTTTATCCTGACCGTGCCAATGCTGTTCATCGGAGAAGCATTGAGCCTTTTCCTGGCGAAGCAATCGCATCTTTTCGGCGGCAGAAGCTATCATGCAATTTTCGAAATGATGGGCTCGGACGCCCGGCTGGCGATTCCGGCGCAAATGCTTACCTATGCGCTGACGGCGCTTGTTGCCGTTGGGGTCTTTCCCCTGCTCTGGCAGCAGCCTTTCCTGCAAGGTATCCACTGGAATGTGGGAGCGGCCAGGACCAGGTTTCTATGGCTGCTCGCTCTCGGGTTGGGACTGGGGTTCGGCATCACCATGCTGGGCAATTATCTGCCGATGCCGAAAGATCCGCCGATCATGCAGGACATGATGGGATCTCCGCTGGGAGCATGGATGATGCTGTTTTTCGGCATTACTTTTGCGCCACTGCTTGAAGAACTGGCTTTTCGCGGCTTCCTGCTGCCGGGGCTAATCCACGCATTCCGCTGGCTCATGCGTCGAGAGATTCTTTCACCCGAAGCGCTCTCCTGGATGACGATTCCCCTTTCCATCGTCTTAACCACAATTCCCTTTGCCCTGCTGCATGCCACACAAGTCTCGCATGCATGGGCCCCTCTGCTGCTGATCGGAATTGTCAGTGCTGTGCTTTGCATCATTCGCCTGCAGTTAAAGTCGGTTGCAGCCAGCACGGTTGTTCATGCTGCGTATAACTTCACACTTTTCTCCGGACTGCTGCTGCAAACCGACGGCTTTCGGCATCTGGAGCGGTTGAACAGCTAGGACCCACGAGAATGATCTGCGCTCTTTCAAACCGCTATAAAATCATCCTCAGATACTCATGACCACCCATTACCGCAGTGCGCTGCTCCATCTGCTCTCACGCATCTCCTTCAAGCTGGGGGAATTCAAGCTCTCCTCCGGAGGAACGAGCGACTACTACATTGACTGTCGCACCACGACGCTGCACGCAGAGGGCGGGCGCCTGACAGGTCTGGCGATTCTAGAACTGCTCCACCAGCAGAAGATCAAGCCCGCGGCTGTCGGCGGCCTTACGATGGGCGCCGATCCCATCGTTTCCAACGTGGCTACAGCGAGTGCATGGTATGCGCAGGAGCATCATGGCGCTCCGCTGATTCACGGATTTCTCGTCCGTAAAGCAGAGAAAGCGCATGGCACAGGACGGCGCATTGAAGGCTTCTTTGAAAAAGATGCGCCAGTATTGATTGTGGACGATGTGTGCACCACAGGCGCTTCGACAATTACAGCCATTGAAGCAGCACGCGAATCGGGAATGAGGGTGATCGGTATTGCCTGTCTGGTGGAGCGTGAAGAAGCGAATGGCCGTCCTGCAGTGGAAGCTGCGGCGCAGGGCGCGCCTTTCTTCTCTCTCTACACAGCAAATGATGTGCGGGCGGCACACATCCGCCAAATGGCTCTATAAAAAAAGGCAAAAAAACAAAAACGCGAACAGACTCGGTGCTGTTCGCGTTTTTTTGTTTTTGATTTCGGATTTATCGCGGCTGCGGCGAGTTCACTTGCCCATCCTGTGGCAGTTTTACCGTGCCTGACGCCTGCGCGGTCGTTTGCGTACCGCTTTGGCCGCCGCTCATATTGGAAAGCATCTGGATTTCAACCCTGCGGTTCTTGGCGCGGCCTGCAGCAGTGCTGTTCGAGGCCACTGCCTGATCTTTCCCGATGCCGATGAGATAGAACTTGCGCGGCGCCACACCGTACTTCGAAGCCAGATACTGCACTACAGCCCGAGCCCGACGCTGACTGAGGTCGTAGTTATATTCCCTCGAGCCCACGGAGTCAGTCCCGCCGGTGATGGCAAGTATATAGCTCTTCTGCGAATTGAGCTGTGAAGCAAATTCATCGAGCTGTTGTCGATCGGCACGGGTTAAATCCGCTTTATCGAAGCCGAAATTTATGCGAGCGTCAGCAATCTGTTTGAAATTATCCAGATTACCAACTACGCTAGCCAGCGAATCGACCTGATTGACCGCATCCTGAGCGGCCTGATTTGCCTGCGAAGCCGCCGCTCCTGCGCCCTGGGCCGCCTGGTTCGCCTGATTAGCACTGTTTTGCGCCTGGGTGATACCTTGCTGCGCGCGTTGGTCCACATCGTGGATATTCCGATTATTGGTAGCCGTCGCGTCGTCAAGCTCATTCGTTTTTTGAATGACTGGCGTAGTCTGACTACGCACGTAATTCTTCGTGGAGCACCCACTAGCCAAGAGCAGCGACAGCGCCCCAAGCGCTGAAACTGTTTGCAAAGATGTCTTGCTGATACGAGTCATCATGTTCACTCCATTTCTTCTACTTCATCTGCGGCTTATGCCCGCATGTGTCATGCTTCCAATTGCGGAGAACATGACTTTCCCGCTTTTCAGAGATATACATTGCAACCTCATTGCCAAACCTCGTAACCATGCTCAAACATCCTTGGATTGAGTTAGTTAGCGTCCAGTTAATGTCGCAGCCGCAACCTGAAAGCAGGTAGCTTTTACTCGGATGCATGCAAATCAGGCGGATGGAAGGCGAAGAAACCGTAAACTGGAAAATAAGATTAAGCAATGGATTTTTACGAGAAAATTCGTACCTTACCGACGCGGCCCGGCGTGTATTTGTACAAAAACGCGGATGGCGAAGTCATCTACGTCGGCAAGGCCAAGAATCTTCGCTCCCGGGTGCGGTCTTACCTGCTGGAGGCCTCGCAGGCGAATGCCAAAACCGGATCGCTGATGCGCGAAGCTGTCGACCTGGATTACATCCTGGTCGACAACGAGCACGAGGCTCTCGCCCTAGAAAACAACCTGATCAAGCAGCGCAAGCCGCGCTTCAATATCCTGCTGCGGGACGACAAAACTTATCCCTATGTGAAGCTCACCCTCGGCGACCGGTATCCGAAGGTCTTTGTCACACGGCGCCTGCGCAAGGACGGGAGCGCATATTACGGGCCTTATTTTCCGGGGAATCTGGCCCACCGCATCGTCGATTTAATTCACCGCAGCTTTCTTATTCCCAGCTGCAAGGTGGACCTCTCGCGTTATCACCAGCGTCCTTGCCTGCAGTACTACATCAAGCGGTGTCTCGGCCCTTGTGTTGAGGGTTTGACCACGCCGGAAGCGTATCGCGAGGCCGTCCGCGACACGCAGATGTTTCTCGAAGGTCGCGGTGCGGAGCTGGGCAAATCACTGGAATACCGAATGCAGTCAGCGGTAGACAGTGAGATGTTTGAGCTCGCGGCCAAATATCGTGACCTGCTGCGTACAGTTTCCGATTTACAGGAGAAACAGCGGATCGCTTCTGCGGAAAACGACGATGCGGATGTCTTCGGTTACCACTTTGAAAACGGCATGTTGGCGGTGAATCTTTTCCACATGCGCGGCGGAAAGATTGTCGACCGGCGCGAATTTTTCTGGGAAGAACTACCAGAATTGCTGGAAGCAGACGACGAAAACACAGAAAAGTCGGCGTCTCCTTGCTCCAGTACGTTCGAGGCCGGCGCATTCTTCTCTGCCCTGCTGAAGCAGCTTTATATCGATCAACAATATGTCCCTCGCGCAATCTATGTGCCGGTGGATTTTGCAGATCGGGCAGCGCTTGCCGATCTGCTCGGCCAGCAGACGGGCCGGAGAATCGATCTAAGCGTACCGCAACGTGGGGATAAGCGCTCTCTCGTAGATCTCGCCGGGCAGAATGCGAAGCAGAGTTTCGATCAGCGTTTTCGTGTATTACAGCCAAGCAACAAGGCCATCCAGGAAGCGCTGCAGGATGTACTGGTTCTGCCCGAGCTGCCACGCCGCATTGAGTGCTTCGATATTTCGCATATTCAAGGCGCAGAGACAGTCGCCTCCCTGGTTGTTTGGGAAGACGGCGCGATGAAGAAATCGGATTATCGGAAATTCCAGATCAAAACGGTGGAAGGCGTCGATGATTTCGCTTCCATGCACGAAGTATTGACGCGTCGCTACAAGAGGATAGCTGAAGAAAATAAGCCCATGCCGAGCCTGATCCTTATCGATGGGGGCCTTGGACAGCTGCATGCGGCAGCGGCAGCACTGGAAGAGCTCGGACTCACCAGCCAGCCGCTGGCGTCTATTGCCAAGCGGGAAGAGATTATCTACCTCTACGGACAAGAGAATGACCCGATCGTTCTCGATCGTCGTTCGCCAGTTCTGCATCTGGTGCAGCGGATTCGCGATGAGTCACACCGCTTTGCCATCAGCTATCACCGCAAACGGAGAGAGATGCGCGATCGCGATTCCGAGTTACTTTCTATTCCCGGTGTGGGTACACGCACGCGTACTCGTTTGCTGGAGCACTTCGGCAGCCTGCGCAGTGTACAGAGCGCCGATCTGGAAGCACTGACGGCCGTCGTGCCTCGTAAAACAGCGGAAGAAATCTATGCCTACTTCCGGGCGGAGACGGCTGGAGGCCGCTCCCCATTTCCCATCGTGGGCAACAATAACCGGTAGCTTCATTTGGAACTTTCCATGCCTTTCTGCGTAGTGCATGCTGTATACGCAGTCACTTCCACCCACAAGCAGACGCATGGAACTTACACAGCCAAAGACAGCCCGCGGGCCCGTTCGCACAGAATTGCGTTTAATTCTCCAGCTCAGTCTTATCTTTGCCGCTCTCAAGCTTGCTATCCAGATTGTCGGCAATATCCTTGCTCAGCATGCCGGCTATGGCATCTTTCGCGACGAGATGTATTACCTCGTTTGCGGCAGGCACCTTGCATTCGGATATGTGGATCAGCCACCGCTTACTGCCTTGCAGGCACGGCTGAGCGACATGCTCTTCGGCCATGAAACGATGTGGACGCTGCGGCTCATCTCCGGTGTCGCCGGCGCTGCGAAAGTCTTTTTGACTGGCCTGCTGGTTTGGGCGCTTGGAGGGGGACGCAAGGCCGCCGCGCTGGCGATGCTGGCGGTGATAGCTGGCGGAGTCTATCTGGGGATCGATAGCTATTTATCGATGAATTCCTTCGACCCCATTTTCTGGATGCTTTGCACGCTGGCCTTGATCCGGATTGTGCGGTCCGATTCTCCTGCGGAAATTCGTAATTGGTGGATCGTGATGGGTGTCAGCGCTGGACTGGCCTTTGAAAACAAGGACTCCGTTGTTTTCTTTCTTGTCGCCATGCTTGTGGCATTGCTGCTCACTCCGCAGCGGCGCATCCTGGCCAATCTCTGGTTCGCCGTTTCGGTGTTGCTGATTGTCATTCTTGCGCTTCCGAATTTTCTTTGGCAGGTACATTACCACTTCCCTACCCTGGAATGGCTTCGCGCCGTGCAATCCACGGGCAAGGACGTAAAACTGCCTCCACTTCCATTTTTTCTTGGGCAGATTATGATGCTTACGCCGCATAATCTTTTGCTCTGGGCGACGGGTGTTCTGTGGCTACTCTTTGCGAAGGCTGCACGCAGCTTTCGATTTCTGGGCGTCTTTTATCTTCTTTTTCTCGCCTTGATGATGGCGCTCCATGCAAAAGACTACTATCTCGCACCGGCCTACCCGGTCTTTTTTGCTGCTGGAGCGGTTGCGTGGTTTGCTTGGGCAAAACAGAAAATGTGGCGCAATGGGCTTATCGGCATCTACACGGCTTTGCTGGTCGTGGGCATCGTCGCTTTCTTTCCTTTTTCCGTTCCCGTACTGCCGCCGCAGCAATGGATTGCTTATGCGGAAAGGCTGCACTATACGTCGCATGATTCAGAAGTAGAGAAGGACAAGCCGCTGCTGCCGCAGTTCTATGCGGACCGTTTTGGGTGGCAGGAGCTCGCTGACAGAGTGGGGCATATTTACAATGCACTGCCACCGCAGGAGCGCGCGATCACCGGCATTTATGGACAGAATTATGGCGATGCGGGAGCCATCGACGTTCTGGGACGGAAGTATGGATTGCCACCCGCCATCAGCGGACACCAGAATTATTGGATATGGGGGCCTCGTGGCTACACCGGCGACGAAATGATCGTGATTGTGGACGCGACACCTGAGCAAATGGCTCGGTTCTATGCCTCATGTGAAGTCGTCGGCAAGATGGACAATCCCTATTCGATGCCATATGAGCATCGCCCCATCTATTTATGCCGTGGCAGAAAGAGGTCATATCAGGCAGACTGGAAAGAACTCAAGCTTTACCACTAAAAGCCGATCAGGAGTTCCATTCATTGCCGTCAACGCAAGAAGCCACACAAACGCATGATCTGCCGCGTGTTCTTGGTGCATCGCACGCAACCGCTATTGTCGTAGGAACCATCATCGGCAGCGGCATCTTTCTCGTACCGCATGAGATGATGCGCGCGGTTGGAAGCTCCGGCCTTGTTTATCTGGCGTGGATCGTTGGCGGTTTGCTCTCGTTATTCGGAGCGATGACTTACGCCGAGTTGGGCGCCATGATGCCCTACGCCGGCGGCGAATATGTGTACATCCGCAAGGCCTATGGCGATCTTCCGGCATTTCTCTATATGTGGACATGGTTTGCCGTTGCCAAGCCCGCCTCAATTGCCAGTGTTACCAGCGGCCTGGCGCGCACGCTCGCCATCTTTGGAGTATTTGCGTGGCTGGAACACCCTGTCTTTCATGGATCGACGGCCATCTACTGGTCACAACTTTTCGCGATTGCAGCGACGTGGCTGATTACGGGGCTTAACTACCTGGGAATCAAAAAAGCAGGCGATTTTCAGCTGATCTTTACCTGGCTGAAAGGCGTACTGATCGTCGTCATTGCGATCTTCTGCTTTACGTCGCATACCGGCTCGCTTGTGAATTTCAAAACGTCGTTCACCGGCTCGCAGGGTGGATTCAGTGGATTTATGGTGGCGATGATCGCCGTACTGTGGGCCTATGACGGATGGAATGATCTCACCATGGTCGCGGGCGAGGTGAAGCGCCCTGAGCGGAGCCTGCCGCTTGCGCTCATTGTCGGATTGTTCATTGTGGGCGCTCTGTATATGGCGACAAATGCGGCGATTCAGTACATTCTGCCGGCAACGCAGATTGCCACATCCCCGCGTCCTGCAGTCGCAGCCATGGCAGTCGTGTCCGGGCATGCAGGGGCGGTTCTGGTCTCCGCAGCGATGGCGTTGAGCATATTCGTCACTCTCAACGGAACAATTATGTCCGGCGCACGGGTGCCTTTTGCCGCAGCTCGCGACCAGCTATTCTTTCATAGCATCGCGCATATTCATCCGCGATTTCAGAGCCCATCCACTTCTCTGATCGTGCAGGCCGTACTCAGTTCTCTGCTGTTGCTGGTCGTGGGACGCTTTCAGCAGCTATTTGAGCTGGCCATCTTTGCAGAATGGCTTTTCTATATGATCACGGCTACGACGATCTTCGTGTATCGGAAACGCCAGCCGGATACACCGCGACCCTATCGTGTATGGGGATATCCGGTGCTTCCAGCGCTCTTCGTTCTTGCCTCCGCCGTGCTGCTTTATTTCTCGTATGCGGAGAACCTGCGCAATTCACTGATTGGCACGTTGATTATTCTGGCTGGCATTCCGTTATTTGTAATGATTCGCAAACGGTATCCGCTTACCTAGAAATCTGCCGGGAAACAGCCTTTGAGAGGCGTAAATCGGCATTCCTGGACAGTATCGAAGAACCCGGTTTAATTCCGCCGCGTGGCAACCTCTTCATACACCTTGATGTATTCTTCGCCTGGCTTGGTCCAGGAATAGTCCTGCGCCATACCGTTACGCATTAACGTATGCCACGCATCCTTGTCGTGGAATACGGCAAGTGCGTGCTGCACGGTCTTTAGATAGTCGTCGGCGTAATAGCCATAAAATTTAAAGCCCGTGCCGGTGCGCGTTTCTGGATCCCATTCCTGAATGGTGTCGTCGAGGCCGCCTGTTGCACGAACGACCGGTACTGTCCCGTATTTGAGGCCGTAAATCTGGTTCAGACCGCAGGGCTCATAACGCGATGGCATGAGATAGATGTCAGAACCGGCCTCGACCTTGTGTGCCAGCGTTTCGTCATAGGTAACGCGGACGGAAATCTTATCCGGGAATCGGTCATGCAGGGAACGAAAGAGATTTTCGTAATACTGTTCACCAGTGCCGAGCACAATCAGAAAGATATTCTCGAAAGTAAGACGTTCGACAATCTGCGCGGTGAGGTCAAAGCCTTTCTGGGTAGCGAAACGGGAGAGAATACCGAGCACGGCGGCATCTTCATTCACATGGGAAGCGCCGAAAGCATGAAGCAGGTCGCGCTTGCATTCCGCTTTGCCGCTCAGATCCCTGGCGGAATAATGTGCAGCGATTTTGCCGTCGGTTTCCGGATTCCATTTGGAATAATCCACTCCGTTCAGGATGCCGTGAAGGTCTGCTGAACGCTTGCGCAGTGGATCTTCAAGGCCATTGCCAAATTCGGATGTTTGAATTTCTTCCGCATATTTACGGCTGACAGTGGTGAGCGCGTCGGAGTATACGATCCCGCCCTTCAGAAAGTTGAAGGTGTTGTAGTATTCCAGCCGGTCCACGGTGAAAATATCCCATGGCAGCAACAACCGCTCGGTGGTAACAGGCGGAAACCAGCCTTGATATCCCGCATTGTGGATGGTGAGGACGGTGCCTGCTTTGCGCAGCACGGGATCGAAATAGTAGATAGTACGCAGATAGACGGAGAGCATCGCCGCCTGCCAGTCGTGAAGATGGAAGATATCGGGGACTCCGATTTGCTTGCTCGCTTCGAGCACGGAACGGCAGAAGAGACCGAATCGCTCCCAATTGTCCGGGTACTCACCGGCTTGTGTCCCGTAGGGTTCTTCGCGATCAAAGAGCTCAGGGCAGTCAATAAAATAAAACTGCACTCTATCGCGCTTGCCGCCATCGATCACCGAGACAAAGCGGTTGTAATACTCAAATGGAATCGTGATGCTGGGGATGGCGATTTTCTTTTCAGGAAAGTGGTTCTGCACCTGGCGGTAGTAGGGCAGATACACGGTCACCTCATGACCATGCCGGGCGATTTCTCGTGGAAGCGAACCGATAACATCGGCAAGGCCGCCGGTTTTAACAAAAGGCACGCATTCTGGCGCGGCAAAAACAATGTGCATGTGTACGATCGCTCCCCGTTTTATTCGTATGATGAAGGCTAGTGTTTCAAATAAGTGTGTATGCCAACGTGCACTGCAGCGATAGTGTAGGCCTGCTCAGGATAACAACTTAAATAAGATGCCGCAGAAAGCAAAATTGGGGCAGAACTTTCTCGCCGACCGGAGCGCTCGCGTTCGCATTGTCGAGGCATTGGGCAGCATTGCTGACAAGACTGTCGTTGAAATTGGACCCGGCCAGGCGGCAATCACCGAGATCCTTGCACAGAGAACCTCAAAGCTCATTGCCGTCGAGCTTGATCGCGAACTGGCAGCAAGTCTGCGGAAACAATTTGCCGGAACCTCGGTCTACGTCATCGAGCAGGATATTTTGACTGTCGATCTGGCCTCGCTTCGCGGCAATGACGAAAAGCTGCTGGTGGTTGGCAACCTACCCTACTACATCACGTCCGATATTCTGCTGCATTTGTTTCGCTACCACGATGCGATTTCCCGCGCAGTTGTCATGATGCAGCGGGAGGTGGCCGACCGCGTGGCTGCCGCACCTGGAACGCGCGACTACGGACTGCTCTCCGCCACAACGCAGCTCTACGCCCGTGTGGAGAAGCTGATGACGCTTCCACCCGGGGCGTTTTCACCGCCACCGCAGGTCCATTCGAGTATATTACGGTTGACATTCGCTCCTCGCTTTGAAGAACTAGGCATCGATGTTGACGGCTTCATCGCTTTTCTACGGCAATGCTTCGCGCAAAAACGCAAAACATTGCAGAATAATCTGCGCGCTGCGGGCTATGAGCCTCCCGTAATCAGCCGCGCTGCCGAACATGCTGGAGTTTCTCTGCAGGCGCGTGCCGAGGCGTTACCCCTGGAAGCTGCGGCGAAGCTGTATCGGGCACTGCACGGCAATTAAGGGGACATAAGAAAAAGGCTGCCACATTTTGATGTGGCAGCCTTTGCTTGGTCAATCTCAGTGCGGACGTGCTCCGCCACCGGACGGCGCCGAAGGCGGAGGTGAGGACATTGACGGAGCCGAGTAATGCGGGGCGCTTCCAGACATAGCACCGCTGCTGGGAGCAGGGTGATATGCCGGTGGGGACGAATACCGTGGAGGCGCTGCCAACGTATTTCGAGGCATCGCCGGCGCGATCGTATTGCGAGGCTCACCTGATGATGGCGGCAAATATGTCGTGCGGGCGCTTCCCTGGGGGATTGCGCCGGAACGAACAGGCACATAACCCGATGCGACAGAGAAGCTATCTCCTAAAGGCCCAGCGATCTTCGGATGAACAGATGTGTCGATGGGCTGGAGCGTCTTGCCGTTGTACTCAATCGGCTGAGCAACTGGTTTCTCGCCGCCAACGGCCCGGAATGGAGCTTTGCCCGGCTCCCGGTTCACAGAAATTAATGCCTGCGGCGGAGGTATGTGGGTGGGACCACTTACCGACTTGACAGGTACTCTCGGACGGGCAGGCAATATATAGTTTGGCGGGTGATTCCACACTGTCGTTACCGGATACCAGCCGTTGCCGAAAGCGCCCCAGCCGCAATTTCCCGGAAACCACATCCAGCCGGGTCCGTTGAACCAGTTCCACGCGCCGCAATGGTAGGGCCACCAGCCCCACGCGTTACCGGAAATCCATGTATACCCGTAAGCCGGGTAGTAGCCCCAGTATCCCGATCCGAAAGGGTCCCATCCGGCGCCGACGCCCGCAGGTGTCCAGCCCATGCCATAACCGGGCATGTTATACCAATTGCCGTAATAGTCGAGGTCACTCCAGCCTGGATCGTTCGGGCTTCCCGTCAGGGCGCGAGCCATCGTCGCTTTTACACCCATCTGGCCAAGAACCTGGTCGCGGTCTGAATTCCACTGATCCCAGGAATCCGCGGTAATGCTCTGGGCTACGTCGTAGCTTGAGGCGTCTTTAAGATCGAGTGTAGCGGTTTGGCTGGAGAGCACATCGAGACCGCTGGCGTTCACAGTATCAATATGTACGGCTCCGCGTATGACAGCTACCTGCGCCGGATTTTGATCGACGCCAACACGGAAGATGCTGCTCTTGGTGGCCGAAATGGTATACGGCCCAACTTTGACAGAATATTTGCCGCCATGATTGTTGAATTCGTAATAGGTAAGACCTGCGACAGCCTCTACCTGCGTGACGGTATCGCCTTCGCTGGTGCGTTGCAGCTGGTTAAAGTCGATGATGCTGTTCGGCGTTGCCCGCGCGACGCTGCCGTCTTCAAACTGCACCTCAATCCGGCCGTCATCGCCGGTTTTGATGTGCATGCCCTCAGTGACCGGCATATTGGCGTGAACCTGATCGAAGACCACACCGTTGCCATCGAGTAGCTGTGCCGTACCCTCAACGTGGCTGATACGAACGGCACGAACACTGTTATTGGCCTGAGCGAATGTAAAGGAAGTTACAGCAAATGCGATGAGTAGCTGAAAGACAATGTGATTTCCGAAGAATCGAGTGTGTTCTATATTATTTGCCAGGTGCCGCACGCGACACCTCCTTCCGGGCCCATCTAATCCCCCAACAACTATTAGACCACCAACATACGACGTGGGTTAGTAATTTTTCACCCCATCGTAACTCAGTCTGGATGTGACGGAAAACGGCAAAGTTGCAGCATTTTTAAGTGGAATTGCTATTTTTCCCGAGAAGTTGACGCGCCCTGCTGCGGGCCCGCTCCAATACTTTCTCGTCTCCGGCAATCGCTTCGAGTTGCGGAGCTATGTTCTGAATTTGTTGCGCCCGTCCTGCCATGGCAGCGTCCTGCAGCTCCTCCAATTCAGCATCGAGGCTCAAGCGGTTGTGTTCATGCTCCACGGCAAGACGACGACCTATTTCGAGAGTGAAAGCGACCGCGATCAGGTCGTCCGCCAGCTTCATCAATTGCTGGTCGCGTGACCAGTTAAAAGTGCAGGATCCCTCGCCATCGGGGCCAGTATATTGAAGAGCCTTTTTCCCCGTGAATGCAACCTTCGCCTTGGTGCTTTCGCAAGCTACATTGAAGAAATTATGAGAGCGCGCGGTCTTGAAAAGGATGCCGCGCAAAGGCTCATTGATTTTGATGTCAGTTTCTAACGGCTGGGGTGTGATTCCTTCAGCATCAGGGGCCGCTGCACTTCCAGGCGCAGACCGAAAATGGCCGGTTCCGTCTTCGTTGATGTCGAGGACGTAGTTCGATGGCTGCAGTTTAGGATTTTCGAAAACGAAGCGTATGCGTGCCGGCGTGCTGCTCTGCCCAGCGGCGATCAATGCGCTTCCAAGACATAGAAATGCCAATCCGGGTAAGACTTTCTTTATCATTTACCGACTAGCCCTTTGCAATGTGAGTGTTTGTGCGGTGTGGATGTGGCAGATTGCAATGGCCAGCGCATCAGCCGCATCGGCGGGTTCTGGCCTGTCGGCCAGTTGCAGCAATCGTGCCACCATGAACTGCACCTGCTCCTTTTGTGCCAGACCGTAACCGACCACGGTTGATTTGATGGTGAGGGGTGCGTATTCGGCTACAGAAAGATTTGCTGTGGCTGCCGCGAGAAGAGCAACTCCACGCACCTGCCCCAGCTTCAGGGCCGATTTTGCATTCACAGAGTAGAAAACCTCTTCAATTGCCACGACGTCAGGTTGGTGAGCCGTCAGCAATGCATTTAATTCGGCATACAGCAGCGCCAGACGTTGCGAGAGCGATTCCTTCTTGGGCAGCCGGATGCCTCCGCACCCCAGCGAGACGAGATGAGGCTCGCGCTGCGCATCGTCCCACTCGACAACACCGTAGCCTGTACATTCGGTTCCGCAATCAATGCCGAAAACTCGCATTGAGGATGAGTTTAGCTGATACGTGATACCGGGAACAGTAATGGTGAAGATGCGGTCGGATTAGGACCTTCTATGAGAAAAGGCCTGGGCAATAGCCGCTATTCGGAAAATCGATTCGGCCATCAATACCCTCCTACCGCGAAATGCCTTCCAAGGGCGAACTTGCCGTCGCATACAGTTTGCGTTGCATGCGGCCGGCGAGATATGCCTGTCGCCCAGCGAGAACTGCATGTTGCATTGCTTCGGCCATCAAAATGGGATTCCCGGCTGCGGCAATCGCTGTGTTCATCAACACCCCGTCTGCGCCCAACTCCATCGCCAGTGCCGCATCGGAGGCAGTACCAACACCTGCATCGACGATGAGCGGGACTTCGGTAATCATTTCACGGAGGATTTGCAGCGTGGCGCGATTCTGGATGCCCAGACCGCTTCCAATAGGAGCAGCCAGAGGCATGACGGCCGCTGCACCTACATCGATCAAGCGCTTCGCAAATACAATGTCGTCAGAGGTATACGGAAGAACGGTAAAGCCTTCCTTTACCAATGTCCGGGTAGCTTCGAGCGTCGCCTGAACATCCGGATAGAGTGTCGCCTGATCGCCAATGACCTCAATCTTGACCCAGTCCGAGATTCCGACCTCGCGCCCAAGGCGCGCTGCGCGAATCGCTTCTTCCGCCGTGTAACAGCCAGCCGTGTTCGGGAGCAGAAAATACCGCTGCGGATCGATGAAGTCGAGCAGCGATTCCTTGGAGCGATCGAGATTGACCCGGCGGACAGCAACGGTCACCATCTCCGCGCCAGAGGCTTCAATGGCAGCCTGGGTCTCCGGGCCATCCTTATATTTGCCTGTGCCAACGATCAGTCTCGATTGAAAAGCTTTGCCAGCGATAACGAGGGGTTCCATAGCCTTATTGTAGAGCGGAATGACGCGATGAGAAGCAAGTACATAAAAGGCAATTACTAAATCACTCACACAGCATTTGACTTAAACTCTGCACGAACTGGAATGCACAAAGGCCCACTGCCAAATCTGGCAAGCGGGCCTTTGATAGACGGTGAACTGTTGAGATTGACCTGAGGCACCCTTCAATCTGAGTGGTCCTCGGCGCATGGTTGTGAATCGCCAGGTCTAGAGCAAAGGGTGCTCTAAGCCTCAGTCACCTCACGTAGGATCGTGCAACTACTGCCTTCAGAACTTTTCATTCGCTGGATCAACCTCCTTTCCCGTGTTCCAAGAGATTACGCCTGAGACACGGCATGAATCAAGCTCTCGCATGCAGAGGATCGGATGTGCGCATGCCCGAAGCATACTCAATTGAAAAGGCAGCACTTTACCAGCTATGCCAGTAGCCATCACGTTCAGTCAACGCGACTTCCACGCCGAACAATTCGCGCAGCCTTGCAGCGGTGATCAGCTGTTGTCTGGGTCCATCCGCAACAATGCGCCCCGATTGCATCATGATGACGCGGTTGATCTCGGGCAGAATATCGGCAAGATGGTGCGTCACCATGATGATTCCAGTTCCCTGCTGTGCGACGACGCGCAAAGCATCCCGGAGTTCACGCTGGGCCGCAATATCCAGCGCATTCGACGGCTCGTCCATGAGGAGCATTTCCGGCTTGTGGACAAGGGCACGGGCAATCATGATGCGGCGCTGCTCCCCGGCAGACATTTCCCCGACAAGCTTGTCAGCAAGATGCGTGGCTTCCATCAATGCCATCGCCTCATGCGCGCTTGCACGCATCTCTTCGGTGATATGGAGATTGGGCCAGATGGTTGACGCGGAGAAGAATCCGGCGACAACCACGTCGCGTCCTTTGGAAACAGGCGTACGCTCACCCGGCAGGTCAGCCGATACCACTCCCAAATGGCTGCGCAATTGCGAGACATCCCATCGTTCGCGCCCCAGCAGGCGGCACTGCATTTCAGGAGTGAAGATTGGGTAGCACTCACACGTTATGGTTTTGATCAGCGTTGACTTGCCGCAACCATTAGGACCGAGAATGGCGACGTGCTCGCCGCTGGCAATCGTCAGATTGATATTGTGCAGCACAATCGCATCGCCACGCGCAACACTGACCTGCTGCATGCGCAAAAATTCCGAAGAACGTTCAAGTAACAATCTTTATCCTCTCTTAATTGGTATCGTATTTAGAGTAAATATCAACAATGAACGATTCATCCCTCGCCCCCTCTGAAGCGCTGCCCCTTGGCTTTCGCTTTGCTGCCGTAAAGGCTGGAATTAAGCCGAGCGGTAAACCAGACTTCGCTGTCGCTGTGGCAGATAGGTCAGCAAGCGCTGCCGCCATGTTTACCGGCAACCGCGTCGTGGCTGCGCCGATCATTGTCGGCCGCAGGCATCTGGCGCGGAGCGCGGGACATGTGCGCGTGGTCGCTGTAAATGCGGGCAATGCTAACTGCGCAACGGGTCAGGGCGGAATCGATGCCTGTGAGCGAGTATGCGCGGCGGCGGCTGAGACATTTCATTGCGAAGGTCACGAGGTTTTTCCGTCGTCGACCGGTATTATCGGTGTTCCTCTGCCTGCGGAGAAACCCATTGCCGCGCTGCCCGATGTTGCGGCATCCCTGGGAGCAACATTAGACCACTTCTCACAATTTGCACACGCCATCATGACCACGGACACGAAGCCGAAGACAGCCCATGCGTCTTTGATCGTAGATGGCAGGACAGTGCGTATCACAGGCGTTTGCAAAGGCGCGGGCATGATCCACCCGCAACTTGTGCCCCACGCGACGATGCTGGTGTACATTTTTACGGATGCTGCCATCGATCCCCTTCCACTGGACAAGCTCCTGCAGAAGAGCGTAGAAACCAGCTTCAATCGCGTCTCCATCGACGGCGACACCTCCACCAACGACACTGTGCTGCTGCTGGCTTCCGGAGCAAGCGGTGCCGCAGTCACCGCCGACAATGGGGCGTTCGCCAAGGGGCTTAGTGAAGTCTGCCTATCTCTCGCCAAACAAATTGTGGACGACGGCGAAGGCGTAACGCATGTCGTGGAATTGCAGATTGAGGGCGCTCCAACGGATGGCGATGCGTTGAAGGTGGCGAAGGCAATCGCCCACTCGCCGCTCGTAAAAACCGCGTGGGCAGGATGCGATCCGAACTGGGGGCGGCTTATGGCTGCCACCGGCTATTCAGGCGTAGCTGTCGATCCGGATCGAATCAGCATCTGGTTTGGTGAACAACAAATTTGCCGTAATGGCGGTCGCGTTGCTAATTTCGACGAACCAGCGGCACATTCCTATCTTAAGCAACGGGAATTCACCGTGCGCGTCGACCTCGGGATGGGCAACGGCTCATGCCGTTTCTGGACAACCGATCTGACTGCGGAGTATGTGCGTATTAACGCAGATTATTCCACCTAAAAACAGCACGGCAGCCCGATCTACTGTGCTGCAACCAAAAGTGTGCAGAGAGCTAAACCCCGCGTCATTGCTGTGTTTTGTTTTTTAAATGCCCGGTCTTGCACAGGCTTTTTCACACTTCTGTTGAAAACTACTGTTTCGCACCTTAGTTCTTTGCAGTTCATGAAAATGGAAAAGTCGTTGTTCGGGAGTCATTCAGTTGCTGCGCTACAATTGGCCGAAGACATGGCTACAAAAACGAAAAAGAAGACCCCTCCGGAGACCGCACCGTCTCTTATCAGCAACGACAAATTGCAGCAAATGTATTCCACGATGCTCAAATGCCGCATCCTGGAGTCGCGCTTCAGAAATATCGGTGGCCGTTCTGTTCTGAAAGGAAAAGAAGCCGCGGCAGTAGGCGCGGCGATTGATTTGCGCCCTGAAGATGCTCTCGTATTCCCATCGAATGCAGTTGTAGCTGCTTTTCTCAAAGGCACGCCTCTTCGCTCGCTTTTGGATCACCATGATCAGCTGGCTTCGAAAAGAGAGAAGAAAAAGTGGAAGATGGCACCAAGCACCGGCCTCGACGTGCAGAGCGCACTTGCAACCGGGATAGCCTTCGCGCGTGGCACGGGAAAGACTGGACATATCACCGTTGCATTTCTTTCTCAACATCCCGGGCTCTCTAAGGCCGGACACGAGGCGCTTCGGTTCGCCGAAGCTCAAAAATTGCCGATTATTTATGTCAACATCGGGGATCCTTCAGAAGGTATCGAAGCCGAAGCCTATGGCTTTCCCGTAATCCCGGTTGACGGACGCGATGTGGTTGCTGTCTACCGCGTTGCTCATGAATGCATCATCCGGACGCGGCAGGGTGGTGGTCCGTGCTTAATAGCGTGCAAAGACTTTTCAACAAACGAATCCGCGAAGACCAGCCAAGACCCTTTACGGAAGATGGAGAAATACTTATCCGCAAAGAACCTCTTCACAAATGAGCAAAAGCAGCGAATCGCTCAGTCTTTCGAGAAAGAGATAGAACAGGCAATCAAGGCTGCCAGGCAATCGGCCGGCGGCGGCCCGGCAGCGTCATCTCGGCACGTCTTTATTCTGTAGGTGAAACGCTTTTTGATCGCGTTTCCGTTTGTAGGCGTTTCGTCACCTCATCTATGAGAAGACGCGGCACTCTTTTCATCCAATTGCAAGGACTCGCTTGTCATGATGGGTTGGTTCATCTAGCCTTGAAGCAATGCAGTTGGAAATATATATCTGCTCCTCCGCAACCTGAGATTCACTGCGGAAAGGATCAATACCCATTTTTTGAGGTGTGAGTGAAACTTGTCCCGAAATTTATTCCTTTGATCTGTTTTTTTTCGGCGCTTAGTTTTCCGCTGCAATCCGCATTGTCTCAGGAAAATACAGACCAGAAGATCACTGCGGATACTGCTGTCGACGGTGGGAGCCCGCAGCAGTCTATTCCGCCAAACTATACCCCCGCTTCTCCGATCACAATCGTCAGTACACAAGGGTCCACCTATATTCCCATGGATAGCTGGGTTTACCCGGCTTTAAGCCGCCTGCAGGGACTGGGTTATCTGGATACGGCATTTCTTGGCTTACGTCCCTGGACGCGACTCAGCATTTTACATATGCTGCAGCACACCGCCGACAATATTGATGCGGACAGCAATAACCAGGAGGCGCGGGATATTTATCTCAGCGTGCTGCACGAAGTCGCTCCGGGGCTGGAGAATAATTTCGGAGCCCGCACTGTGCGTGCCGAATTTGAGAGCGCATACACACAATTGCGAGGAATCGCCGGCACTCCTCTCCGCGATAGCTTCCATCTTGGACAAACGATCATCAATGACTACGGACGCCCATATCAGGAAGGCTTTAACAATTACACAGGTTTCAGCGCGCGTAGCTCGGCCGGACGGTTTGCGCTTTACTTCCGCGGCGAATATCAGCATGCGCCCAGCGCTCCGGGGTATTCAGAGGAATTGTTCGCCTATCTTTCGGGACTCGATTTTAACATTCCAATCGCATCGAATCCCCGGCAGGACACAATCCCACTTGGCCCGATTCCGACTACGAATACGTTTCGGGTGATGCAAGCGAATCTCTCTTACAACATTCTGAACCACCAAATCTCATTCGGGAAAAACGATCACTGGTGGTCGCCGAATCAGGGCAGCAGCTTCGCCTGGAGCACGAATGCCGAAAATATCTATGCATTTCAGATTGATCGCGCAGAACCGCTTCGCATCCCGGGGCTTTCACGGCTGACAGGACCATTCCGATACTATTTCCTGGTCGGCAGCCTGAAAGGACATACCTATCCCAACGCGCCTTGGGTTCACGCTGAAAAAATCAGCTTTAAGCCAACTGAGAATCTCGAATTCGGATTCTCGCGAACCGTAATCTGGGGCGGCAAAGGTCATGTTCCCATCACCCTTCACACCTTCCTGAGAAGCTTCTTCAGTGTCCAAAACGTCTCCGTCGCGGAGAAAAACTCGCGTGACGACCCCGGCGCCCGCTTCGGTTTTTTTGACTTTTCCTATCGCCTGCCATTTTTGCGGAAATGGCTCACTTTATACACGGATTCGCTTGCGCATGACGACGTCAGTCCAGTGAGCGCGCCGCGGCGAGCGGCGTACATGCCGGGCCTTTATTTATCGCATTTCCCCGGCATGGAAAAGCTCGACCTGCGTGTGGAAGGTGGCAGTACCGATGCCGTCAGCACGGGCGGCCCAAATTTTTTCTACAACGAAAACGTTCAGCGACAGGGTTATACCAACAAGGGCTTCATCATGGGCAGTTGGCTCGGACGTCAGTCGAAAGGCGGTCAGGCATGGCTGACCTATCATCTGTCGCCGCAAGAACAAATCCAATTCAACTACCGTAACTCCAAGGCTTCCCAAGAATTCTTAACCGGTGGAACCACACAGAACCTTTATACGATCGATGTGATTAAGCGCATTCACAAGGACATCGAGCTAAATGGCTGGGTACAGTACGAGCGATGGAAGGCACCTGTCTATAAATCTGGCCTGCAGACAGATACCACGATCACATTACAGGTTACCTGGTATCCAAACAAAAAAATATTCTAATTAGAACTATGCTGCAATGGAAAAGGCCCTCGATCCGAGGGCCTTTTTTACCGGATACATCTAGCCGATGCGTTGTCGCAGGTCATCACCGGTCATCTGTTCGGGCTGCTCGATGCCCAACATGCCCAGGACCGTTGGCGAGATGTCGCGCAGTGAACCGCTGGGCCGAAGCGAGTAATTCTTCGCGTCTTCGCTGACCAGAATGAACGGCACAGGATTAGTTGTATGCGCAGTATGAGGCCCACCGTTGACAGGATCGACCATCATTTCGGCATTGCCGTGATCGGCCGTGATCAGCAATGATCCTCCACGCTGGCGGATGGCCTGGTAGATGCGGCCGAGACAAGTGTCTACGGTTTCGACTCCCTTGATTGTCGGCTCCAGCTTCCCGGAATGTCCGACCATGTCAGCATTCGCAAAGTTAACGACTACCAGGTCGAACGCTGTATCTTCCACCGCATTTACGACCGCGTCTGCAATACCGGCGGCACTCATTTCCGGAGCAAGATCATAGGTCGCTACCTTCTGCGAGGGTACGAGCACACGATCTTCGCCCGGAAACGGCGTCTCAATACCGCCATTGAAGAAGTACGTTACGTGAGCATACTTTTCTGTTTCGGCAACACGGAGATTTCGAAGATTTGCCTGTGCCAGCAGGTTGGCTAGCAGGTTCTCCATCGACTCCGGCAGAATGATCATGGGCAATGTGAAGTGCTTGTCATACTGCGTCATACAGACGTAGTGCAGGTTCTTCGGCACTTCATTGCGCGGAATCGTCTCGTCCAGTTCCCCGGCGTTAATGAGCTCACGACCGTCTTCTTTGGTGAAGTTGCTGTTGCGTCCAAGAACGCGTGTAATCTGCCGCGCGCGGTCAGCGCGGTAGTTGAACATGATGCAAACATCCTCATCGCGAATAACGGCATTAGGATGGTCATGCTCATCCGTCACAACAAACGGCACAATGAACTCGTCCGTGATTCCGTTGTTGTAGAGCTCTTTAATACGCGCAACCGGATCCTGATATGCGCCGCCTTCTGGCCGCCCTTTCACCATGGCATCGAAGGCCTTCTTCTCGCGCTCCCAACGGCGATCACGGTCCATGGCATAGTAACGTCCGGAAACCGAGGCGATCTTGCCGACGTTGTATTCGCGCATCTTTTGTTCTAACGCCGCCAGGTATCCGGCGCCGTTGGTCGGCGAAGTGTCGCGGCCGTCCATGAAAGCATGGACGAAGACGCGCTCTAAACCGTGCAGTTTTGCGGCCTTCAACAACGCATAAAGATGCACCTGGTGAGAGTGCACACCACCATCGGAAACCAGACCAAACAAATGGAGTTGCCGGTTCCCATCGCGCGCCCGCTTCATCGCATCCGCGATCACAGGATGAGTGAAAAAGTCACCGCTTGCGATCAGGGAATCGATGCGAGTGATATCCATCTGAACGATGCGGCCTGCGCCAATGTTTAGATGGCCGACTTCGCTATTGCCCATCTGCCCGTCAGGGAGGCCAACAAAATGATCCGAGGCGTGGAGCAGTGTATTCGGATAGTCGGCAAGTAGCTTGTCGTACGTTGGCTTGCGGGCCAGGGCAATCGCATTATTTTCAATCTGAGGGCGATAGCCCCATCCGTCCAAAATCGTAAGGACCAGCGGCCTTTTGTGAATCGACAACTCGTTCTCCTATAGCGAATGTTTATAGAGTTAGGCAGCTATGGCTATCGCTGTGGCTGTGACTGCGGCGTATTGAGCGTTGGCTTCTGCTGTTGTTGTTGCTGCATGTATTTCTGCTGCGCTGCTTCGATCTCCGGCTTATGGCGTTCAATTACGTCCTTCGCCGTCTGCTGGGCAATTTGTACCGCCGAGCGCTGCATCTCCGTCATCATGTAGGGCTGGGCAGTAACTAAATGCTGGCCTGCAGGCGACTTATAGAAATCGATGACCTTTGCCGCATCTTCAGTCGAAAGATATTTCGGATAAATCTCCGCGGCATGGGATTCGAGATCGGCGTTCTGGAGGCTTTTTTCCAGATCATCGATGACATCCTGAGGGATATATGGAGGAAATTGACTCCGATAAAACTGGATGGCATTGGCGACGATGCGCTTCTTCGTTGTCGATGCTCCTGTGAGTTCCTGCATCTCCTTTATCTGCGCCGGTGTAATTGGGTTCGCAGGCGGCTTGATTGCTGGCTCCGCAGCCCCCTGTTGAGTTGCAGGCGCTGCCGGCTTAGAGGCAGGTGGTGTAGCTGCCTGCTGTGCAAACGCCGAAACAGTAAATACGGCTGCGCATGCAGCTGTTTGAAGAATTCGCATAATTTACTCCTGAAATGGATGGCAAAGCAAAAACGCGCGGATTCCTGTTTCGTCCGCGCGTCTTTTCTGTCGATTTACTTATTCACCAAAGTTTACCGCTTCGAGGCCAAGAAATTCAGCTGCTTGCCCAAGTTCTTCCTCGATTCGCAGAAGCTGATTGTATTTCGCGATGCGGTCAGTACGTGAAGCCGAACCGGTCTTGATCTGACCAACGCCCGTTCCCACAGCAAGGTCGGCAATGAAGGTATCTTCCGTCTCTCCGCTGCGGTGGGAGATGATGGAGGTATAACCGTAGCGGCGACCCAGCGCGATCGCTTCCAGCGTCTCACTGATGGTTCCGATCTGGTTCACCTTGATGAGGATCGAGTTTGCAACGCCCTCTTCAATCCCGCGCTGCAAACGCTCCGTATTGGTGACAAAAAGATCGTCACCAACAAGCTGCACATGATCGCCGACCAACTCGGTCAGATACTTCCAGCCCTGCCAATCGTCTTCGGCAAGTCCGTCTTCGATCGAGACGATTGGATACTGCCGCGTCCAGCTTTCCCAGAAGCGTGCCATCTCTTCGCTGCTCTTCTCACTTTTGTCGGACTTCTTAAAGATGTACTTTCCTGATTCTTTGTCGTAGAACTCGCTGGCTGCCGGATCGAGCGCAATCGCCACATCTTCACCAGCTTTATACCCGGCCAGTTCAATCGCTTCCAGGATCACTTCCACCGCTTCGGTATTTGATTTGAGTGAAGGGGCAAATCCACCCTCATCGCCAACCGCCGTGTTGTAACCCTTCTTTTTGAGTACGCCCTTCAGGGTGTGGAAGATTTCAGCACCACAGCGCAACGCATCCGAAAAACGCTCAGCGCCCACCGGCATAACCATGAACTCCTGAAAGTCCACGTTGTTGTCTGCATGCGCGCCGCCGTTGAGAATATTCATCATCGGCGTTGGCAGTACAGATGCATTGACTCCGCCCAGATACCGGTAAAGCGGTACTTTGAGTGCCGTGGCAGAGGCGCGTGCTGCGGCCATCGAAACAGCAAGAATCGCATTCGCACCCAGACGGCTTTTGTTGGGTGTGCCATCGAGCGAAATCATCGTCGCATCGAGCAGGCGCTGGTTGGCCGCATCCATGCCGGTAAGCTCAGGGGCAAGAATGCTTTCGACGTTCTCAACCGCCTGCAATACTCCCTTGCCGAGGTAGTGGCTCTTATCTCCATCGCGCAGCTCTACCGCCTCGTGCTCACCCGTAGAAGCACCGCTTGGTACCGCAGCCCGGCCCACTGAGCCGTCCGCAAGCACTACGTCGGCTTCTACTGTCGGGTTTCCGCGCGAATCAAGAATTTCGCGCGCATGAATTGCTGCAATCTCTGTCATTTCGTCCCTCGAAATCTGATGTCTTAACCGGTCTTTGAGTTTTGGACGTCGGTCCACACGAATCGGCTCACCGGCAAAGCCGCCTATGGTATCTACAAAGTCCGACATGCGATGAAATAACCTTCCTGAGAAAATCTGCAGGGAATATCCTTGGAAAGGATAACAAAGACGTGGGTATTCCTGCTTGCAGCGCGAACGATTCACCAGTGATTCATCTCTTTTTAGCGATCACTTCTACCTATCGCTCTCCTTTGCATCTCGTGGTCCCACGATGGTTTTCTATTGCCTGTTCTGGTTCGCGCACCATCTCCTTGTAGCCGCACAACATCTATCTCGTCTAGGCTAAGGAATAGACGCGACTGTTTCGTTCTTTATGGGTTTAACTCCATAAGCAAACAGCGCAGGTGATGGCCTTATGCCTTTCTCGGCGAATCGAGAAAGAAATTTGGTCCAGAAATACCTAAAGATTTTCGACTGATGGAGTGAAGTATGAGAAAGACTGGAAATTCTCTCGCCCTGATTGCGTTTGCCAGCACGCTACTGCTGGTGCCTACAGGCTTTGCACAGCAGGCTGCCCAAAGCCCTAACCAGGGAGTTTCCAGTCCACCGGCAGACGACACAATCGTCGTCAGCCAGGATGAGCCAACTCCTGCACCTGCGGCAAAGCCGTCTCCTTCGGTTCCGGCCACGCCCCCTGCGTCGGCTCCGGCAGCCGTTTCACCGGCAACAACTCCTGCCGCATCCCCAGCCACGAATCCTGATTACGGCATCGTAACGTCTGTGTCGCCGACATCTGCGAACACACCCGCGCCTGCACCAGGTGCGACTCTCGAAACGCGGCCCTACAATCCTGATGAAGACATCGTAGGCTATGTGCCATCGCCGAACAACGAACTGGCCGAGGGCACAAATATCAGGGCCCGACTGCTGGACACGCTCTCTACCAAAGAGACGAGCGCCGGTACTGCGTTCAAGGCGCAGGTCGCTACGGATGTCTACAAGAATGGACGCATCATTATTCCTGCCGGATCAGAACTTCGCGGGCGTGTGGTGAGCGTGACGCAAGGCCATCACTTTGGGCCGTCGGCTACGTTGCGACTGCGTCCCGATGTAGTCATCCTTCCCGATGGCACTGCCTATCATCTTTACGGTCAGGTCGTGGAATCGAAAGCCCCTAATACTCGTACAGACAGCGAAGGCGGCATCCAACCAGCATCGCACCTGAAGAAAGACGCCATTGAATACGGGGCCGGGGCCGGTACAGGCGCTATTGTTGGCGCAAAAATTGCCGGGGTTCACGGTGCGGTTGTTGGCTCACTGGTTGGCGCAGGCGTGATCACTGTGCACATGCTGATGCAGCACCCGGAAATGGCGGAAGTGCCGAAAGGCTCCATTGTGACCTTCAGCCTGACGGAACCAATGGATATGATGCCGACCCGCAATTAGCTCTATATTCTGACAAAAGGGAGCGCATGCGCTCCCTTTTTTATTGCATGATGGTGGGCGTACACTGTTATCGATAACGGTTATGACATCTCTTCGCTATACTCCGCCTCCACCATTGGCGCGGTTCGTGCAGTGTTTCTGGTACTGGGAGGGCATATCGGAAGGTACACACACCCATGAACGGCTCATGCCGAATGGCGAAGCGACAATCGTTTTCAATCTGCACGACAATCCGATCCGCATTTACAACCCTGAAGATGTGAGCCTGTTTGACACCTATGGGCACGCTGTCGTCTCCGGTGCCCGGTCCAGTTACTTCGTAATCGACACAATAGGCCAAGAGCGAGTAATCGGCATTCAGTTCAGAGCGGGCGGTGCTTTTCCTTTCTTTCGCGCGCCGGCGGATGAGATGGAAAATGCGTCGATTGCGCTTGAGGATCTCTGGCGCTGTCGTGCAAGCGAACTCCGCGAGCGCATGCTGGCTGCACCCACTATTCCGGCTATGTTTCGCATCCTCGAACAAGACTTGCTTGCGCAGCTTGCACGGCCATTGGAATGGCATCCGGCGGTTGCTTATGCGCTCCGTCATGTTTGCCGCGCTCCCCACATCGGTACCGTCGCCGCGCTTACGGAGAAGATTGGCCTTAGTCCACGTCGATTTATCGAGCTTTTTCGCCGGCAGGTAGGGCTCACCCCTAAAGCTTTCTGCCGTGTACGACGCTTTCAGCAGGCCCTCACCACGGTTCACGGCGCACATCGAGTAGAGTGGACGCGAGTCGCGTTGGATTGCGGCTACTACGATCAGGCCCATTTCATTCATGACTTCCAGTCTTTCTCTGGTATGACGCCCTCTGCCTATCTGGCCGCAGCCACGCCGCATTTGAATCATGTGCCTATGAGTTAACGGGTCAAATTTTTACAATCCTGTTTAAGGGCGAATCGACGAGAATGGTTGCGTTTGGAGGAGACACCTATGACCCAGGTCAAAGCAATTCCCGATGGTTATCACAGCATCCAGCCTTATCTTCATATACGGGGAGCCGTAGAAGCTCTCGACTTCTACAAAAAGGCGTTCGGCGCAACCGAGCGCATGCGCATGCCTCAGCCCGACGGGCGTATCGGCCACGCCGAGATACAGCTTGGCGACTCAGTCATCATGCTTGCGGATGAACATCCCGAGAAAGAAATCTACAGCCCAAAGCATCTTGGTGGTTCAGCCGTAAGCATTATGTTTTATGTTGAGGACTGCGATTCTGTTTATCACCAAGCCTTATCTGCAGGCGCAAAAAGCATCCGAGAACCGGCCGACCAGTTCTACGGCGACCGCATGGCGGGGGTAGAAGATCCTTTCGGATTCCAATGGTGGATTGGAACGCATATCAAAGACGTTCCTATGGAAGAACTGCAGAAACCACAGTGAGGCTGCCATGACCGCCAACGACTTTCGCCGCCTTACGCTCAGCTTTCCGGAGACCGTGGAGGCCGAACACATGAATCACCCGGACTTCCGCGTGGCTGGCAAGATATTCGCCACGCTGTCTTATCCGGATACGACCTATGGAATGGTGAGACTCTCGCCGCTTGATCAGGATAAGTTTGTGCGAGAAGCACCCGAAGTTTTTACGCCAGTTCCAGGATACTGGGGCAAGAATGGCGCAACCCATGTGCATCTGAAAAAGGCCACGAAGAAGGCTTTACAGCCAGCTCTGGCCGCAGCCTGGCGGAACAGCGCGCCGAAACGACTTCTTAAGGAATCTATGCTAAAAAACAGTCGTTCGTGATGTTTCAATAGGAGCACTCAGAGTTTTTGCCGAACGCCGTAGCCAGTTCTGCGATGGACCTTCATTCCTGCGGGACTTTAGGCACCAGTTGCAGAAGCCGCTTCCATGTTTTCTGGTTGCGACGATGGCTTTTCTTCAGATCTTCAAGGATTCGCTCAAAATCTGAGTGTCCGCGCAGGTGGTTCCACGCTGGATTTTTCGCAAACCAGGGATAGTTTTCATTCCCCAGATAGATTGCGCGTCGGAGCCAGTGCAGGGCTTCGCTTTCATCACCTTCGACAGCGAAGTAGGTCGCGAGACGATAGGCCATTTCGCTGTCGGCCTCGGCTGCAGAAATGGAGTCTTCCGTGATGAGGGAATTGGCACGTACGCGATCTCCCTCCTGCACGTAGCACATGGCAAGCGTCGGGTAAGCAATGCGCATGCTGTCGTCGTCACGAATAACAGCTTCAAGCATCTCAATTGCCTGCCGCAAATCTCCCAGGCGCATGTGTTGATACGCAACCGAAGTGCGCAGTAGGGGATGTCTGGGTTCAAGGGTCAGGCCTTTTTCCAGCTCTTCGCCCGCCAATTCAAGCTGATTTTGATATTGATAAACGCGCGCGCGATGGTTGTAGATCACCGGCGCATTTGACGGGTTCAACTTAAGCGACTGATTGAATTGGTCGAGCGCCTCTTCATAAACGCCGTCCAGTCGCAATGTAATACCTGCGACCATATGCACGTTCCAGTCGTTGGAAGCTGTACGCAATAAGTGTTCGATGCCATGCCGCGCACTCTCTTTTTCACCCCGTGAGAGCAACATGTACACGCGGTAAAGATTCGCCTCCACAGAACCCGGGTCGAGATCAAGCGCCTGATCAAGGGCGCGTCGCGCAGCCATCACGTGCATATGACCGCCGAATCCGTGGCGCACATATTGCAAATGCGTAATGCCCAGGCCGCTCCATGCAGGAGCGAACGCTGAATTGCTCTGCACAACGCGGTCGAAGAGTTCACGTGCACGATCAAGATCTACCTTGCTGCCGGTGCGCTGCATAAAAGACGAGAGCATGGCCCGTGCCTGCAGATATTCTTCGGAAATCTTTTCTGTGAGGGTGGTACGCGGCGCTCCGCTGCGTTCATTGGTCTGCGTAATCTGACCAATTCCCTGCAGCGATGCAAATACTTCATTGCAGATTTCCGTCTGCACCGCAACCAGATCGAACGAAAGCACGCTGATTGCTCCTCCGCCACTAACGCTTTGCCGGGAAACGTCGAGCAGTTGCCAGTTCAGATCAAAACCTTTTTCCGAACGAATAAAATTTCCAGTGAGCACCCACCGCACCAGCAGCTTCTGGCCAACTTCAAGCGGATCAAGCTGCGCAAGCGGAAGATGCATGAGAGCGCTCGTCGGTCTGACGACGAGAGATGACATGCGCGAAATTCTTGCGGCGATGGCATCGGCTAAAGCGAATCCGTAGAGAGCTGCTACTTCCGATGGGCCGAAATTCTTAAAGGGCAATACGACAATCGTATTCTGCTTTGCCTGCGTATCCGCCGACTCACGAAAACGCTCGGCCAGCATGGACAGCAGACCGGTTGTCCGCTTCTCATCCCCGGGCGCAGAAACAGGCAAATGCGCTGCTGCTTCACCGGGAATGATGCCCGTTTCGATCTGCAATGCCTTCATAATGGTCTTCAACGCTTCGCGGACATCGGCGGCGCTCGCATAGCGCTCAGCAGGATTCTTTTCGAGACAGCGCAGAATCACCGAGCTAAGCTCGGGCGGCACATCTGGACAGCATTGGTTGAGAGGTGGCGGATCGACAAACTGAATGGCGCGAATGCTTTGAAACTCATCGGCATCAGGGCGTGCAAAAGGATGGCGTCCGCTGACCAGTTCATACACGATTACGCCGAGCGCCCAGATATCGCTTTGCACGCTGCTCTGCCCGGTCACGAATTGCTCAGGGGCCATATAGGCGATCGTCCCACCACGCGCTGTATAAGTTGCCGCAACAGGCCCGGCTTTACGCCGCGACGATTTCGAAGGATCGAACTCCGCTTCCTCTGGATTCAAGCGTCGCGCGAGGCCGAAATCCAGGATCTTCACCAGTCCGCCGTCGGTCAGAATTGCATTCGCCGGTTTCAAATCACGGTGGAAAATACCCAGGCCATGTGCCGCGCTCAGGCCATCAGCAATTTGAATACCGACGGAAAGCACAAGCTGTATGCTTGCCGGTCCCTTGGAAATGATCTTGTCCAGAGACTGCCCCGGCACATACTGCATGACGATGTAAGCTTCTTCACCCTCTTCGCCAACTTCGTAGATGGCGCAGACGTTTGGGTGCTCAATGGCGGAGGCCATGCGAGCCTCGCGCAGCACGGTCGTCCGCATTTGCTCCAAGGTCAATGCGCCACGCTTCAGGATCTTGAGAACTACCGGCCGCATCAGCAGCGTATCGTTGGCTAGGTAAACGATCCCGCTGCCGCCCGCTCCCAGCCGCCGAACCAGCTCATAATGCTCAATCGTGCGATGCTTCATCTATAGCTAGTGTAGCGGCTTGAACATTTTGGGAGCATAAAAGAACGGGCATTTTCTATCTTCCAATTCAAACTGAAACACGGACCATATCTGGCATCTATTCAGACTGTGAAATTGATACGTTCGACAGATTTCATGTTGTTGAAGTGGTGGATACTCATTGCGGAATTGCAGGGATCAATGCCCCATACCACGGCCACCAAGTGGTCGGTTTGTTCCCTCAATTGGTTTGCCTGCTGCGCGCCTGTCGCTCGTACGCCCAAGTAAAAACATTGCCAGCCCGAAAACCAGCATCACCGCACCCCAGATAAGGTTAATATTCATACCCGCCGAGCGTTCATAGATGGCGCTGCCTCGTGTGAATAATCCAAAGAGGGCCATCATTGCGCCCACGATCAGGAACATCAATCCCATGGGAATTCGCAGATCAAGATTCATTCTCGTTCACCCCTCTGTTCGTTAACGGAAGATCAGGTTCAGTGCGATAAGCATCGCAATCAGGCCAACAGCAATTATTTTAGGACGCGCATACCAAGCCATATGATGCTCGACCGGTTTGGGCGTTAGTGAATACACCAGTCCTACAAGTTCACTCTCCTCGCGTGGTTTCGTCATGAGGCTGATAATGACCGTCAAAATGAAGTTGGTAGAGAATGCCCAGATCGCTGTCCAGAAATTCTGTGCCATTTGGCTCGGATACGAGTGCAAAACTGTAATCCACCCACCGTGGATACCAGGGCGCGCGTCGGCGGGCAATGTAAGTCCATGATGCACAACCGCTGCCACGGTGCCACTCACCAGGCCAGTAAAAGCTGCATGCCCAGTGGTTCGCTTCCAGAACATGCCAAGCAGGAAAGTTGCAAACAGAGGCGCATTCACGAATGAAAACACAAGCTGCAGCGTATCCATGATGTTGTTGAACGATGTCGCCGCATATGCCGTCGCCATTGACAGCAAAATTCCGCCGACCGTCGCCCATCGACCCATTTTCAAATAGTGCGAATCGCTTGCATTTTTATGGATGTAAGACTGATAGAGATCATAGGTCCAGACGGTATTGAAAGCCGTCACATTTCCCGCCATACCGGACATGAAACTCGCCAGCAATGCCGTTAATCCCAGCCCGAGAATTCCCGTGGGAAAGAAGTGCAACAACATATTGGGAATAGCAAGGTCATAATCGAGCAGCGGAGTGCCGCGCTCGTCAGTCATGACCCTGCCGGTGACGGGATTCACCTTGGGTGGAATCAACCCTCTGCTGTATTTTGCTGGATCGGATAGATCATTTGCCGTCGCCGGCGGCGCGGAGGCATTCAGCGTCGGAGCCGATTGCATCATGGCATGTTGTGTTATTGCAGGCGTAGCAACAGCGATCAGACCGGGCAGAATCACCAGAAATGGAAAGAACATCTTCGGAACAGCCGCAATCAATGGGACGCGCCGTGCAGACTCTTCCGAATCCGATGCCATCGCCGTCTGGATCACAAGAAAGTCCGTGCACCAGTAACCGAAAGAAAGGACGAATGCGAGCCCCATCGACAGCCCGAACCACTCCACGCCCAACGGATTATTTTGAGCGTTGGTCATGCCGCGCCACGAATGCGTGTAGGCCACTGGCAAAGCAGCTTTCAGACCGCTCCATCCTCCGACATTCTTTAAGCCGATCCAAACCAGCGGCAAAAATCCCGCAACAATCAGGAAAAACTGCAACACCTCGTTGTAGATGGCGCTGGTGAGGCCGCCAAGGAAAATATAGCCAAGAACGATGGCTGCCGAAATGACAATGGCGAGGTGGAAGATCCAGCCTAAAGGTAGACCAAACTTGAGAAAAAGCGAATCGAAGATATGCAGCGTCTGGATGAGCCGCGCCATGGCGTACATAGAGATGCCGGAAGAAAATACGGTCATTACGGCAAATGAGCATGCGTTATAAGCTCGGGTCTTTTCATCAAAGCGCAGGCGCAAAAATTCAGGCACCGAGCGCGCCTTTGATCCGTAATAAAAAGGCATCATGAAGACGCCGACAAAGATCATCGCAGGAATGGCGCCGATCCAATAAAAATGGCTCGTAGCAATACCATATTTCGCGCCTGAAGCACCCATGCCAATCACTTCCTGCGCGCCCAGGTTGGCAGAGATGAAAGCCAGCCCGCAAATCCAGGCTGGCAGTGAGCGCCCGGCCTGGAAGAAATCTTTGCTCGTCTTCATAAATCGCTTGAGTGCGAAGCCAATACCCAACACAAAAGCGAAATACAGAAGCATGATGAGCCAGTCGATAATTGTCAGGTTCACGTTGCTCTGTTACATCCCTTCCCTCAAAAATAATCGCCGACAACGCCTGCGAATCCAACCCGCGCATGCGCTAGCCACAAGGCCAATGTCCAAACTGAAGTTGGTTACCGAAAATGTGGTCTCAAGGAATGTCTACGGACCCAACTCTCTAACGCAATGTACGCGTTTTCATTGCGAACGTCCAGAGAAGAAGTGCCCTACGCTCGTCTGAATCGATGGCGCGAGCAGGTGCCGGGCCCGTGTCGGCCGCCCAAGGCTGATATTCACGCATAGATCTTGGTAAAAGCAGGCATGTTCAGATCCCCGAGCAATCTATCGCATCCTTTACTTTGGTTCACCCAAGACTGGCTCGGACGATTTCAGATGTCGTTCAAAGAAATTGGCACTGGCCGAATACGCAGCAATCCAGTCCCGATGCAATAAAAAGTCGTGTATCTCGTCCGGAAAAATGAGCTCCTCTACATCCACTCTTTGCTCGCGAAGGGCCTCAGCCAACTGTACCGTCTGCGAAAACACAACATTACGATCGTCGTCTCCCTGGATGAGCAACACCGGCGAGCGCCATGTGCTGACGGACGACAGCGGAGATGAATTCCAGGCGGTGCGGGCTGCTTCCGGATCGGCGGATGGATCGTACGCTGGGAGCCCGTTGCCAAATTCCAGATTCCAGTCGTGCACGCCATGCATGTCGGCTCCAGCAGCGAACATGTCAGAGGCCCGCGCGAGTGCAAGCGCTGTAAGGTAGCCTCCGTAGCTGCCGCCCCAGACACCGATGCGCGCTGCATCCACATCGGGGCGGCTGCGTAAATACAAACCTGCTCCGAGCACATCGTTGAACTCGCTTGCGCCGGCTGCCCCATAATTCAGCGCTTCGCGAAATTCTTCTCCATACCCAATGCCGCTGCGATAATTCACCGACAACACAATGTATCCCAAGCTCGCAAGATATTGGTTCATTCCGTAGGCGTTTGAGTAATACTCCATCGGGTGCCAGCCGAGCAGCATCTGGCGCCTCGATCCGCCATGAAAGAAGACCAAGGCGGGATGACGATGACCGTCGGTGGCAGTCTTTGGCAGAAAGAGCTGTCCGTGAATGCGCATTCCATCGGCTGAAGACAAGATCACTTGCTGTGGCAAGACAAAACTTGCGGATGGAAATGCTGACGGAAGCGCCTGGTGTGCAAGATCCTGCAACTCACCGCTGGCGCGAATCACTGCGGGGCGGATCGGCACGCGAGCATCCGAGCGCAAGACAGCGACAGTCTTGCCATCGCTGGAAAACACCGGAGCCGTCTCGATTCCTTCGCCGTGTGTCAGTTCGACCATACGACGGGTTGCAAACTCCATCTCCCAGACATGCCTGCGGTCAATATCGTTCTGGTTAGAGGAAAAGACAATATTCTTGCCGTCCAGGCTACTTGCAACACTGTCGATTTCAAATTCGCCCGGCGTCAGTTTCCTGGCTTCGCCGCTTCCAACAGAATATAAATGCAACCAGCCATCACCCTCCCACGGAAAGATGACTGAGGCATTGTCAGCCCAAATGAGTTGGCTCTTGCCTTGCACCTGGTGAAAGACACTGCCTTGTCCTTCCCTCGCGCGCCATATCTCACGCCCCTTACCGCTCTCCATATCTGCTACGCAAATCGACCATGGCAGCCCGGTCCGCTTTGGGCCAAAGAGAACATCGCGCTTACTGTAAGGAATGCGTACAAAGGCCACGCTCTTACTATCCGGGGACCAGGCAGGATGGCCATCGTGGTCTGTTCCAGGATCGAGATATCGGAGTATCTTCGTCTCCGGTGAGTACACTCCGATAAAACTATGATCTCCACGGTCGCTGACAAACGCGAGCGCTTTACCATCCGGCGACCAGAGCAGCGACGACGGATTGCCTCGTGTATGCAATATCTGCTCCGGCTTTGCGCTGGCATCCTTCCACGAAATTGTCCAGATTTGATCTTTCAGCAGGTAGGCAAGTGTGTCTCCGGTTGGCGACACTGCGGGAGCACGTCCCTCTGCCAGCCTGCGCGGTTCGCCACCATGCGATGAAATGATCCAGATTTGCTGGTCCACGCCCCCAGAAAGCAACGCGGGATTTGGGGCAGGCCTCTCCGGAAATTCGAAATCTCCGCCACGCACGTAAACAATTGACTCAGCATCCGGCGTCCACGAGATATCTCCAATTTCGACACCGTCGTCCTTAGTAAACCTCGTTATCTGGCTTGCGCTATAGGACTCACCGTCACTACTTTTCGTCGCAACCCAGAGATTGCGCCGCCCCTCCAGGTTCGTAACCCAGACGAAGGCTTCCTTGCCAGGCGCGGCAGTCAATTGCGAACTGAAGGGGGCGCTTAATGCTTCTTTGATCGTAAAGCTCTGCGCGTACAGCAAGGATGAGATGAAACACGACGACCACAAAAAGAGCCTGCCTGCACGAGTCATTTAAAGGATTCTCCGGAAATTCGGATGATACATGAGTCCAGTTTTTCGCCTTACTGGAACGCGGAATCGCTTATGAATATAGCCATACAGATGCTCTATTCCAACAGCTTCGCTGCGTTCATGGTTTACCATAGCTCTTAAACCCAAGGTTCGCGCTGGCATGAATGCGAGAAAGCGTGTGCCTCATCCCAGCTTTTTCGAGACAGACTGCCAACGATGCGAACACTCATTACAGGCGCAGCAGGATTTTTAGGCTCTCATCTGACGGATGCACTCTTGGCAGATGGGTGTTCCGTTATAGGTGTCGATAATTTGTGCACGGGCACACATGAGAATCTGAAGCATCTGCGGTCAGAACCACGCTTTGAGTTTCATGAACACGATATCTGCCGTCCTTTTGATTTCGGAGAAGTGGACTACGTTTTCAATTTCGCTTCCCCTGCCAGCCCCGAGGACTACACTCGCCTGGGAATTGAGACGCTTGATGTTGGCTCCTCTGGCACTAGAAATGCGCTCGACGTTGCGCATCGATATCAGGCTAAGTTTCTTCATGCCTCCACATCCGAGTGCTATGGCGACCCGGCCGTCCATCCGCAACGAGAAGACTACTGGGGAAATGTCAATCCAATCGGCCCGCGGTCTGTTTACGACGAGGCCAAGCGATTTTCGGAATCTCTGGTCATGGCTTATTACCGCTACCGGAAGGTCGATACACGGCTCGTCCGCATCTTCAATACTTACGGACCACGCCTGCAGGCCAACGACGGACGGGTCATTTCCAACTTTATGGTGCAGGCGCTGCAGGGACACGATCTGACCGTATATGGTTCGGGAAGCCAGACACGTAGTTTCTGCTATGTCTCCGATGAAATTGACGGCTTTCTTCGTTTGTCGCGCTCAGACGTGCACCTCCCGGTAAATATCGGGAATCCGAACGAGTGGACTATTCTTGATTGCGCGCAAGCGGTGCTTCGTGTCACCGGTTCAAAGAGCAAGATTGTGTTTAAGTCGTTGCCCATCGATGATCCGATGCAGCGTCAACCAGACATCACACGTGCCAAACAATTGCTTGGATGGGACCCGAAAATCGACCTCGAAACCGGCCTCAAGCTCAGCCTTGATTATTTCCGGTCAAACATAACCATCCCTGCGTCGACAGATAAGTAGGCGACTTTCAGGTGATGGGTAAACAGCGAATCTTCCGCAATTGTGAAAAGCCGGAGATTTGGCAAAAATTATGGCTTAGTGGATCGGGCAACCAGCCTCGCCGCTGACACATCAAATCATGGAAGTGAGGCTCTCCCCAGAAAACGTTTTATGTCAATAGCGGCGATTCTTTTGGTTGATGACAATCCCGTGCAGGCAGCGACACGGAAAGCAATACTTACCCATGCAGGGAATAGCGTTTCGATGGCCACGGATGCCCAACAAGCACTCCACTTGCTTGCAAATCCCGATTTCGCCAAAGAGGTGAAATTAGTGATTACCGATCATTTAATGCCTCAAATGAATGGTCCACAATTTGTTGCCAAGCTTCGCCTCCAGCTACCAAATCTCCCTGTTCTTGTATTGAGCGGTCTTCCTGACGCGGAAGGCGAATATGCCGGTATGAATGTTCTGTACAGGCTTAAACCAATGGATCCAGAAGAACTTATTGGGTTGGCACAGTCACTGCCCGCACAGACGTTGGGCCGTACGGCATAGTCGCATTCATAAGACCGAAGACAATCATTGTCCCCCCAACTCTTAGCTCACGAAATGGCCTCTCAGACGAGTATTTTCCCCTTGCCCCTGCAATCCGAAAATTTGTCACAACTGAAGATGCAGTTGTTTTGAGCTCAAAGATCGCCTGAGTTGAGCTTGTA
>Ga0206817_1064_pt1 | contig 36716 bp, 35 predicted proteins | sample Alteio_BWOrgCont_89_FD_152873 | JGI IMG/M metagenome (GOLD analysis project Ga0206817, IMG submission 152873) | Enriched cells from forest soil in Barre Woods Harvard Forest LTER site, Petersham, Massachusetts, United States -... | ecosystem: Environmental > Terrestrial > Soil > Temperate forest >...
ACCGGGATCGAAAACGACTTTGAACGAGTCGTCTTTCCTAAATATCCCGAATTGCGCGAGATCAAGCGTGTGCTTCAGCGAGCAGGCGCGGTGTACGCGTCGCTATCCGGCTCCGGTTCCGCGACTTATGGGTTGTTCGCTTCCCGGGACGCGGCTGAAAAGGCTGCGGCTCGATTGCGCAAGGACGGGATTCCGGCGACGGCCACGACCACGCTGACGCGCCCGCAGTACTGGAAGAAGATTTTCGATTGACGATTTCCGATTACGATCGCTGATGGCGAGTTACACTAGAAGGGCCAGCCGATCGTCAACCGACAATTGAAATCTGTTTTCAGCGGAAACTGGGCCGTCGACTAATGGTAGGTCAAGTGCCTTTGGAGCACTTTGTCTAGGTTCGAATCCTAGCGGCCCAGCCAGAAAACCGCTTCTAGCTGCTTGCCAAGATCAAGAATGCTAGAAGCTAGGAGCTAGGAGCTAGAAGCTCTTATGGCCACTCTTGCGACAGTGACGGAGAAGAAGGCTCACGTGGGCACCGACGAAAAATCGGAACGCAAGCCTCAACGGAGCCGCGCGGACGACAAATTCAAGATCTTCTCAGGCACGGCCAACGAAGCGCTTGCCGATGAGGTCTGTGCTTTTCTCGGCATGACCCGCGGCCAGGCACAGGTCACGCGTTTCAGTGACGGTGAAGCCTACTGCCAGATCCAGGAGAACGTGCGTGGCGCGGACGTTTTCGTAATGCAGCCCACGTGCCGTCCGGTGGACGAGCACCTGATGGAATTGCTTTTGATGATTGACGCTTTGAAGCGAGCGTCGGCGCGGCGCATTACGGCGGTGGTTCCGTACTACGGTTATTCGCGGCAGGATCGCAAAGACAAACCACGGGCGCCGATTTCGGCAAAGTTAGTGGCGGATTTGTTGACCACCGCGGGGGCCGATCGGGCGTTGATTATTGATCCGCATGCGCCCCAGATTCAGGGGTTCTTCAATATTCCAGTGGACCATCTGTTCGCGTCGCCGGTGCTGGTGGATCATTTCAGAAAGCTGAGCCTGCCGAATCTGACGGTGGTTTCGCCGGATGCGGGTGGCGTGGAGCGGGCTCGATTTTTCGCCAAGAAGATGGATTCTGCGCTGGCCATCGTGGACAAACGCCGCGTGGAGATGAATGTGGCCGAGGTGATGCACGTGATCGGCGATGTGAATGGCAGGACTTGCCTGGTGATCGACGACCTGATCGATACCGCGGGCACGCTGGTGAAAACCGCCGCCGCTCTGATCAACAACGGCGCCAGTAAGGTTTATGCATGCGCTTCGCATCCCGTGCTCTCCGGAGCCGCGGTGGAAAACATTTCGCAGTCGCACTTCGCGGAAGTGGTGGTCACCAATACGATCCCACTGAGTGAGGCGGCACGACAAGAACCGAAGATCAGAGTCTTGTCGATCGCGGGATTGATCGGACGTGCGATCCAGTCGATTCACGAAGAAACATCTGTCAGCAAGTTATTTTTGTAGATAGGAATCAAAATTATGGCAACTGCAACCGAAAGCACTGTATTGGAAGCGCAGCCACGCGTGGCTGGTACGAAGAATGATGCGCGCCGGGTCCGTGTAGGTGGAAAAGTCCCCGCGGTTCTGTATGGCGCCGGCAAAGAGGCACTGCCAGTGAGCCTCGATCCGCGGCAGGTCTCGCGCATTTTACACTCGCAAACTGGCTACAACACCATTTTTGACCTGGCTCTCGATGGCGGCGAGCGCACCAAGGCGATGATCGTGGACTGGCAGTATGAGCCCATCAAAGGGGCCTTACTGCATATCGATCTCAAGCGCATTGCCATGGACAAAACGCTTACCGTCAATGTTCCGATCGTGCTGAAGGGCGAAGCGGCGGGCGTGAAGCAGCAGGGTGGCATTCTGGAGCAGATTCTGCGTGAAGTGGAGATTGAGTGCCTGCCAGGCGATATTCCGGCGTCGATTGAGTTGGACGTCAGCGAACTGGTGTTCGGCAAGGTGATGCGCGTCTCCGATCTGCCGCACAATGAAAAACTCAAGTTCCTGAGCGATCCGAACCAGCCGGTGGCAACGGTCATCACGGTGAAGGAAGAAGTCGTGGCAACACCGGAGGCGGTTGCTGCCGAAGCCGGAGCCGTCCCTGCGGAGCCTGAGGTCATCAAGAAGGGCAAGCAGGAAGTTGGAGAGGAAGGCGCGGAGCCTGCCGCCGAGAAGGCGGAGAAGCCCGAGAAGAAAGAGAAGAAGTAGATTTCACCACAGAGTCACAGGGACACAGAGAACGCTTGGATTGCGAATGAAAAAGTGGGCCTAAGGTTTTCTCTGTGACTCTGTGCCTCTGTGGTGAGCATGAAGCTTATTGTCGGGCTGGGCAATCCGGGAGTGGAATACCAGTTCACACCTCACAATCTGGGTTTTCTCGCGGTGGACCGGATTGCGAACGAGTACGAGGTTGAGGTCAGAAATCGTCAGTGCCGCGCGCTGACGGCCAAGGTCGTGATCGGCTCGGAAACGGTGTTGCTGGCCAAGCCTGAGACCTTCATGAACCTGAGCGGTATTTCGGTGCGTGAGTTGGTGAGCAAGCATGAAGTCAGGGTGGAAGAAGATCTGGTCGTGATTCAGGACGAACTGGATTTTCCGCTGGGTACGCTTCGCCTTCAAAGGCGGAGGAGTTCGGCTGGACATAACGGGATTGAGTCCATCATCAACGCCCTGGGTACTCAGGATTTCTTGCGAATTCGGATGGGAGTTGCGCCGGATCACAAGATCGAAGATGGAATGAGTTATTTGCTGGCGCCCTTTCGCAAGGCGCAGCTCAAGGTTGTAGACGAGATGCTCGAGGTTGCAGCGGATGCTGTGAAGGCAATTTTGACTGATGGTCCGGCTGCAGCCATGAACCGCTTCAACCGCAAGGTTGAAACCGAAAAGGATTAGCCACGGATTTACGCGGATGAACACGGATCTGAAGATCTGCGGCAGATGGAGAGAATGGAATGAATCGCACTTATGAACTGATGTTCATCGTCCGCCCGGATATGGCGGAGGAGGACCAGGACAAACTTATTTCCACGCTGGAGACCGCGGTGGCGGCTTCGTCCGGGCAAGTGAAGAGCGTGGAACGCATGGGCAAGCGGCGTCTGGCTTACACCGTCCGTAAGTTTCACGACGGCATCTACGTGCTGCTTACTGTCGAAGGTGGCGGTGGTCTGATTCACGAACTGGAGCGCCGGCTGCGGGTTACCGAGCCGGTGATCAAGTTCCTCACCGTGCGCATCGATGAAGAACAGAAGAGGCTGGACAAGATCAAGGCAATCAAGGACGCCAAGCGCAAGGCGGCGGCACCCGCGCCAGCCGCTGAGCCTGCTGGGGAAGCTCCCGCGGCTACGGCGTAAGAAGCGTCGTTGGTCGTTGCCCTGTGGTCGTTGGCCAGTACCAACCGACGGCAAGAAGCTAACGACCGACGACCAATGACCAACGACTGATTCTAAGGAGCATCATGGCTGACGAAACTAGATCTGAATCATCTTCTGGCGGTGACCGGCCCGATCGCGGCGAGCGCCGCCCCTCTCCACGTCCCGGCGGACCTGGGGGTGGCCGCGAAGGCGGCGCTGGTGGCCGCAAGTATTTCCGGCGCAAGAAGGTTTGCAAGTTCTGCGTCGAGAAGATCGAGGCTATCAACTACAAGGACATTCGTCTGCTCGCGCAGTTCGTGGCGGAAAGCGGGAGGATCGTGCCTCGCCGCTTGACTGGCGTTTGCACGCCGCACCAGCGACGCCTGTCTTTGGCAATCAAGCAGGCACGCAATATTGCCTTGCTGCCATTCTCAGGCCGCGCGGCGTAAAAAGCGGCCACGGATAAACGCGGATTCGCACGGATCGTTTTCTTGTCCCTGAACATTCGGGAGTTTGTGGTGGATAGACATCTGAGAACGGGAGTTATCTATGGAAGTCATTCTTAAAGAAGATGTAGCCAAGCTAGGATCGCGCGGCGACGTGGTGAAGGTGGCCGAAGGGTTCGGCCGCAATTACCTTTTGCCACGGAAGCTCGCCATTGAGGCCTCTGCCGGCAACAAGGCGGTGATTACGCAGATGAAGGCGGCATCGGTGCGCCGCTCGGCCAAGGAGAAGTTGCAGGCGGAGGAACTGGCCAAGCAGTTCGACGGTCTCTCGGTTTCTTTCCATCGCCGTTCCGGAGAGCACGATCAGCTGTTCGGTTCTGTCACGTCCAGTGACATTGGGGACGCGCTCGAGAAGAAGGGATTCAACGTGGATCGCCGCAAGGTCCAGCTCCACGAGGCGCTCCGGACTTTGGGTGAGTTCATGATCCCTATAAAATTACACAAGGACGTGACCGCGCACCTTAAAGTGGTTATCGAGAAGGAAGCGGCGGAACAATAGATTGGGCTGTTTTGCACGTCTGGCCTGAGACGTAGCGAGCTACATCTCTACAGGGGTAACGGTAGAGACGTTGCTTGCAACGTCTCGGCATAACCTTTGTGCTTCCATCCTGTTAGATGTGTTTCTTGTCAGCAAAAATCCTGCCAAACTCCTATAATTCCTGCTCACGGTTGGGCTCTTGGCCCGTCCATAGCTATGCGACCGGGAAGGACGGCAATGGCGTCCCGGTGCATTCGAGGACAACGAAAATATGCCGGCCGGTGCATGGGCTGTACCATTTGCAGTTGGCGAGTGTTCCCATCCGGTAGTACGACGGGACCCAAGGGAAGAAGCTGGCGGAATCCAGGACCCCCGATCACGGGGCCATATGGCTGGGCAGGCTTCAGGGCGTATCGACGACACCTTACTGGTCCGCGAGGCGCAGCGCGGCAATCGCACTGCCTTCGAGGAGCTGGTGCGGAGCTACGACCAGGCCGTACTTCGGCTAGCCCTTCATCTTACCGGCTCGGAGCACGAAGCCCAGGATGTTTATCAAGAAGCTTTCCTGAAAGCGTATAAGAGCATCGGCAATTTTCGCTTCGAGTGCTCCTTTTACACCTGGATCTACCGCATCGTGACCAACCTCTGCCTCGATCACCTGAGGAAGAGGCAGGTGCGCAAGGAAGATGCGCCGGTAGCGACGGACGCGTCCGGGGAGCAGTACGATGTCCTCGAGCAAGTTCCGGACGGACGGTCGGGCGCGAATCCCGAGCGGGATTTGATGCGCCGGGAGTTGGGGAAGCGCATTAGTCATGCGCTGGAAAAATTAACACCTCGGGAACGCATGGTGTTTGAATTGAAGCACTACCATGGATTGAAGTTGCGGACGGTAGGGGAAGTGCTGCATACGACAGAAGAAACGGCTAAGAACACGTTGTTTCGCGCGACCCAGAAATTGCGGGGAGCGTTAGCCGATATGAGATGAAGTTTCCCCCGAGGGGGTGGATTATGAAATGCGAGTGGGTTAAAGAAAACGTTCTGCTGTACGTCTACAACGAACTGGCGGATGATGCGCGCTACGAACTGGAGCAACACCTGGCGCGCTGCGCGGACTGCACCGCCGAACTCAAAACGACCCGGAAGTTCCATGCCATGCTCTCCGAGTTGCCGGTTGAGGAGCCTTCGCCCAACCTGGTTGCGGCCTCGCGCATGCGGCTGCAGGAAGGGCTTGAAACCGCGGAACAGGGCAGGTTTTGGCATCGGCTGATTTTCGATCCCGCAGCGTGGCTTCGTCAGGTTCGTTTTGCTCCCGCCCTCGCGGCGGCTATATTTATCGTTGGTTTTGCCGGCGGCATCGGTACGACTTACAAGGTGGTGAACGGCAACGGTCCTTCGGTTGCTTCTGGCCCGATCAGCGCACCGGCGGCATCCTCCATCACCGGCATTCAGTCCATCACGCAGGACCCCGGATCGAACCACATCAGCATTAAGTACGACACGGTTTCCACCCAGGAAGCGCAGGGCTCGCTCAACGATCAGCGCATCCAGCAGTTGTTGTTGTTTGCGGCGCGCAACAACTACAACTCGGGCGTACGGATGGATTCCGTCGATCTGCTCACCCAGGAGCCGAACAACACTCACGTTCGCGAAGCGCTTATCTATGCCTTGCGCTATGACTCGAATCCGGGAGTGCGGCTGAAGGCGCTGGATGGCCTGGGCGCATTCGTGAAAAGCGATGCACGAGTCCGAGACTCGCTGCTTGAAGCCCTGATGCAGGATTCCAATCCGGGGGTTCGCACCGAAGCGCTGCATCTGCTGGAACCGGTACGAGCCGACAGCAGCGTCCGGGCGGTTTTGCAAAAGCTCTCGCAAAGCGACCAGAACCAATACATTCAGTCGCAGGCTCGCACGGTGCTGGCACAGCTCCCGGAATTTGATTGAAATGTCGGGTCGAAAAAAATATTTGGGGATGGGCTCATGCCGATCCAGCCGACAGTTGTCGGCAGTGCAAGATGAAAACGGAAGGTGAATGTTGAAGCAGCTCTCGAAATTCGTAGCGGTGCTGTTGTTGACCTTGCCGCTGGCAAGCGCGCAGCAGACTCGCGTTTATGGTGATGGTGGAAACTGGACGCAGGAGATCACTGGATCTCTGGCGATGGTCAAGAATCTCAAGATCAAAATCGATGTGGGTTCGGTGCGGGTAGAAGGCGGGTCACAGCAGAGCATCAACTACGTCATTCGCAATCATTCTTATAGCGGTTCGGAAGACAAGGCCCGGCGTGAATTCGATTCCTATAAGATCAGCGCTTACGTTCACGGAGATACCGCTTGGATTGTGGGTGATTGGCAGGGCGGGAAGCCGCACAAGTTCTCTGGCGACTTTACGGTCAACGTCCCCCGCGAGATGGATGGAATAAAAATCGAGACCGAAGGCGGCAACGTCAACACCAGCGGGATCGCGGGCCGGCTCGATGCGGAGAGCGGCGGTGGCAACATTCGGGTTGACGATATCGGGGGAGCCATCAACGCGGAAACCGGCGGCGGTAACATTGACGTGGGCAACGTGGGTTCCAGCGTCATCCTGCACACCGGGGGTGGTTCTATTAAAGTGAATTCCGCGAAGGGTAAGATCAATGCGGAGAGCGGCGGGGGCAGCGTAACCATCGTCTCCGGCATGCAGGGCGCGGTGCTGGAGACCGGGGGCGGCGGCATTCAGGTGGAGCGCTGTGCCGGAAAAGTGAAAGCCAGTACCGGTGGCGGCAGCATCGATCTGGGCGATATCGGCGGTCCGGCGGAGATGGAGACGGGCGGCGGCAGCATCCGTTTGAGTTCCGCCAAAGGCCCAGTCCGTGCGGACACCGGCGGCGGCAGTATTGAACTGAACGGAGTCCCGTCGGCCCGAGCGGAGACCGGAGCTGGCGGGATCGTGGCGAAGTTCATCCCGTCGAACGGCGAACATAACGATTCGGTCCTGGAGACTTCGGCTGGCGACATCACCGTTTATCTGGCGCCCAACGTGAACATCAGCGTGCGCGCCTCCATCGAAGTTGCCAATGGCCACAATATTCGTTCGGATTTTCCCGATATCAGAGTTACTACCGAGGGTGGCGACTACGGCCCGAAGACGGTTACCGCGGAAGGAAGCTTGAATGGCGGCGGCCCGGTGCTCAAGGTACGTACCACGACCGGGGACATTTGTTTCCGGCGATCCAGCCACTAGAGGCAATTGCCTGGGTTTGGGAGGTGAACATGCGAAACTCAATCTTGATGACGTTGATCGTGCTGCCGGTGCTGGCAGCTGCAACCTACGCTACCGATCAGTTTTATCTTGATACCTCCGGCGACTCTTACGGGTTCTCCAGTGAAGACTGGGGTAGCGGTTCCTATCTTGGCGTGGATACGCGGGATATCACTTCAGACCGCCTCTCGGCTCTCCACCTGAAAGACGAGCGTGGCGTAGAAGTGACCATGGTGGATCAGGATGCCCCTGCCGGCAAAGCCGGCCTCAAAGAGCAGGACGTGATCCTGACTTTGAACGGTACCGACGTGCAAAGCGTCGAACAACTACGCCGCATGATTCGAGAAACTCCGCCCGGAAGAGTAGTGAACTTGGGCATCAGCCGTAACGGCCATGCCATGACGATCAAGGTCGAGCTCGCCGATCGCAAGGCAAGCTATGCCCACCATTACAGTCCGGATACCAAAGAATACAAATTCAACATGCCGACGATGCCCGCCATGCCGGTTATGCCTGACATCGATATGCCGGTTTCGATCGTGGTGGTGCACTCTTCCATGCGCAGCGGACTGATGGTCGAGAACCTGACCCCGCAGCTCGGGGACTTCTTCGGTGCCAAGAATGGCCAGGGGGTCCTGGTGCGCTCAGTCGAGAAGGGCAGCCGCGCCGACAAAGCCGGTTTTCGCGCTGGCGACGTGATCGTTAAGATCAATGGCGAGCCGATACACGACAGCGGCGACTTCAGTCACGCTTTGCGCTCGCGCAAGGACAACACGGCCAGCATCAGCGTGATTCGTGATAAAAAGGAACAGACCATCACGATCACTTTGCCGGAACCCAAACAATCGGATCTTTTCCGCGAGAGTCTGGATTTGAGTATGCCCGAGATTGACGCCAAGACTCGCGAGGAAATAAGCCAGATCGAGACTGAATGGGCCCACCTCAAACCGGAGATGGAAGAGGCGATTAATCGTCAGATGAAACAAATAAAGCCGGAGATTGAGCGGCAGACTCGGGAAGCCCAAAGACGCGCCGAAGAGTACAAGCGGCAGATGCGCGATGTGCAGAGGGAATGGCGGGATCACCAACGTGAAATCGAGAGAGAACTAAGAGAAGAACTCGGGCAGCCTAGCCGCGAATTCTGATCCCCTCCACACCTACTTGCCGGAGCCTTGCGCCAAACCGCGTTTCGGTGCCGGAGCCAGACAGACTCGATTGCGGCCCGCCTGTTTAGCCGCATACAAGCCCGCATCGGCGGCCTTCACCAACTCGTCGCGTGTGTAACCGTGCTCGGAGTAGTTCGCAGTTCCTGCGCTGATTGTGACGCGCCGCGGAACCCCTGGAAACTGCCAGTTTTCTACCGTCTTCCGCAATTTCTCCGCGACGCCCAGGGCGTGCACTGCATTGGTCTGGCAGAGGAGAATGGCGAATTCCTCACCTCCGTAGCGGCAGAGAACGTCGATTTTCCGTAATTGCTGGTGAAAAATCGAAGACACCTGCCGCAACACCTCGTCTCCCAGCAAGTGCCCGAATTCGTCGTTGAGCCGCTTGAATTGGTCAATGTCGACCATGACCACCGCCATGCCCGTGCCGAAGCGCTGTGCGCGCTCGATTTCCTCCGCAATCCGCAATTCGAAAAATCGACGATTGAAAATCCCGGTTAATCCATCCAGATACGCCAACTGCTTTACCCGCTCGACATAGTGAGCATTTTGGATGGCCGTGGCGCAGATGTCGGCTACCGATTCGAGCGACTGCGTGTCGTTGACGTTGAATGCGCCGGGCCGTATCGTGTCCAGCACCAAGACGCCCAGCGTTTGCCCGAAGGAAACCAGGGGAATGCACATGCTCGATCCGGTTTCGACGCATAATCCAATGTCGGGAACCGCTTTCACGTCATTCTCAATCAGAGTCTTTCCCGCCGCGAGAGCCCGTTGCCAGAGTCCTTCTCCCGCGGGCAGCCGCCCTCCCTCCGAAGCGCGTCCGGTGAGCTTACCGTGGCTTGCCCGCAGCACCAGATCTTCCTCATCCTTCAACAGCACGGACACATGACACACCTCAAAAGCCTGCTGGATTAGCAGGCATACTTTGGCGAGCAGCTCTTTCAAATCCAGCACCGCTGTCATCTGCTGCGCGATCGCGTTAATCGCTTCCAGTTGCGACGCACGCTGTCGCTCCAGCGAGTACAGACGGGCATTCTGCAGGGCCATGGACGCCTGAGTCGAAAACAATGCCAACAGGTCGATGGTCTCCGAATCGAAGTGGTTGAGCTTTTCGCTCTGGCAATCCAGCACGCCCACAACGTGGTCGCGTACCATGAGCGGAACTGCCAACTCCGAGCGCGTGTTCTTTGCCGACAGGATATAGCGCGTGTCCTTGCTCACGTCGGCAGCGTAGATGGGGCGTTTCTGATGAGCGGCCGCCCCCGTGATTCCCGTGCCTATGGGGAACCGGACCTTGTCGTGACCATCATCCCATCCCACCTGGCAGCGCACGTAGAGTTCGTCTTTATCCCGCAGAAGGATCGCGACGTTCTGCAGGTGGAAATAGTCGCGTGCGATAGTCAGGATCTGCTGCAGCACCTCATCCAGATCAAACGTGGACAGGACTGCCTGACTCGCATCGTAAAGGATGGAGATCTTTTGCATGATCTGGCCAAATTCTAGCGTCCCCATCCCGGGTTACGGAGGTTCCGAAAGTAACCTGCTATGGATGAAGGTCTTAGACACCTTTGTCCAAAATCCAGACAAACGGCAGCGGCAAGCTATGGTTATTCAGGGAAACAACGAAAGCTTAGCCCCTTGGGTGGTTGGAGTCACGTCTCCGGCTGGCTAAAGTCTTGATCATGCCGAACGCCACCAGGCAGAGCCAGAAGTCAACCACGAGCCCCAGATCCATTCGGAAGGGCACGTGGCGCACCTGAGGCGGCAGATACCGCACCAGCAGAAAATAGGCTGCATTTCCGGCGAGGACCGCCACCAGGGCGTGAATGAAATTGGCTACCGTCTTGGACATAATGCGCTGTTGCCACCTGTGCAGCACCTGCACCTTTTGCTCGCCCGTGCAGCGGGGAAGCCCCCAACGACAGCCTCCGGGACGGCAACCCTGGGTTCCGCCAAAAGCTTTTGGACTCCTCCTGCTAACATTCCCTTCAGATGCTGCAACCGAGCACTTCTGTTCAATACGTGAAGGGTATCGGCCCAAAGCTAGCCGAGTTGCTGGCTGCCAAAGACATTCAGACCCTCGACGACCTGCTGCATTACCTTCCGTTTCGCTACGAGGACCGGCTCAACCCCAGAGGCATTGCTGAACTTCGCGCCGGAGAAATGGCTACCGTGATTGCCGAAGTACGGACCTCAGGCCTTTTCCGTACCCGCCGCATGCCCATCTTTCAGATGACTGCCGGGCAAGGCAGGACGCGGCTGAAGTGTATCTGGTTCAATGCCACGTATCTGCGAGACAAGTTCAAGCCCGGCCAGATCGTAGCCCTGTACGGCAAAGTCGAGGAGGACTATCGCGGTGGTGAACTACAACTTACCCAGCCTCAATTCGAGATTATCGGGGAAGCAGACAACGCCTCCGACTCCGCGGAACAGAAACTGGCGGCTTCGCTCGAGATTGGCCGCATCGTTCCTATCTACGAATCCGCAGGACAAGGCCGGCTGACTTCCCGCTGGTTCCGTCGCATCATCCACACCGCGCTGGAAAATCTCCCACCGGATTTGCCCGACCCCATCCCTGCTCTTGTGCGTCGTCATCTGAGCCTGATTCCACCGCGCGAAGCGTTGCAGAGGGTACACTGGCCCGAACCTGGCGAGAGTATTCACGATCTGCAATCCTCTCGAACTCCAGCTCACGTGCGCCTCATTTTCGAAGAACTGTTTTTCGTCGAGCTGGGACTCGAGCTGAAACGCCGCGAGCAGAAGGCTCAAACCGGGATTGCGTTCCAGTTGGACGATCGCGCCCGTGCAGCTATCAAGAAGATTCTCCCCTTCCATCCCACTGCCGCACAGAAGCGGGTGCTGAAGGAAATCGCTTCCGACATGGAAAAACCATTCCCCATGCGTCGCCTCTTGCAGGGGGACGTCGGATCAGGCAAAACCATCATCGCCTTTGAAGCCGCCATTATCGCCATGGAGAATGGATTTCAGGTGGCGCTGATGGCGCCCACGGAAATCCTGGCACAGCAGCACTATTTTTCCGCTCGCCGAATCCTCGAAAGCGCGGGCTATCGGGTTGTGCTCCTGACCGGATCGATGGAAGACGATCGCAAGCGCGAAACCCGCCGCCACATCGCCCAGGGCAACGCCCAACTCGTGATTGGAACCCATGCCCTCATCGAGCAAAAAGTCGAGTTCGCCAAACTAGGCATGGTCATCGTCGACGAGCAGCACCGCTTCGGAGTCCTGCAGCGGTTCAAGCTGATGAAGAAGTCCAGCGAAGATCGAACGGGAACAGCCCGTGTGGCGACGGGCGACTCGCCCGTCCAGGCCGAGCAAAGCTCGGCAGCCCCGGAGCCGGACGTCCTGGTCATGACCGCAACCCCGATCCCGCGCACCCTCGCCCTCACGCTCTACGGCGACCTCGACGTAAGTGTCATCGACGAAATGCCACCCGGACGCACCTCGATTGTTACTCGGTGCGTCTCCGACGAGCGCTCGCCTGAAGTGTGGGAGTTCGTGCGCAAGCAAGTGGCCGCAGGACACCAGACCTATGTGGTCTATCCAGTGATCGAAGAAAACGAGGAGACTGAACTGAAAGCCGCGATGAAGATGTACAAAGAACTGAGTAAGCGCATCTTCCCGGATTTGCGAGTTGCGGTGCTGCACGGCCGCATGGAGCCTGATCTGAAAGAGCAGGTCATGCGCCTGTTCCAAAGAGGCGAAATCGATATTCTGGTTGCCACGACCGTGATTGAAGTTGGCGTTGATGTCTCCAACGCAACGGTAATGGTCATCGAACATGCCGAGCGCTTCGGGCTTGCCCAGCTTCATCAGCTGCGCGGACGCATCGGCCGGGGCGCTGCCAAGTCTTACTGTGTTCTGATGACTGGCGGCAAGGTGTCGGAAGACGGAGAACGCCGTCTCGACGCCATGGTGCGCACCAGCGACGGCTTTCAGATCGCAGAACTCGATCTTGAGCTTCGCGGCCCCGGCGAATTCTTCGGCACCCGCCAAGCCGGCATGCCCAGCTTTCAGGTGGCCAACCTGATCCGCGATCGCCAGTTGCTCGAAGCCGCCAAGCGCGAGGCCGCGGCTGTCCTCGCCGGCCCGGACTCGGAAATCACCCAATCAGAGATCGACCTAGCCCTGCGTCACATGCGCACGCGCTGGCATAAGAGCTACGGATTAGTAGAAGTCGGCTAGCGCCCGGCAAATGGAGGACGGGTGTCCTTCGCCCGTCTAAGTTTCGAAAAACGTAGGCACGGAAACCCCGTCCGTGTTGGCGAGCCTTGGTCTTACAGCGCTGGCGGTGGGATAATCAATGCCGGTGAAAATCGACTCGAGTGCCGGTCTGTACCGCAAACTCCCATCAGTCGACGAGCTCCAGCGCAGCCCGCAGCTTGTCGCGCTTGCTTCACGAGAAGGCCAAGCCGCGGTCACAGATGCTGCCCGTTCAGTGCTGGCCACGCTGCGGCAGGAAATTGCCGCCGGGCGGCTCGATGCGAATGGATTCGATTTGGCTATTTCCGGACTCGAGGACACAGTCACACGGCGGGTGAGAAAAGCTCTGCAGCATTCGCTGCGCTCCGTAATCAATGCCACAGGAGTCGTTCTGCACACCAACCTGGGCCGTGCTCCGCTGGCTGCGTCAGCGCTGGAGCACATCAGCCAGGTCGCGGCTGGTTATTCCAATCTAGAGTTCGAGTTGGAAACGGGCGAGCGCGGCAAGCGTGACGTCCACGTAGACCGCCTCTTCCGCAAACTCCTCGATGAACACGTAGGGACAGCCGTCCATGTAGACGCGGGTATCCTCGCCCGTGTTGCCAAGCCCAAAGTCTCCACCATCGTCGTCAACAACAACGCCGCGGCCATTCTCCTCGCGCTCAACACGCTGGCAGAAAGCGGCGAAGTCATCGTTTCCCGAGGCGAGCTGGTCGAGATCGGAGGCTCGTTCCGTATCCCGGATGTCATGTCGAAATCGAATGCCACCCTGCGGGAAGTGGGAACTACGAACCGCACCCGCGTTGGTGACTACGAAAAAGCGATCAACGACAAAACCCAACTCCTGCTGCGAGTGCATCGCTCCAATTTCCAGATCACGGGATTCACCGAGCAACCGCACATCGAAGAACTGGTGGGCCTGGCTCGCCAACATAACATCCCGCTTCTGGAAGATCTGGGTAGTGGCGCGCTGTTCGATCTGCGTTCGGTTGGTGTAAATGGTGAACCAAGCGTACTCGATAGCCTGCGCCACGGGGTTGATGTGGTTACCTATAGCGGCGACAAACTGCTGGGCGGCCCTCAGGCCGGAATGCTGAGCGGTCGCACCGATCTGATCGCTCGCATGCGTTCGAACTCGTTGTTCCGCGCCCTTCGTGCGGGCAAACTAACCTATGCCGCACTCGAAGCAACGCTGCTCGCCTATGTGAAAGGTGACCATGATGCGATTCCTGCGCTGCGAATGATGCATTTGTCGAAAGAAGAAATTGGAAGGCGCGCGCAAGCCATCGCAGAAAGAGTCCAGTCGCTCTCGTTGTCAGCAGAACTGATCGACGGCGAATCGGTAATCGGTGGCGGCGCGGCGCCATCCGCAGTCCTGCCTACGCGCCTGCTGGCGATCGCATGTAAGGGGATGAGCGCCGATGAACTCTCAGCTCGCCTGCGCGCCTCCGATCCGCCGATCATCGCGCGGGTTGAGGAAGGACGCGTGCTGCTCGATCTGCGAACGGTATTTGCCGAGCAAGACGCGGCTTTGGCACATGCCCTCAACCTAGCCGTTGAAAAATGATTTGCATCACTTGAGTGTCCTCCGCGCTCCGTGACGAAATAAGATCGTGGCGACCCTTTACAGCATCGGCCATTCGACCCGCCCGCTGGATGAATTCATTGCAGTCTTGCAAGCCCACTCCATTCGGACCCTGGTGGATATTCGATCCTTCCCCGTATCGCGCCGCTTGCCTCATTTCAACCGCGAGGCGCTAGAGAAAACTCTGCCTGAAGCGGGGATTCGGTACGTCTGGTTCAAGGAACTTGGTGGGCGGCGTAAGAAACTCCTCGAGGACTCGCTCAACGTAGCGTTACGCAACGACAGCTTCCGCAACTATGCGGATTACATGCTCACGCCAGACTTCCAGCGCGGCATCGTGGAATTGATCAAGCTAGCCGAGCACTCGCGCACCGCATATGTGTGCGCCGAGCGAGTTTATTTCCACTGCCATCGCATGCTGGTTTCCGATTGGTTGGTCGCTCACGGACATGAAGTCTTCCACATCGACGGAACCGGACCGGTCAAGAAGCATGAGCTTATGGCTGAAGCGCGCTTGATCGATGGACAGGTTATCTATCGCGGCGACCGGTTGCTATGAGCGAATCCGCCGGTGGAGAAGCACTTTCTGCCGCCCTGATTTAGACTTTCAAATTAGGATGGTAAAGAGGTGACTATGGCCGAACGTTCTTCGCAGACTCATGCCAATCATGTGAGGCTCGACCCTCCATTCCACTTCTTCGTCCTGCCCGTGCTTGCAATCTCGTGGATAGTAAGCGTGGTCGTGCTGGTCCGGCGGCCATGCTTCCTGCATTTCTGGCTCGTGGTCTTCAGCACTGCGATAACGGTTGCGGTAATCAGGTTCCGGCAATACGCGCTGAAAGTACAGGATCGCGTCATCAGGCTCGAGGAGCGACTGCGGCTGGCAACGTTGCTGCCCGATTCGTTGCGCCCGCAAATCGCGAAGCTCACCGAAGGTCAGTTGATCGCGCTGCGATTTGCCTCGGACGAAGAAGTGACCGCTCTGGTCGAGCGGACTTTGTCAGCGAATCTCTCACGTGCCGACATCAAGAAGGCCATCAAGAATTGGCGGCCAGATTATTGGCGGGTATAAAGGTTTCCGGCGAATCCCAACCTTCGTTGGATAACAAAACGTTTTTCGCCTAAGAAAGCGAGACTACTAGCCGCATGATCGTCGGCACCGGCATCGACATCGCGGAAGTACCACGCATCGAAGCGTCCATCGCGCGCTTCGGCGATCGCTTCCTGCATCGAATCTTTACCGAGGCGGAGATCCGCTACTGCGAATCGAAGGCCAACCGGGTTGAGCGCTACGCCGCCCGCTTTGCCGCGAAAGAGGCCGCAATGAAAGCCATCGGCACGGGCTGGAATCACGGGGTCGCCTGGCGCGACGTTGAGGTCTGCCGCCAGCCCGGAGGCCGTCCAACCATCACATTTCACGGCAAGGCGGCGGGGTTCGCCGCCAAACTTGGCGCCGTCCATATTGCGCTTTCACTCTCCCACACCGAAGAGTACGCCATCGCCCAAGTCATCCTGGAAAGCTGACCGACACTGAAGGAAAGGGCGCCCGTCTCCATACATCCTCGTCTTGGCTCAGTGCTGACGGCTGAATGCTGAGTGCTTTCTGTTAGACTGTCGCATTCCAAAGCGATCATTCGAATGCCCGTCATAAGTGAAACTCCGCCGATCAGCCGAACCACTACCGTAGACACAACCAGCGAGCGTTCCCTGCTGGCAGGAGTAGCGATCAGTAGCTTTGCGGCCCTGCTGCTGGAACTGGCTCTTACCCGTCTGTTTTCCGTCGTGCTGTTTTATCACTTCGCCTTCCTGGCAATCTCAATCGCGCTGCTCGGCCTCGGCTCTGGCGGAGTATTCGCATATTTAGGAAAGACATGGTTAGGACGCTTCTCCACCCGCACCCTGCTTTCGTGGCTCTGTGTGGCTAACGCCGTCGTCGTTCCCATCGTATTGGAGATCGTGCTGCACGTTCCAGTTTCGCTGAGCTTGTCGCGAGCCAATTTTCTCCGGCTCACGGCGATCTATCTGGCTTCCGCCCTGCCATTCTTCATCACCGGCCTTGAGTTCTCGATCCTCTTTGCGCGTGAATCGCAGCATATTTCGCGGCTCTACGGAGCGGACCTTCTGGGCGGCGCGCTGGCTTGCTTGGGAGTTGTTCCTCTTCTCAACTGGCTGGGCGGACCAAACACGGTGCTGTTCGCAGCTGTAATGGCAGCCGCCGCAGGGGCCGTGTGGTCCGCCAACGTCAACCTGCGGAAACTCACCCTCGCCCTGGTTGCATTCCTCCTGCTGGTGATCGCCGCGAACTATTCCGGAAGGCTGATCGATGTCGTCTACGCCAAAGGCTTGTTTCGTGATAAAGCATGGGTCGAGTTCGCCCGCTGGAACGCTATCTCCCGCGTCGAAGTAGATCGTCAAGGTGACGCTAAGGCCGTTGTCATTGATGCCGACGCATCCACCTACATCATGAACGCCGACCCCAAACAGTGGCAGGGGACGGAATGGCAAAAGGACTTAATGTCCGCGCCCCCGGCGCTGGCGAACATTCTGCGCCCGCACGGCGAGTACGCGATCATCGGACCGGGTGGTGGAGTCGATGTGCTTCGCGCCGTCGCTAACGGTAGCCCCAGCGTCACCGGCATTGAGATCAATCCGATCATCGCCAACACCGTGATGCGAGGCCGCTATGCGGACTATTCGTATCACCTGTACGAGCGCCCCGAGGTGCACATTCAGGTCACCGACGGGAGATCGTTTGTCCGCAATGCAAAGCAGAAATTCGATGTCGTCCAAATGACGCTGGTCGACACCTGGGCTTCCACAGCCGCCGGCGCGTTCGCCCTCAGTGAGAACAGTCTCTATACCGTAGAGGCGTTTCGAGAATACTTCGACCACCTGAAGCCCGATGGAATGGTCGCCATCACTCGCTGGGAATTTCGCCAACCCCGCGAAGCCCTGCGCGTAATCTCGGTTGCCATGCAGGCCTTGCACGAGCAGGGAGTCGAGAATCCAGCGAGAAATTTCATCGTAGTCTCTGAAGGAGATCTCGACGAAGACGGAATCCCCGTAGTCGTGCTCGCTAAGAAAAGCGCCTTCACCGCCGAAGAAGAGGAACAGGTTCGAGCCCACTTGGCTGGCAATCCCGCGCTAGTCGCGTTGTATCTCGCCTCTGATCCGGAAGACAATCCGTTTTCTGCCCTGATCGCACGTAACGATCCCTACGCCTTCGCACAAGACTACCCATACAATGTGGCGCCGGTAAACGATAACGCGCCCTTTTTCTTTTTCACCTTGAAGCCCGACCAGATTCTCCACCAGACGGATTTGAGCCAGGGCATCGACTGGAAGGTGAACATGGGCGTCGTCGTGCTGGCAATGGTGCTTGTAATCTCTTGCGTCGCCGTGCTCGCGTTCCTGGTGATTCCTCTGGCTGTGGGCGGAGGACGCAAACAGGAACATCCGATCCGTCTCCTGTATTTTGTTGTGGTAGGCCTCGGATACATCCTGGTAGAGATCGCCTTCATCCAGCGATTCGTTTTGTTTCTCGGCCACCCGACCTATGCCCTCACCGTGGTCGTATTTTTGCTGCTGCTTTCGAGTGGCGCTGGCAGCTTGGCATCCCGTAAATGGTTGGACCAGACCCAGCGTGCCTGGCTGCCGCTGGCCTTTATCGCGGGCGCTCTTCTTCTTTACGTATTCACCTTGCCGGGACTCCTAAACGTTTTGATGGGACTTCCTTTCGGGGCAAAACTACTGGTGAGCGCGGTCCTGCTGGTTCCGTTGGGATTTGCCATGGGCATGCCCTTCCCAACGGGATTGCGAGCGCTAGCCCGCATTCCCGTGCCGGAGTTTCCCGCAGCCGGGAAAAATGAATTCCAGGAAAATGCGGTGGAGTGGGCATGGGCCATGAATGCGGGTTCGAGTGTGCTGGGCTCTGTTCTGGCGATGGTGATTGCCATCCAGTTCGGGCTCAATGTGACTCTCGAGTGCGGGGCTGTGGCCTACCTGATGGCTATTCTGCTCTCAGGAACTCTGAGTCCCCGTCGTGTCTGATGTGAAGCCCGGCCCGGCGGTCTGCTATCATGCTGGCATTCGCTTTAGGTTTTGCGGTACGGAGAATGTTGCCATGACGTTCATGGGGAAAATGAGTGCCTAGCCAGAAACAGTTGAAGTGGTCTCAACTGAAAGTTGGGCTGACTGTGCTGGTTTCCAGCATCACTCTAGGTATTTTGATCTTGCTCATGAGTGGAACGGGCGGCTTCCTGACCAGCAAGATTACCCTGAGGTCTTATTTCGATAATGCCGGCGGGTTGCGGGAGGGAGCGCCGGTGCGGCTTCAGGGCGTGGATATTGGAAATGTTTCCGGAATCCGGGTTGTCTCCGATCCCGCTCGACGGCTGACTCCGGTCGAAGTGACTCTCAAGGTCAATACTAAGTATCGCGCCAATTTACGTAAGGACTCCCTCACGACACTTTCCACCGCTGGGGTGCTGGGCGAAACCTACATTGATATCGACAGCGCTCAAGCCCACGGGCCTGAAGTTCAGGCAGGGGACGTGCTGCCCACGCGGGAGACACCCGACATTCAGGATGTGGTGCGCGCCAGCCAAAGCACGCTGCAAAACCTGGACGCCCTGGAGAAGCGCGTGGACCGCATCCTGGCGTTCGTTGAGAGCGGGCAAGGCTCCATCGGCAAGGTTATTTATGATCCCGGCCTCTACGATCGGCTTAACGCCACGGTTGGCCAGTTTCAGAGTTTGGTGAACGACGTGATTTCGGGCAAGGGCAGTATTGGCAAGCTACTGGTCGACGATGAACTGTATCGCAAGGCAAATGCGACTGTCGACAAGTTGAACGCGATCATCGACGATCTGAATGCCGGCAAGGGCACCGCGGGCAAGTTCTTGAAGGATCCCACACTCTACAACACGGCGAATGAAACGATCTCCAACGTCAAAAAGTTAACCGACGAAGTGAACGCGGGCAAAGGCGCCTTAGGCGTTCTGGCCAAAAACCAGGAATTCGCCAACAAGCTGCAAAATACCATGAACAAGCTCTCCGATCTCACCGACCGTCTGAATTCCGGCGAGGGTACGATAGGCAAGCTGCTAAAGGATCCGGCTGTCTACGACAACACCAACCAGTTGCTGCAGGACACACAGGACCTGATCAAAGCAATACGTCAAAATCCCAAGAAGTATCTGACCATCCACCTGAAGATTTTCTGAGGTGCTCGCCAGCCCACCTAGCCCCGACGTCTGGTCCGGGAAGGTCGGCACAGTTTGACGAGGATCGCCTAGCATCCTTTCTGTACCTTCGTGTCCTTTGTGGTTCTAGTTGCACTTCATTAACCACAAATGACGCGACGCAGAGGAAAGCGCCACACACCACAACGCGCGCAACGCCAGCAACCTAATCAGAGACTTTCCCCGGACTAGACGACGCCACGCTGACTATGCCCCACCGGCGAAGTCGACTCAGCTTGTTCGTGCGCATGATAGCTGGAGCGCACCATCGGCCCCGATTCCACATGGCGGAAGCCGAATCGCAGGGCCTCTTCCTTCAAGTAGCGAAATTCATCCGGAGTGTAGAAGAGAGCAATAGGCAGGTGGTCGCGCGATGGCCGCAGGTACTGCCCGACGGTAAGGATATCAACCCCACGCGAACCGAGGTCGCGAAACACTTCGACCAGTTCGGAGATCGTTTCCCCCAGACCAACCATCACACCCGACTTCGTCACCATTCCGGGCCAAAACTTCTTTGCATTCTCCAGCAACCGCAGGGTGCGCTCATAGCGAGCCCCCGACCGTACCACGCGGTAAAGCCGCGGAACCGTCTCTGTATTGTGATTCAAGACGTCGGGCTCGGCATCGAGAACAATCCGCAAAGCCTCGTCCATACCCTGGAAATCAGGGATCAAAACCTCGACACCGCACTCAGGGGACAACTCGCGAATCTCACGAATCGTATCTGCGAAGATTCGCGCTCCGCCCAGATTGTCGTCATCGCGGTTCACGCTGGTGACGACCGCGTGTTTCAGTCCGAGTGTTGCCACTGCTTCCGCCACACGCCGCGGCTCGTCCCAATCAATCGCCCCAGGTTTGCCCTTGGGAACCGCGCAAAAACCACAGCGCCGGGTGCATATGTCGCCCAGAAGCATGAAGGTGGCCGTCCGGTGATTCCAGCATTCTCCGATGTTGGGGCACTGGGCCGATTCGCACACCGTGTGCAAGCCCAAACCACGGGCTAACTTCTTGAGATTGTGGAAGTTCTCGCCCACCGGAGCCTTGGCCCGAAGCCAATCCGGCTTGGGCTGCCGGATTGGCCGTGCAAGCTCGATCTGGACGAATTGGGAAGCCCCTGCCATCTGATTATTCAATTCTACATGCTGGAATGGCGGTTGGCGAAGCGCGGTATTTGCAACCGCGCACCTCGATCTCATATGCAAGCCTTTATACCACCCAGAGGAAGCGCCCCCTCGAGCGAGTCCGCGCTGTGCGACGTGGGAACCCCGCCTATCGTATAGGCTGGCCCTTCCTGACGCCCCACCACAGCCACATTCCCGTCCCCACCATAATCAGGATCGGAATCATTACCAGGCTTCCTTCCGGACCCGTCGTTCCTCCGCTCCACAGCGGATTGCCCGCAGCGTGCGATGCCAGAAATTGCTCCTTCATCACCAGGCCACTATCCGGTGTTCCGTAGAAATAAGACTGGGCCCAGTCCCATCCCGCATGAAAGCCCACCGCCCACAACAGCGACTTGGTGTACCACAGGCTGAGGCAGAAACCGAAACCGCCGAGGCCGACTTCCAGCAACCCCAGGGGCGTTTCGCCGCCGTTGCTGAGATGCCCCAGCGCGAATACGATCGAGAGCAATAACGCCGCCCACCAAAAGCCGATTCCGCGCGTCAGCGTGAACTGCATGTAGCCGCGCAGCAGCGATTCCTCAAAGATGCCCACCAGCAGAAAGACCAGGCCCCAGCCCAGAGCGTACTTCCACGCCGCAAAGCCGCTCAGCGCCAGCCCATCAAAAACCAGCAGCCCCGCCTTCCACAGGACTCCGATCAACGCAGACAAACACAAGAATCCCCACGCCATACCGCTCACCAGCCGAATCAATTTGTGCTCGCCGCTGTAGCCGTAGGAAAGAAGCGGACGCTTTTCAATCCGCGCCATCACCCAGGTAGCGATCAAAACAACCAGCACTTCGCACGATTCCGGAAGGAGCGCAAAACGCAGCGGGATTGGCCCCTTCATATCCAATGGAATGAAATGGCCGAGCACTTTGGTGACCGCAGCCTCCAGGCTCAAGTAAATCGCGACGAATAGGAGTGCACTCCAACCCACGCGCAGCCCCTGTTCGCCGACGAAGACCCATCGGAGCCTGCCGCTCCCTGATGGGTGGTAAGCCCCAGTCAAGCCGGATGAGTTTGTTTCGATGGAATCGCTCGCCATAGAAGATTCTCCACGACCCGCCAAGTCGTTCGGGCGCACCTAAAGGATTACCAATTGAGGCCGCGGCTTACAATCGAATATGATTCGAATCTACTATGGCAAAAGCCTCCCTGGACCGAACAGATCGCGAAATACTCCGTCTTCTTCAGAAGAATGCTCGGTTATCCAATAAGCAGATTGCCGCGGCCGTGCGGCTCGCGCCGTCCAGCTGTCACGAGCGCATCAAGAATCTCGAAACCTCGGGAGTCATTCGCGGTGCACATGCCGACATTGATTTACGAGCCGTCGGCCTGAACCTGGAAGTCATCGCTTTTATCAAGCTGGCCAAGTATGAGAAAGGCGCGATCGATCGCTTCATGAGCGATGTCGAATCCATCCCGGAGGTTCGGCGAGTCTTCCTGGTGAGCGGGCGCCACGATGTTGTAGTTCACTTAGCGGTAAGGGACATCGACCATTTGCGGAACCTGGGGTTCGACCGTTTCACCAGCCAGCCGATGGTTGTAGGCATTGAGACTTCATTCGTGTTCGACAGCCGGGGCAGGCATGAATTGCCGATTCACCAGGATGCTGCCCAAGGAATGAAAGCTAGCACACGGAAGCCGCGCAGACGCTGAATCCCGTGTGAGGCCGGGGCAAGCTAACCTTCAAGATATGCGTCAACCCACTCTTTGATTCGGAAGCGCCGCTCGTCCTGACTATCGAAGCGGATGCCAAAAGTCTTGCCATTCACATTGCGCCAGGTGACCGCACAGCGTACCCATATTCGCGGCAAGGTCAGCAAAGCGAACGAAACCTCTCCCGACTGCCCCACCGAAATGTCCTCGGCGGTGCGTAGCGACATCCCTCCGGAGCTGACCTCAATGCTGGTGGCTGTCACCTTGCGGCCATCAGCCAATACCAGGGAAATCTCCGTGATCACGGGAATGCGCACGTAGCGGCGCAACTCGTGCAACACAAGCATTTGCGTGGCCCGCACCAGTTTCAGCACGGCCGGGCGCTCGAGCGGTTCGTGGAAAATGGCGTTGATCCCAAACTTTGAATAGCTCATCGCGTCCTGAGCGCTGCCGCCAACCGCATAGAGCACGATCCGGCTGTTCGAGGGCGAGGTTCGTGCGGACTCCATGACCGCATGGGCCTGTGGACCCAACTTGAGCACGCAAGCCTCGAATTTCTCCTTCTTCAGGCGTTCGACCGTGTTTCCGTTCAGCGAAACGCTCTCGATCCCAAACTGCCGGAAACACTCCGCAAGCGTGCTCCGGGCGGGTTCCTTCATGTCAACTAAGGCCACCCGAGCCGAGGTTTTCTTGGGGCTGAGCGCGGGCATGACGGCGGTTCCAAAGGCTTTATCCATAGACGGGGTGTTCCTGCCTGCAAATCTATTCTGTATTGCACTATCGGCAATGGCAAAGGAGAAGAAGGCCAATCCCTGGGTACCAAGGTCTCATTACCACAGGTGGGCGGAACGAGACCTAAAGTTCCTTGCCAAAACGGGACAGGCTGGCGGATTCGCTGCCACGTATCCCCCTTCAAACACCCGCCGATTCCGGCGGAGCCTGAAACAGGCCTTCGATGGTGGCGAAAAGAGCTTTGACCGACAAAGGCTTCGAAACATAGGCGTCCATTCCGGCCTGCAGACACCGCTCTTTATCACCTACCATCGCATGAGCCGTCATGGCAACAATCGGGATGCGCCTTCCCGTGACTTTTTCGCGAACCCGCACTCTTGCCGTGGCCTCCAGGCCGTCCATCTCCGGCATCTGCACATCCATCAAAACTAGATCGAAATGGTCTTTCTGCAAGGCTTCCAGGGCTGCGGTTCCGGTTTCCGCCAAGACGACTGTGTGGCCACCTTTCTCCAACAAGCGAACTGCCAATACCTGGTTTACGCGATTGTCCTCGGCGAGGAGAATCCGTAAATGTCTTCGACTCTCCCGCAATGAGTGAAGCGTGACCAGTGCGGGCACTTGTTGTGTTCTCCCTGACGGGACCAGCACCGTCTTGATGGCTTCTAGGAGGTCTGAACGTTTGACGGGTTTGGGCAAGTACGCCTTGATACCCAATGCTCGACAACGCGCCGCATCACCCCGAAAACCCGCTGAAGTGAGCATGATTAACGCCGAGTTTTCCATTTGCGGGTCCTGCCTCATTTGTTCTGCCACTTGGAAACCATCGATTTCCGGCATCTGGGCATCGATCAGCACCACCGAGAAATCTTTTCTATCCGCGGCGGCTCGTTTTAAGAGGTCCAAAGCAGAGCGGCCGCCGTCGGCCTCGACTGCCCTCATCTGCCACCCTAGAAGCATCTCCTTCAAAATGCGCCGGTTGGTTGCGTTGTCGTCGACAATCAGGGCGGACAGGTGGCGAAGCGTCTCTAATCCGACAGGCGTGTGGTTGCTAGGTGAGGCTATCTGCAATTGAAAACGCGCGCTGAAATGGAATGTACTGCCCTGGTCAGGTATGCTTTCGAGCCACATTCGGCCGCCCATCATTTCAACCAAGCGCGAGCAAATCGACAGGCCTAAGCCGGTTCCGCCGTACCTCCGCGTCGTTGAATTGTCCGCCTGGGTGAACGCCTCGAAGATCGACGCCTGTTTTTCCAGAGGAATTCCGACTCCGGTGTCGGTTACGGCAAAGTGAAGTATTGCTGCGGTTGGTGTTTCTAACTCGGTCTCCACCTGAATCCGAACTTCACCTTGGGTCGTAAACTTGATGGCATTGCCAATCAAGTTGATGACGATTTGGCGCAAACGGGTAGGATCGCCGAGTAACGCGTCCGCAACGTCAGGCAGGATGTGGCATGCAAGCTCTAGCCCTTTCTCGTGCGCTCGCAAGCTGACGGCTTTCATAGTGTCGTCCAAACTGTCGCGCAGGTTGAATTCGATGATTTCCATGTCCAGCCTGCCGGCTTCAATCTTGGAGAAGTCGAGGATGTCGTTGAGCAGTATGAGCAAAGACTCCGCAGAGCTTTTGACCAGATTCAAGTAGCCGCGTTGTTCCTGTGTTAGCTCGGTATCCAGTGTCAACTCCGTCATGCCGATGACCCCGTTCATGGGTGTGCGGATTTCATGACTCATGTTGGCCAGGAACTCGCTCTTGGCACGACTGGCCGCTTCAGCTGCTTCACGAGCCCCTCGCAGAACCTGCTCGGTTCGCTTTCGTTCTGTGACATCCACGAAGGTTACAACCGTGCCGAACACCTTTCCGGCCCGGTGCATGGGATGAGACCAGTATTCGGCGGGAAAGCTAGTGCCGTCACGACGCCAAAGGATTTCGTCATCGATGTGGGTGCCATGCCCGTGGCGAAAAGCTTCGTAAATATGGCACTCTTCCACGGGGTAAGGTGTTCCGTCGTGCCGGGTGTGGTGGATCAGGGTGTGCAGGTTCTTGCCGAGTATCTCGGTCGGCTCGTGGTAGCCTAACAATCGAAGGCAAGAGGGATTGCAGAACGTGCAGTTACCCTGCATGTCGATACCGTAAACTCCCTCCGGGATTGAATCGAACACCAGTCTTACAAGCTCGCTGCTCTCTCGAAGCGCCTCCTCCGCCCGGACACGCTCGGCAACCTCCGATTCCAACATTGTGTTGGCATCGCTCAGGTCCGCGGTGCGAGCCCGGACCCGTTCCTCCAGCCCCGTCTGGGCTCGCCGCAGTTCCTCCTCCACTCGCTGGCGTTCTTCAACCTCGCCAGCCAGCGATCGGTTCGCTTGCCCAAGCTGGGTCGAGTTCTCGGCTTCTCGCTGGAAGATAGAAAACATACTGATGAAAAGGCCGGTAAAGATCGCTATGTGGCCCAGAATTTTCAGTGCATGAGCGGCGAAATATTGAGTGTCAAATAGCCTGCCGTAAAAGGACATGTACCCCATGTGGCCTACCGCATAGAGGACGAGGGAAAGCACCAGCCAGTGTTCAAAATCGTCAGTTTTCCACCAGCCCTTCCACAAATATCCGATGGCCGCCAAAGCAAAGAAAATAGCTGGCACAAAGTCGGCGGGGCGATGAATGGTGTGGTTGGGGTGGAAGGGAGGTGGCAGTTGCACCATGGCAAAAAAAACAAAGCTGGCCATGGTCCAGGTTCCGACCAGCAAGTAAACAAGGCCCTCCTTGATCCTGCCCTCCGAAGGTTTTCGCATCTCCCTTTTCCATGCCACAACACTGGCGCACATCAGCAGGGACATGAACACGCGTGACATGACACCGCTCCAGGGTGTAAGCGAGGAAAGCGCAGAGGGGGCATGCCCGGCAAAGAACGACGAGGTGATCACCGCATGGTAGCCATCGAGGAGAGCGCCTCCCAGAAAGCCGCTGCCCAGAAGCAAGAACATGCCGCTTTTCTTTGTGTAATAGCGCACCAAGGCCATCGCACCCGTGACGAACCCGAGTAGCGTGGCAATCGTCTCAAACAAGGTGTGTAACTCTGCAGTGCCTTGCCAGGCTGATCGGTGGGCGGGGATGGCACCGAGAAGGAGGACTAGGGTAAGAACGGCATAAACGAGGCTCCGTCCTCGGGCGCGGTTTGGCCGCAGACCTTCCATTCAAGTTCTATCGTCAGGAGCAAGGACTTGGTTTAGGCACGGCAGTGCTAGGTAAGAAACTACTCCGCCCAGCGGCGGAAAAGCAGCGCGCCGTTAGTCCCGCCGAAGCCGAACGAATTGGACATCGCGAATTCCACGTCCGCTTTTCGAGGATGGTTCGGAACGTAGTCGAGGTCACACTCAGGATCGGGATTCTCGAGGTTCGCGGTCGGAGGCAAAATCTGGTCGCGCAACGCAAGCACAGTGATGCCGGCTTCAAGTCCGCCGGCCCCACCCAGCAGATGTCCGGTCATGGACTTGGTCGAACTCACTGCCAGCTTGCGGGCGTGATCGCCGAAGGCACGCTTGATCGCGATGGTTTCCAGTTTGTCGCCGAGATCCGTAGAGGTGCCATGGGCGTTGATATAGTTCACCTCCTCCGGTTCCACGTGGGCATCACTGAGAGTGTTCAGCATTACGCGGTAAGCGCCATCGCCGTTCTCGGCGGGCTGGGTGATGTGATGAGCATCGCCGCTCATGCCGTAGCCCACGATTTCAGCCAGGATCTTAGCCCCGCGCCGCCGGGCAAATTCGAGATCTTCGAGAATGAGGATGCCCGCGCCTTCGCCGATCACAAATCCGTCGCGTCCCGAATCCCAGGGACGGCTGGCTTTCTCAGGCGCATCATTGCGCGTCGAAAGGGCCCGCATGGCTGCGAATCCACCGACGCCCATGGGCGTGATCGCAGCTTCGGTGCCACCAGCAATCATGACATCGGCGTCACAGCGGGCGATGATCTTGTAGGCGTCTCCAATCGAGTGCGCGCTCGAAGTACAAGCCGTGCAGGTGGCCTCGTTCGGCCCCTTGGCGTTGTAGCGGATGCTCACGTGTCCCGCAGCCAGGTTCACGATGGAGGCGGGAATGAAAAACGGGGAGATCTTGCGCGGTCCGCCATTGAGCAAATTAATATGCTCGCGTTCGATCACATCGAACCCGCCGATTCCGGAACCGATATGAACGCCGGTCCGAGTCGAAATATCTTCGGAGACTTGCAGGCCCGAAGCTTTCATAGCCTCATCCGCGGCGGCCAGGGCCAGGTAGATGAAGCGGCCCATCTTCTTCAGCTCTTTTTTTTCGACGAAATTCAGCGGGTCAAAGTTTTTGACTTCCGCCGCGATCTGGCAAGCAAACTGTGCGGCATCGAAGTGAGTGATTCGAGACACTCCGCTTTTGCCCGCGAGCAGGTTTCGCCAAATCTCCTCGGTAGTGTTGCCCACCCCGCAGATCAGGCCTATCCCAGTAACTACGACCCGTCTCGCCAACTACTTCCCGCCTTTCGCGTGCTTGCCAATGTAGTCGACCGCATCCTGCACGGTGCGGATCTTCTCGGCATCTTCGTCGGGGATCTCGATCTCAAAGGCTTCTTCGAAAGCCATGACCAGTTCCACGGTGTCCAGAGAGTCAGCGCCGAGGTCGTCCACAAAAGAGGCATTCTGGGTGACTTCGCCCTCATCCACTCCCAGTTGTTCCACGATGATCTGTTTTACTTTCTCGTCAACGGCTGCCATGCGTTCTCCTTGCAATCTGTGTGGACGCGCGCCCGAAATGACGGAGGACGGGCGTCTCGCCCAGCTGGGCGCAGACGCCCAGCCTACCGTTAAAGTTAGCGCAACCTACTTGGCCACTTTGGCATGCTTATCGATGTAGTCGATGGCATCCTGAACCGAGCGGATCTTCTCCGCGTCCTCGTCTGGAATCTCCAGATCAAACGCTTCTTCGAGCGCCATCACCAGTTCGACCTGATCCAGCGAATCGGCACCCAAATCGTCCACGAACGAGGCACTGGGCGTGACCTCGGCTTCGTCCACGCCCAGTTGCTCGCTGATAATCTGCTTTACTTTTTCATTGATCTCTTTCAACTTGTCTCCTGTGGCCATAGCAATTCACCTCCCGGAAAATGAGTAAAGGGAATGAGTAGTGTACTGGCCAGCACGAATCGGTGTAAAGGCGAGTCCCGTCGCAACCGAACCCGGCTGCGGTCGGCTCAAAGAAGGCCCACAAGAATCGTAACCGTTGGCAGTTGCCGGGTCAAACGCCGCGGTCGACAAAGCCCAGCGCTATCAAGAGTTATGATTGTCGCCGGCCGACTATGAAGGGAGGATGAAGAGTGAAACATACTCTATGGCTAACGCTTCTGATCTGCCCATTGGCCTTCGGCAGTTGTCCAAAGGGCCAAGCCAAAGACGAGAGCGCTCTGCTTCAGCTTGAACAGTCCTGGGCGCAGGCGCTCGATCAGCACGATGCCGACGCGGTCGGCTGCCTTCTCGCCGAGGAATTCCAGGAGGTGGATCTTAATGGGATGCTGCGCGACCGCGCTGAAAACCTGGCAAGCATTCCCCACCGCCGGCCGGGGCACAATCAGTTGAGCGAACTGCATCCCCACGTCTATGGCGAGTTCGGCTATGTTCGAGGACTGAACACCGTGCTCGATGCCGAAGGGAAGATTCGCGCCATGGTTCGGTTCACGGACATCTTCGTCTACCGCGAAGGAGTCTGGCTAGCAGTAGCTGGACAAGAATCCATGGTGAGAGAAACGTCGAAATGAGGACGTGAGAGAATCATGCGCGCCGTCGTACAACGCGTTAGCCGTGCACAAGCCGCAGTTGACGGCGAGGTCGTGGGCGAGGTCGCCCGAGGCTTGCTGGTTCTGCTCGGCGTGACTCACGCGGACACTGAAGCGGACGCCGATTATCTGGCCGCCAAAATCGTCGGATTGCGCATTTTCGAAGACGAGAATGGAAAGATGAACCTGGACACTGCTTCAGTACGAGGAGGAATTCTGGTGGTCTCGCAGTTCACCCTCTACGGCGATGTGCGCCGCGGCAAGCGACCATCGTTCGATGCCGCAGCCCAACCCGAGCCCGCACGCCAGCTCTACGAATACTTCGTGGCACGTATTCGGGCCGCCGGCCTTCCTTGCCAGACCGGCCGCTTCCAGGAAATGATGCAGGTACAACTGGTGAACGATGGCCCGGTAACGATCCTGCTGGATTCTTCGAAGATCTTCTAGGATCGTATCCTTTGTGAACCTTCGTGCCCTTTGTGGTTGGTGACCTTCAAATGCCTTAACCACTAAGGACACAAAGGTTCACAGAGGAGACCCAGTCACGATGGCAGGCGGTACAACTCTTCTAGTACTTTTCTTGTGTTAATCAGGATTTCTTCGACCTTGTCCGCGGAATAGTCGCGATCGAACATCTCGGGATCATGAATCGCCCGATTGCCGGCCTTGGCCACTTCGCGGGCGCAACGCGGACGATCATCGGCCAAAAGGCGTTTCTCTACCGCCACCGCGATCATGTCGTGGATCGAGCCATTGGTCTCGCTCTGCGGATCGGCGACTTCCTTGAGTGCCCCCTCCAGAATGGCGCGGCAGAATACAGCGCAAGCCAGATGAAAACCGTAGAGATAGCACCGATGCGCTTCTTCAAACAAGAACTGGACTCTTCGGTTGGGTACGATCTCCAGCCCCATGCGGTCCAACGCCGAGGCCCGGGAAACAATTCCATCCAGCCTGGCGAGAATCTCTTCCGAGTAGTAGCGATCGAGCGCATCCAGTTGACCCGTGGCTCCGGGAGCGTCTTCCGGCACCGTCGAGTCCTGGCCGGCCGCAATCGGACCAAATGCCTGGCCCAAAGCTTCGCGGGATTCGGGCGTCAGTTCATCCATCAATTTCTTGAGTTCGCTCGCCAGGGAATCTACCGTGGGCGGGCTTGAGAGGGAGGTCCGCTGAATTGCGATAGTGCTTGCGACATGGTCGTAAACCAGGCGGCGCATTTTTCGAAAGACGGCCTCGTCTTTATTCCCATGGTCACGTGCGGCGCCGCGACCGATCCCAAATGACCAGGCCTCGCCCGATTTTTCATAGTTTCCGTCGTTCATGTACCGCAAAATCTCGCTGAGGAGTTGGGCCCGTTTCGAGAGATGGTCGCTCATACCCAGCCTCCACTGCCGAGTTTCACTCGGCCGGGCGACCAGGGGCGGCCGTCCCCAGGTATTTTCGCTGATCCAACGCCCTGGTCTTACGCGTGTACGGCCGTCGGCTTGCTCTGCAGCAATTGCCGCAAGACGAATTGCAGGATGCCGCCGTTAGCGTAGTATTGCGCCTCCTGCGGCGTGTCGATTCGCACCAGCGCCTTGAACTCCGTCGTCTTGCCGTTCGCGGTGGCTCGCACTTTCACTTGCCGTCCCGCCGCGAAACTTCCAATCAGATCACGAATGCCAGTGATCTCGAAAACTTCCTCCCCCGTCAAGCCGAGCGACTGCGCGGTTTCGCCCTCGAGAAACTGCAACGCAAGAATCCCCATTCCAACCAGATTCGACCGATGAATGCGCTCGTAGCTCTCCGCGATCACGGCACGCACTCCAAGCAAAAGAGGCCCTTTCGCCGCCCAGTCACGCGACGAACCGGAACCGTACTCCTTGCCCGCGAGGATCACCAGCGGGACTTTTTCCGCAATATACTTTTCCGACGCTTCAAAGATGCTCATCTCCATGCCATCGGGCAGGTGACGCGTGAATCCGCCTTCGAGGTTCGGGACCATCTTGTTACGCAAGCGGACGTTGGCAAAAGTCCCGCGCACCATGACTTCGTGATTGCCCCGCCGCGAGCCGTAGGAGTTGAAATCGGCAGGTTTGACGGCGTGCTCGATCAAATACTTTCCTGCTGGGCTATCTCTCTTGATCGACCCAGCCGGAGAGATGTGGTCAGTAGTAACGCTGTCGCCAAGCACCGCCAACACGCGCGCATTTTTGATATCTTCCACCGCGGTCGGCTTCAATGTCATACCATCGAAGTACGGAGCGCGCCGGATGTAGGTTGAATCTTTGTCCCACGCGTAGGTCTCGCCCTTGGGCACGTGCAAGGAACGCCAGCGTTCGTCGCCGTGATAAACCTCGCCGTAGCTTCGCCGGAACATGTCCGACGAGATCGACTTCTTGATCGCCTCATCCACTTCGCTTCGCGACGGCCAAATGTCCGCCAGGTACACCGGTTTGCCTTGCTTGTCATTCGCGATGGCATCCTTGCGTAAGTCGAGATCGATGCGGCCCGCCAGCGCAAACGCCACCACCAGCGGTGGCGACATTAAGTAGTTGGCGCGAACCTCAGGATTGATGCGGCCCTCGAAGTTGCGATTACCGGAGAGCACCGACGCGACCACCAGATTCTGTTCGTCGATCGCCTTCGAAATTGCTTCCGGCAGCGGTCCCGAGTTTCCAATGCATGTCGTGCAGCCATAGCCCACGATGTGAAACTTCAATTTTTCGAGATACGGGCTCAAGCCAGCGCGCTCCAGATAATCAGTAACCACCTTTGACCCGGGAGCCAGCGAAGTCTTCACCCAGGAGGGCACTTGCAAGCCGCGCTCAACCGCTTTCTTCGCCAGCAAGCCTGCGGCAACCATCACCGAAGGGTTGGAAGTGTTCGTGCAACTCGTGATGGCGGCAATGACCACGCTGCCGTGGTGAAGATGCCCATTGCCAGTGCCGGCTCCATTCGATTTCGCGCCTCCCTTCCCCGGCCTGATCAACGAAGGCAACGCCTGCTCAAACGATTCGCGCGCCTTGGGCAGAGGCACGCGATCCTGTGGACGTTTGGGGCCGGCGAGGCTCGATTCCACGGTACCCAAGTCCAGCGCCAGCAGTTCGGAGTATTGCGCCTCGGGTGTCTTCTCGTCGTGGAACAACCCTTGCTCGCGGCAGTAGGCCTCGACCAACGCGATCTGTTCCTCGGAGCGTCCTGTCAAGCGCAAGTAGGCGAGGGTTTCTTTATCGACCGGAAAGATGCCGCAAGTCGCGCCGTACTCCGGAGACATATTGGCAATGGTGGCGCGGTCGGCGAGAGGGAGTTCCTGCAGACCAGGTCCAAAATACTCGACAAACTTCCCCACCACGCCATGCTTGCGCAACATCTCGGTAACGGTCAGCACTAGATCGGTCGCAGTCGCGCCCTCGCGCAGTTTGCCGGTCAGTTTCACGCCGACCACTTGCGGAATCAGCATGGACACCGCTTGCCCCAGCATCGCAGCCTCGGCTTCGATTCCGCCCACGCCCCAGCCCAGCACGCCCAGGCCGTTAATCATGGTGGTGTGCGAATCGGTGCCCACCAGCGTATCGGGATACGCCACGCGCTTGCTATTCAATTCCTGCACGTAGACCACGCGCGCCAGGAATTCAAGGTTGACCTGATGCACGATCCCGGTATCCGGCGGAACGATCGCCAGATTCCGGAAAGCGGTCTGCCCCCAGCGCAGGAATCCGTAGCGTTCCTTGTTGCGCAGGAACTCGAGTTCCGCATTCAACTGAAATGCCTGCGGCGTCCCGAACTCGTCCACCTGTACCGAGTGGTCGATGACCAACTCGGCCGGCTGCAAGGGATTAATCAACGCGGGATCGCCAGACAGAACCTTCATCGCGTCGCGCATCGCGGCCAGATCGACCACCGCCGGCACTCCCGTAAAGTCCTGCATCAAGACGCGGCTTGGGGTGAAGGCAATTTCCTTGTCCGGCTTCGACCTGCTGTTCCAGGCTGCGAGCGCGCGGATATCCTCCTTGGTCACACTACGGCCATCTTCGGTGCGCAGCAAGTTCTCCAGAAGAATGCGCAGCGAAAATGGAAGATGTGTGGTCGAAACGCCCTGCTTATCAAGCGCGTCGATGCGGTAAATCTCGTAGTCATGGCCAGAAACGCGGAGGGTGGAACGGCTGCCAAAGCTATTCATAGAAGATGGCCTTCCCGAAGAAATGGATGCGCAACCGGCGCACTGATAACCAAGCCGAAGCGCGATACTCGCCTATGAAATTAGTTTAGTCGTTCTGAAAGAGATTGCGTAGTCTGGAACGATTAAGAACTCCTTAGCCTCGGACGCCTCGTCCGGGGCAAATCGACTATCAAGGAGCCGCAGGGAGCGTGTACTCGAAATCGTAAGAATGTTTTCCGGCGGCGATCGTCACCGTCATCTTCCCCGCCAGGCCAACCAACTGGCCGGTGCCCGAATCCGGCACCACCGTGATGGACTGCTGCGCCGCGCCCCTCGTCAAGGTCCCACTATGCTGGAATACGAAGCTTCCGGTGCGACCATTGAGCGTTCCGTTGACTTGCTCGATGGCGACGTAACCGGCCGAGCCCTTGACCTCCGTGCCGGCGGTCAGCATCTGCCGTTTGGCCGTAGCTTCGAGATCGCCGTGGAACTGTTTGTCAATCGACATCCGGCCCAGGGTTGAGCCCTCGGTTTTGTCGTCCGGGGACTGAGGATTCAGCTTCACTTCAAAAGTTCCGCTCGCGTGTGTCGCCACGGCCACGCCTTTCTCTATTGCACTTGAAACTGGATTTGAAGACTGCGTCTGTGCCTGCGTCATCGATGCAAGACGTAAGCAGATGATTGTAATGACAGCAACTCCCGCGCAGGCTCGAAGTTTCATCATGGCTCCATTATGCCTGACATGATTTTCTGAGACGTTCTTGTCACCCCAGGCAAAACGAGGGACCCGAGTTTCTATGAAGATCGTGCCCTGGTCGCTGGCTCCCCCGTTGATGGTTGTTCCGTAAAGGTTCCCGTCAAAACCTTGTACGAGAGACGAGTCGGGAGTCCTGCCGTTCGCCCTGTTGAAACTCGCAAGCGTAGTGAAGGTCTGAGCCGAGGAGGTAACCGTCGCCATCAAACAGAAGAGAACGGCTACTGCGGGCACCGATCCGATGCGAATTCGTAGATTTGTCACTTTAAACCTCCCGCGTTAGAAGATTGTTGGTCATCCGTGGACGCCTCGCTGGTGCCGGGGTTCTTGCCTGTATTACGCCGGGGTCAGGTGTTGACACCCGCACCACACAAGCGTTTATCGTCGCAGCACTGCCGCCTGTTGAGACATCCTCTTTCATAGGATGAGTGTGAATGGCCTGGTTGCGGACGCGGGAGAAGCGGCAGAGAAACTCTGAGCGACGTCGGAAAATGGTTCGCAACCCCGCTTAACCGCCGGGCCGCCCGCGAGGAAAACGCGAAGCTTTCATGAAGGCTGGGAAGGATCAAGTGCTATCCTATTCCGCACTATATGGCGGGCGTGCTCCTACTCTTCAAGTTCTTCGCGCTCGCCTTCAGCGCGCTCCTGCCGGTAGTTAACCCGCTGGGATCGGCCCTGGTGTTCCTGGGTTTCGTGAGAGATGCTCCCCCCTCCGTTTTCAGCACTCTGGCGCGCAAAATCGCGATCAGCACAACTATCTTCATGTTCGTGGTCGAACTGGTGGGAACCGGGCTGCTGCAGTTTTTCGGCATTTCCCTTCCCGTGGTCCAGGTTGCCGGAGGCTTGGTTCTTGCCAGCATGGGATGGACCCTGCTCAATCAACAGCAAGGCGCAACCACTCCCGATCGGGCGCTAGTCAAAGACAATTTCAGCTCCGTGGAGCAGCAGGTTTTCTATCCGCTCACCTTCCCGGTAACCGTCGGCCCCGGCTGCATCGTGGTCATGTTGACCCTGAGCGCGCACGCTTCGATGAAGCGGGGTGTGCTCGAGAACGTAATCACTCACGCGGGAATTTTGCTGGCTCTTGTCGCTTTGAGCCTGACCGTCTACCTCTGCTACCGCTATGCCCCGAAGATCACCGAAAGAGTTTCGCCCGCGACGGCGCACGGCATCCTGCGCATCGTTGCTTTCGTCCTTGTCTGCATCGGAGTCCAGATCACGTGGAATGGTCTGGAAGTGTTGCTGAAGTCCGTGCTGAAATCGTAGAGCGCAAAAGCAGGTCCCGGCCATGGAAAAACCCGCAATGGAAGAGCCACCCGCCAACAAAAGGTCGAAATCGATATCGTCGCGGTTGTCTACTTCCGCGGCGACAAAATCTCCGGAGAGCGCATTTATTGGGATCACGCCAAAGTTCTCCGGCAGGTCGGTCTACTGAAGTAGGACTGGATGGTCTTACAGCCGCATGCCCTCGGATTCACGCGGAACGCTGCATCGCCATCCCGGTTTCCAGCTTATGGACCACCGATCCAAGAAGCGTTTCCTTGTTTTGCAACACCGATCTGAGTTCGCGGTGATCCGTCCGGGCAATCTCTCTGAACAACTCGCGATCGTGTTCCTTGAGGATTTCCAGCAACAATTCCCGCTCTGCAGTAGTTAGTACCAAGTCCATACATTCCTCCCGCACGCCCAATCACTCAGCTCCCGATTCCGCTGGCAGAGCACGCCTGGGAACGAGAAACAAACATCTCTATAACGATTGTAGCTGTTCAGGGACGCCTGCGGTTAGGAGGAAGACCAAAGTACCTTCAGCAGAGTTAGAACCCTGGCCTGAAACATTCGCACCCCACGAGAAAAAAACCACGAGCGGACACCCGCCAAAGATTTCACCGCGCCAGCGTGTGATTGCGAAATGCCTGCCGATGCCCGCCGATGCCCGCTCGAACGCCCTACTTCTGCGCCGTCTTCTTTTCCGCCGCCTTCTTTTCCGCCTCCACCGTCCATGGTGGGACGATACCGTTTTCTCTCGCGTACGCCACCGACTGGCCAAGGTGTTCATGTGCATCCGTGACCAGAATGTAGATCACATCGCCAGCGTTCGCCTGCGGACCAAGTTTCGGCAGCAGCTTCGCGAAATCGGCGTTGCTCATGCCGTTGATCGCCTTCTGAGTGAACTCCCAAGACTTGTTCAATTCTTCGACGATCTTGGCTTTATCGGTCGTGGATTTTTCAAAAGTCTTCGCATCGAACCCGGCCGGAGGCGCAACTCCCATAAGCCCCAGAATCCCGTAGCGCTCGCCGGCCACGTGCAGAAAAACCTCCGCGAAAGAGCGCGAGTCCGCCGACGGACGCCAGCTGAATTTGTCCGCCGGAACCGCCTCCGCCAGCTCCACAAACTTCTTCTGCACCGCCTGCAGATCAAACAAAGACTGCGCCTTCATGTCATAACTCGGAGCCGTATGGTCCGCGTTGGCACCCGCCGGCATGGAATCCTGCGCCGCCGCAACCGTCGCTCCAATGCTCAGCCCCACCCAAAGCAACAAGACTGCCACAGACACTTTGTTCATACGCATTCCTCCTCGCAAGAGTCGCTGCTTCCCTTTGACGGGCCCAGGAAAAAAACGGCCCTCTCCACCACAAGTTTTTCGAA
>Ga0206817_1066_pt1 | contig 35762 bp, 25 predicted proteins | sample Alteio_BWOrgCont_89_FD_152873 | JGI IMG/M metagenome (GOLD analysis project Ga0206817, IMG submission 152873) | Enriched cells from forest soil in Barre Woods Harvard Forest LTER site, Petersham, Massachusetts, United States -... | ecosystem: Environmental > Terrestrial > Soil > Temperate forest >...
TCGCGGCATCGCTAGGCCTGCCGTAAGTCTAGTGCTGGACGATCTCTGGCACCGTGGTCGCCGGCGGCGTGTTGCGGCTGCGTTGCGCGCTTACGACGCCGTCGATGATCACCATTCCGATGCCCGGCAAATCTCCGCGCCGGATACTTTCAAGCACAGTCTTTCCGGGCGAATGCTGGGCTTTGTCGATCATCACGAAACTGGCAGCGCGACCAGGCTCGATCAATCCGCAGTCAAGGTTTCGGATTCTTGCTGTATTCGCAGTCGCAAAGCAGACGGCGACCTCAGCTGGCACATCTCCCAGAGAGGACAGCATCGAGATCATGCGCAGGATGCCGAGCGGCTGCACTCCGGAGCCTGCTGGTGAATCCGTGCCCAGAATTACTCGATCAAGTTGCTTGAGTTCTTTCGCTGTCCGCAGAGTCAGTAATGCGGCTCGCTCGTTGCCGTTGTGAACAATCTCCAGAGCTCGCGACGACTTTTCGCACAGGGTGACGATCTGATCGTCGGGTAAAGCCGTATGGCCGCCATTGATGTGGCCGATGACATCGGCGTCGGCTGCGAGCACGATGTCCTTGTCGATCAGGCTGGAGCCGGGAATTGACGGGCCGCCGGTATGGATCGTGCTTTGAATTCCGTATTTGCGTGCCCAAGCCACCATCTGGCGGGACGTAGCTCCGTCTTTCACGCTTCCGAGGCCAACCTCTCCGAGCAGGGTAACGCCGGCGGCGGCAAGGTCTTTGAAATCCTCCTCGACCATTCCGTGTTCGATCACTGGGGCGCCCGCATGGATTCTCACACCTCCCGGACGAAACGCCGAAAAGGCACGCTGGGCAAAGATCGCCATCGCCTTCAAACCAACGACATCTTTCGGGCGACCGGGCGTGTGCACCTCGCCCGCTGAAATCATTGTGGTAACTCCGCCGTGGAGATAGCTGTCGATCCAGCCAATCTGGTTTTGGCGTGGGGTCCAGTCGCCGGCCACGGGATGCACGTGGCTGTCGATCAATCCCGGGGCCAGGGTTGTGCCTCTGGCGTCGATGACGACGGTTGCACCTTCGGTGTCGATATCATTCTGTTTGCCAATGGCAACGATCTTCCCGTCCACCGCAATCACAGTGTCGGCATCGAGAATCGGGTTCTTCAGATCACCGCTCAGCAGGAGACCGATATTCCGGATCACCAGCCGCGCTTGCGTTTTATTCTTGACGGGCTCATCGTTGGCCATCGAGCGCACCTCTCGACGTTGAAGATTTTGGCGGAGTCTCCGTTGTTTGCCAGGAATGTTGTAAGCTGTCTTTCGCAATAACCGGGCACGGTATGGTATCTCGCAAAGTGGTTTTCTGGGAAGTCGACACGCAGGCTGATTTCATGCTGCCGGGCGGCAAGCTCTACGTCCGCGGCGCCGAACGATTGCTCCCGAATATCCGAAGGCTTACCGACGTCGCTCGCGAAGGCCGCGTTTTTCTGGTTTCGCATGGTTGTTACCACTCCGCGGACGATCCCGAATTCAAGACGTTTCCACCCCATTGCATCAAGGGGACCAGCGGCGCTGAGTTTGTTCCGGAAGCGCTGACCGACCAAGTCCTCACGATTCCAAACGAGCCCGAGGCGCAAGTTCCGCGCGATCTTTCGCCGCACCAGCAGATAATCCTCGAAAAGCAGACGCTCGACATTTTCGAGAGCCGGCACGCGGGAGCGCTGGTTGAGCGCTTGAATCCTGACGCGGAATTTATAGTCTTTGGCGTGGTCACGGAATATTGTGTTGGTTTCGCGGCGAAGGGTTTGCTGAAACGTGGGCGGCGAGTCTCGGTGGTCCAGGATGCGATCGAGACTCTAGAAGTTGAAGACGCAAACCGGACAATTGCTGAATTGCAAAATCTCGGAGCAAAATTCATCACCACGGAGCAGGCTCTGACGTTGACCCGGCACAAAAAATCTTGACTTTGGGCGGCACCTCCAGTTAGATGGTTCGCATCGTCGTCAAGCATTCCCGAAGCGTAGTGGGGAAAAGCGCAAGCCCATTCGCCACTTGATGGGCATCGCGAGGGAGAGATCGATGCTGACCAAGAGAGTCCTGCTGGTAGTGTTCTGTTCGCTTGTACTTCCCATCTGCCCACTGCTCTACGGCCAGGCGACCGGGAGTTTTTCGGGCACGGTTTCCGACAAAACCGGGTCCGTGGTTTCCGGGGCAACCGTAACTGCCACGACGCAAGGTACAGCGGTCTCTCGGGTGTCGAAGACCGATGAGTCCGGACATTACCTTATCCCTTTGCTCCCGGTCGCAGACTTCACCATTCGGGTCGAATCTGCGGGCTTTGGTGCGGTCGAGCAGAAGGACGTTCGGCTGCAAGTGGACGAGCATCGCGAAGTAAATTTCACGCTCGCGCCGGCTGCCGTTGCGGCGACGGTTGAAGTAAACGCCACCCAGGTGGCCGTCGAATCGACCAATGCCACGCTGGGACAAGTGATTACATCCCAGGAAGTGGCTCAGCTTCCCTTAAATGGACGTAATTTCGTCCAACTGGCGACCCTGACTCCGGGCACAACCGCAGAAACCAACCCAAACAGCTTTTTCAATGGGGCCGCCAGCAGCGAGGCCTCAACGCGGGGGTCTTTTTCGCTTTCCGTGGGCGGGTCGCGAGCACAAAGTACAGATTGGATGCTTGATGGCAACGACAATAATCAGCTGGACGAAGGCGGCATCGCCATTTTCCCCAATCTCGACGCGGTTCAGGAGTTTAAAGTTCTGACCTACAACTACTCGGCGGAATGGGGAGAACGTGCCGGCCCAACGGTTCTGGTCACAACCAAATCGGGATCAAACCAATTTCACGGAAGTCTGTTTGAGTATTTTCGAAACACCGACCTCGATGCCCGCAACTATTTCGCTCCCACGAGAAACAAGTTTAATCTGAATCAATTTGGCGGATCGCTGGGCGGCCCGATCCGGAAGGACAAAACGTTTTTCTTCATCGATTATCAGGCAAAAATGCAGCGCCTCGGCGTGCCTTTCAATGGTCTGGTTCCGACCACCGCCATGATGACTCCCGACCCGGCCGGTAACTATAACTTTAACCTGGATCCGTTTGGTAATCCGCGCGGAACGTCGAGTAACTTTCCCATCCTCAATAATCCTTATGCATCGGCGACGAGCAACGACAGGCACTTCCAATGCATCCCCGGTACAGCCACACCCGAGCCAGTCGGGGCAGGCGGAATCCAACCGCTGGGTGCAGACTGTAGCGTAATTCCCGCGGCCATGATCAATCCCCTCGCCGCAAAAGTGATTCAGCTTTACCCGACGCCCAACGCGGCTAACGCGGCGTTAGGTTACAACTACGTCAACCAGCCCGTCAGGAAACTCAATGAGGGGACGGGCGACATTCGTGTCGATCACAATTTCTCCAACAAAGATTCGATTTTTGGCCGCTTCAGCTATGACCAGGCAACGAACTTTGTGCCGGGGGGCTCACCGACATGGGCCGAAGTCAACGCCTTTGGAAGTAATCAGTACATCGACAACCATGGGCGCAATGCTGCACTATCTTGGACGCATCTTCTTTCCGATCGCACCATCAACCAGGCCAGTTTCGGCTTCAGCCGGATTTTTAATCACATTCTGTCTTTCGGCACCGGCACCTGCGAGGCTGCGGTCATCGGCATTCCCGGCGCCGATCTGGGAAGCCATTGCAGTGGTGTGACCGGTTACCCTACCAGTCTCAACCAGTCAACCAAGGACTGCATCAGTTGCGGCATGACTTCCTTTCAGATGACCACCTACATGTCGCTGGGAGATCGCGGATACGCGCCCTACCAGGGCGGAACGAACGTCTACTCCATTTCGGATACCCTCGACTTGATTCGGGGCAAGCACGACATCAAGTTCGGAGCGACCTTTCGCGCCGAACAGATGAACATAAGAAACAATGCGTTCCAGGACGGTTTTATCTCCCAAAACGGCTCTGCCACTGGAGACAACATGGGAGATCTCCTGCTTGGAAGTCTGGGAAGTTTTGCCGCTCACGATCAGACGTTCCTTGGCGGTACGGTCGGCCGCCGCTGGAAACTATTTCGTCCATTCGTCCAGGATGACTGGCGAGTGACCGCCAATATGACGTTCAACATCGGACTTGCCTGGGCTCTGGCGACCCCCCAAACTGAAGTTGAAAATCGCCAGGCAAACTTCGATGTTCAGACCCTCCAGTGGTACGTTCCGTCGGGCAGCCCCGGGCTGGCCGGCTGCACCAACTGCGTCGTTTCTAATAGCCGTATTGGTATCCAGTTTCAGAAAAGCGCTCTCGAACCACGGATCGGGTTTGCCTGGAAGCCGATGGGAAGCACCAAGACGGCGATCCGCGCCGGGTACGCCATCTTCCACGATTCCGCCTGGAATCAGGGCGGACAAGGGTTGTGGCAAAATCCGCCATTCTATGCCGAAGTGGATCCATTTCCAACGGGTGTTTGTCCCACTTTCGGCGGCACCGGCTGCGGCCTCTCGAACGGGTTCCTTCTTCCGGCGGGCACGCCGTCTACGACGACCGTCCCGGGAGGCGCCGTCTACAGCGCGCCTGTGAATCCTGGCAACTACACTGGCACCATCCAGTCAATGAACCGGAATTTCAAGCAGGGCATGGTCCAACAGTACAACTTCAATGTTGAGCGCCAGCTGCCCGGCGATATAGTTCTGACGACCGGCTACGCTGGCTCCCACAGCACGCACATTCTGGTGAGCCAGGTGAATGAAAACATAAGCTCGCCCTCCGCATGCGGCACCGTACCCGGCTACACTCTGGGCTGCGGATTTCCGACGTTTCCCTACGCATTCCCGTTTCAGTCTGTGGACAGCAATAACAGCATAGGGAATGCGCGTTACGATTCTCTGCAGATCAAAGCTGAGACCAAGAGCTCGCGGCACGGCCTGTACGCGCTGATCGGCTACACCTGGTCGCGCACTTTCGATTCCGGTATGCCTGACGGTCTGGGCAGCAATCCTGGTGCGCTGTACTGGCCGCTGCCCGGAGGCCAGGGGCTGGATTGGGGTTTGTCTCAACTTAACTTGAACGATGTCTTTACCGCGAGCGTTCTTTACAACCTGCCTTTCGGCAAAGGCAAGTACTTCGGGAACAATTGGAGCGGAGCCACCAACGCAGTGTTGGGGAACTGGCAGGTAAATGTCATTGAAAGGGCAGAATCCGGATTCCCACTTTTTGTGGTCGACAGCGCTGATGAGTCTGGGGTCTTCTTCTTCTACAACGGGCTGGTTTTGCAGCGCCCGAACCAGGTGGGCGATCCTAACAAGGCCGGCCCAGAAGGCGGCCAGACGAATTGCCCGGCTAAGATTCACACGCTCGCCAATTGGTTCAATCCCTGCGCTTTCCAGAAAGCGCCCGCTGGAGAACTGGGAAACGCCAACCGCGCACCCGTCTACGGTCCTCGTTTTGTAAACACGGATTTCTCGCTGATCAAGGATTTTCCGTTCCACGAGAGGATGAATGTGCAATTCCGGGCCGAGTTCTTCAATCTCTTTAACCATCCTCATTTCTTTTTGCCGGGCATCGCGGGCACCGGAGAGCAGGACATTAATTCTCCTGGCAGTTTTGGTGTGATCAGCCAGACCATCAACCAGACTGTGAATGATGCGCGCTCAATCCAGTTTGCGCTCAAGCTGACTTTCTAGGGTGGGCCGAGAGCGCGGGGACTTGGGGCAGGCTGGGCTATCTATTGAGGCTGCGTGGTAGAAGTTTGGTCACGCAGCGTATAGACAAATTGCTGAATCTCACGCCGCTCGCGCTCCGCTAGTTCTGCTGTTTTCCTGGATAGTTGGGTGTACAGATTTAGCTCGGCTTGAGCTTTCGCCTTCTCTCCAGTTCGGTTGTAGGCCTGCGCCAGCCTATAGTGAGCCTGTTCCAGGCCTGGGTTGGCTGCAATCGCTTCCAGATAGGCCGAGATTGCTTTGGAAGAGTCACCCCGCTGCGAATAAAGAACTCCCAACTGCAAGTATGCCTCAGCGAGCTTCGAGTCAAGACGCACGGCCTTCTCAAGCAAAGACTGTGCATGCGCCAGATCGTCGGCGTCGTTCCGCCTCGAGAGACCGAGCGCGTAATAATAGTTAGCTTGGGCATTTTCCGGCTGCAGACTTACGAAACGCGCCAGCTTCTCCATCATGCATGTTGACTGCGCGGTCTCGACGCTTTGCATTTTGCCCAGGAACAAGTAAGGGTTGGGGTCGTTGGGGTTCAAGTCCGATGCCTGACAGAGACGCTCGACGGCTCGGTCGGCGGAACCGCGCGCGTACCAAGACACGCCCAGCCCAGCCAGCATGCGTGCGGAGCGCGGGAATAGGCGATTTCCTTCGGTGAAAACCTCAATCGCCGGCTCGAAGGCGCGATGAATCAGCAGGTCCGCGCCCCAATCGAAAAGATTCGCGTCGCTCGGGTTCAGTTCCGCTGCGCGCTGGTACTCTCGAACCGCCTCCAGAGAATTGCCCAGTCTCTCCTCGACATCGCCGAGCAAGTGATGAAGTTCGGCAGACTCTTGCTTGTCGAGTTCCTTTCCTGGCTTCTCCTGCGCAGCCAGCAAATTTCGTGTCTGTGTGCGCGCCCGCTCATATTGGCCGATGCGGGTATAGGCCAGCCCGAGTTCGTAAGCGTTTTCGTAATCGCCGGGATTTGCCCGAGAAGCCCGTTCGAAATAAGAGATGGCTTCCTCACCCTTCCCGTCGTCGAGCAGCAATTTCCCCAGCCGATGATTTACCTCGAAGTTGCCGGGTTCGCGTTCAGCCTCCTTGCGCAGAGATTCTTCCGCTGCGGCGCCAAAGGAAGGCGAAATCGACGCCGTTGGGAAACCAGGGGATTCCGTGTTTTCCCCAGTGCCGGGTAACGAAGCCGTTTCCTTTGCCAGTGCTTCCGTGTTTCGCACAATCGCGTCCGAACCGTGCCCGCCAGGATTCATAGCTTCGGTTACACCCGCGACTATGAATTCGGGCTCGTCAAAAAACTGTGGCTTTTCGGACGAGGATTCGGAAGCTTTTGGGGATTCGAGCCTAAGGTCAATCTTTTTCGCTTCCCCTTGCCCGACGACGCAAGGGAAGAAGGTTGAGCTGCGGTACCCTGCCATCTCTGCGGTCAGCGTATATACGCCCTCGCGAAGTCCAGAAAAGCGGTACGTTCCCTCCGAATCAGTACGCGCGGTTAGGGTTTGCGTCCCTGCGTTGGCCCGGAGGTAAACCGTGACGGCGGCGACGGGCTGACCGCGTGAATCCCGCACAGATCCTTGTAAGATTGCCGAGTCCGCGTGGTCTTCAAATTTTCTCTGAACCGCTTGTCCCTGAACCAGAAACGGACCGAGAAGCGCACTTAACACCAAAACGCAGGTTACGAGATCAGCGCCAACAAATTCGGGTTGGTGAACGGTCACGCGGAAACGGACCATAGGACAAACGGGAATCGGAAAGCTGAAACGAAGTCAGTCTCTCTTGCGTGCAACATTCTAGTCGCCGGTGCCGCCATCCGCAATCGCCTTATAATTGAGGTTTTCTTTTAGACTCTTGCGCCCCGAGGTGAACAATGAAGTCCCGCAGACTCTGGTTTTTGACAATCGCGATCCTGCTGATGACCAGCCTCACTGCGTGGAGCCAGAAGCGAAAAATCATCATCGATCAAGACGCGGCCGGCCCCGCCGGAACCGACCAGCAGTCAATACTGTTGCTGATCCAGTCTCCACAGACCGAACTCCTTGGCATCACCGTCGTGACCGGGGATCAGTGGCTCAAGGCCGAAGTGGCCCACACTTTGCGTATGCTCGAACTCATCGGACGAACCGATATCCCAGTCGTGCCCGGTGCGGAATATCCGCTGGTCCGGCGAAAAGAAGAAACGGAACTCTGGGAGCAGCGCTACGGCTCCGTTGCCTGGCTCGGAGCCTGGACCCCGCGTTTCTATCATCCCGCAGACGACCTTGGAGAAATGCCCGAAGGCAAACCTACCGCCAAACCAGTAGATGAAGATGCAGCTCACTTTTTGATCCGCATGGTCCACAAGTTTCCCAGTGAAATAACGATTTACGAGGGCGGCCCAATGACGAACCTCGCACTGGCCGTCTCCATCGATCCAGAATTCGCGGGATTGGCCAAAGAACTGGTATTCATGGGCGCCAGCCTGAATCCGCAGACCACCGACCCCGAATTCATCAATACTCCCCGGCGCGAATTCAACCTCTGGTTCGATCCGGAAGCCGCGCACATTGTGCTCCAGGCGCCGTGGAAGAAAATCGTCTGCACGCCAGTGGACATTTCCGTGAAGACGAGAATGACAGTCGAGTTGATCGACCAGGTCAAGGCCGGCAACTCGCCCGCCGCACGCTACATCGGCCAATACACTCACCTGCACGGCGAATACAATTATTTGTGGGACGAACTGGCCGCGGCCGGGTGGCTCGATCCCAGCCTGATCACAAAAAAAGAAATGCGCTTCATGGATGTCAGTCTGGACAAAGGCTACAGCTACGGCGATACCCTCACGTGGACCGATCGAGACAAGCCTAACATCACGGTCCAGTCGGTCGAAGTGCAGGATGATCTGGATACAGCGAAGTTTTACCAGATGTTCGTGGAACTGCTGACCGCTCCGACGCCAAAGAAGCAGTAGCGCGAGCCAGCAAAGTTTGCGGGAGTCTTCGAAGGGCCGGGCGCCCGTACCCCATTCACAGTCCGCCCCGACTCAGAACTCCGGCGGGCGTTCGCTTACTACTCCAAAGCTGCGTTCCAGCGCGAGCCCAGCGCTTGCCAGCGTACCCTCGTCAAAGAGCCTTCCGATCAAGGTGACGCCGTGAGGCACCCGGCGCGGTGGAGTGAACGTTGGCAAGGGCATGCTTGCATCCGGCGCCCAATCGCTGCGCGCCCTCGACACCTCAACAAAACCAGCACGTAGTGTGAGGGACGGATGTCCGGTGAAGTTGGTGATAGTGAGCATTTCGTCACGCAGCGACGGCACCAGAAGCAGATCGACTTGCGAGAAGACGCGAGCCATCTCCTCCGCCACTTTGCGGCGAAGCCGGTCCGCCTGCACGAAATCCACGGCGGAAAGAAATCGGGCCTCACGAAAAATGTTAGGCCATGCATCCGGAGTCTGCATTCGAAGCTGATTCATCCCGCCATTGAACCCGAGCTCCTCAAACGCCGCCGCCCCTTCAGCAAAGAGAATCAGATTGAGCGACCCGTAGGGCCAGTCCGGAATAGCAACCTCAACCGGAACCATCCCCACTTTCTTAACCGTATCCAGAGCGGCGCGGTCGACTTCGGTTGCGGGCCGCTCGTTCATCCATGCAGGAAAGTATCCCACGCGCAATCCTTTAATGCTCGCACCCGCGTCAAAGTCGAGCTTGCTGGGCACGCTGTCCACATCACCAGCGTCTGGTCCGGAGATGGCTTGCAGTACCAGCATTGCGTCCTCAACACTGCGGGTCATGGGGCCGAGCTTGTCCAGCGACCAGCACAACGTCATCGCGCCCGTGCGCGGCACCCGACCGTAAGTCGGGCGCAGCCCGGTAATCCCGCAGCGCATGGACGGGCTCACAATGCTGCCGCCAGTTTCGCTTCCGATGGCGAAGCCCACCAAACCGGCCGCCGTGGCTGCGCCAGGACCGGCGCTCGAACCCGACGCTCCTTCCTCCGGCAGCCACGGATTCATGGTTTGTCCGCCGAACCAGACGTCATTGAGCGCCAGTGCACCCAGGCTTAACTTCGCCACGAGCACGGCACCCGCCTCGTTCAGGCGCTTCACCACCACCGCATCTTCTCTCGGAACACGATTGCGAAATGGCTCGGCCCCGTAGGTTGTGGGGATTCCAGCGGTGTCGAGAAGGTCCTTCGTTCCCCACGGGATGCCGTGCAGCGGCCCGCGGTACTTGCCCGCAGCGATCTCGTCGTCCGCCTTCTTGGCTTGGGCAAGCGCCAGCTCACGTGTCAAGGTGATCACGCATCGCAACTTGGGATTAAAACGATCCAATCGTTCCAGATAAAGATTCGTCAGCCGCTGCGAGCTGAGCTTTCGAGTCTCGATCCAGCGCGACAGCTGCGTGACTGGAGCAAAGGCAATGTCCTCGTCGTTCGCCGGCAAAGCACCTGGATCGGCTTTGCTGCGGATAAAACGATCCCCCTGAGGAAGCGTTCTCTGGCCGGGCAGCACCGGATCCCAGCGCGACCCCGGAGCGAGCGATGCTTCCAGAGCCAGCTTGCGAGGACCGGTCCGCCGCTCATACAGCCCTGCCATCGTCTTTCGCCAGCTGGCCGCTGCCATCGTTCGCTCGGCATTGCTCAACGACACTTGCACCAGCTTCTCGGCCTCGGCGAAGGTTGAAACCGTCACCTGCGGTCCAACCACGGGCCCAGTACCGAACGCGGACGGTGAACCCGGCGGCAGATCGGCTGACACCTGAGCCTTGCTCAGAGACGCGGCGGCCGCGCCGAGAAGCGTGAGAGAAGTAGCCGCCAAAAATTGCCTGCGCGATTTCGACATGAGCCCTCCGCATCGCATTGTAACCCGAGTGCACTATGGCCCCGTCGGGAGCGGACTAGTTCTCGCTGGCTTAAAAGGCTCGTTTTATTGCGAGAGTTGCTCGAGCAGTTTCTGTCCCGCGGCGTCATCGGGGCGCTGTTTTAGAAGCTCAAGGAGAATGGCGCGAGCCTTGTCCGGCGCGCCCTCGAGAGTATAGACCCGGGCAAGGTTCAAATAGGACTGATCGAAAGCAGGGGCAACCCGAATGCACTCTTCGAAGCTTGCGACCGCTTCATCCCGCCGCCGGGTGCGCAGGTAAAGCACGCCGAGATTATTCAAAGCCTCGGGATAAGCCGGGCGTAGCTTCAAGGCCACCTGCAGATATTCGTAGGCTCGATCGCTATCGTCCATTTGCGCGAAGACCATTCCCAGGCTGTAGTTCGCTTCAGGGTCCTGAGGGCCGACCGCAACTGCCCGCTCCAGCACTTTGCGCGCTTCGTCCCACTGCTTCTGCTGCCGGTACGCGTTCCCCAGGTTATCGAGCGCGATCAAGTGATCGGGACTTAACCGCAAAGCCTCTTGAAAATACGGAATCGCTTCGGCGGTGCGCCCCTCTCGCGTTGCCAGAAGGCCGAGGTTGTTCCAGGCATTTGGCAGAGTGTCGGGATAGCTCGCGGTGAGTTTGATGGCTCGTTCGAAACTCTGCCGCGCTTCACTTGTCTTCTCCAGTTTCAGGTACACGCTCCCGATGCCGTACAGAGCCTCGGCGCTCGATGGATTGTAGCGGAGAGCCAGCCGGAATGACGCTTCCGCCTGTTCGAAATAACCCCGCTGAAAGAAAACTGAGCCGAAGGAGAGGAAGTTGCGCCGAAACTCCGAGGTCTCACTCACGCCAGGAAAAGGCAACGCCATCGCCATCCGCTCCACCACAGTCTGTGGAATGTGCCGAAAGTCTTGTTCGACGCGCTCAGCATTTACCCGCCCCTGATAGACCTTGACGACGTCTCCATTGGCATCAATCAAGAAAGATGTCGGCAGGGCGAGGTCACGGTGTCGGTCAAACAAGTAACGATAGAGAATGTTATAAATCCCAGCCACGTCGTCCGATCCGCGAAGAATGGGAAACGAAAGACGAAGTTCACGCGCCACTGCCTGAGATTTCTCGGCGTTGGCAGAATCGTCGACGTTCACTGCGAGCACCTCAAGTCCAGGGCTTATCGATGTCGTACCCGTCCAGCGCTTGTGAACTTGGTGGAGGATTTTCAAGTCTTCCGGCCAGCCAGCCGATCCCGCGGCCCAGAAATTGAGCAATACGGTTTTACCACGAAGCGCGGAGAGTGTCTGAGGCTTTCCATTCAAGTCGGGAAGAGAAAAATCCGGCGCGGAAACCGGTGCTAACAACCAAGTCTCAACTATATTGGGGAGCGGTTCGGATTCCGCGGGTCGGGTCTTCTGGGAGGGCACGGCTTCAGCCGTGCCGCCCGAGGCCACACGCGACGCGGGCTTTAGCCCCTGAGGCCCAGTCCTGAACGCTTCTATCCGCGACGGCTCAGCTCCCTCCTCAATCCAGATTCTATGGTTGAGCGGCAGGCCGTGAAGTTCCTGCACCAATCCGCTTGGCCAGCGGATCGACGCCCGCACCGGGCCCTTAGCCTCGCCTAAGCCGAAAAACACTTCCTTGTTGTGCTGAGAAAGAAATCCTGATCCCGCTTGCAGCATACGAGTCTGCCGGCCCAATTCAGTTTCCAGCGTAACCGCCGCACCGATAGCGTCCCGATTACTTTTAACGCCGCGAAGACGGAAAGCAATCGATGGCGCGAGATCCTTCATCACGTTTTTCAAAACTCGCAACTGCGGACTATTGCGGTTCTTCAAGAAAACTTCCAGACGGCCGTCGTGATCGAAATCTGCCAGCGCGAACGCCCTTCCATCCTCGAGAAAATCCAGGCCCAGAACGCCCGACACATCCGAAAACGTTCCGTCGCGATTGTTCGCGTAGAATACGTTTCGCTCATACCCGCTCCACGTGCTATCGGCGCGGATCAGTTCATTCAACGCATTCCAGCCTTCTTCATAGTCGTGTGCGGGCTTCGCTTCCGCGGGAGACTTCGCCACCACTTGCCGCCAGAAAAAGCTGTTCAAATCCTCCGCCTGGGTTGGCCGCGACGGACCCGAGATCATGCCGTTCGCAATGTAAAGATCGGAGAACCCGTCGTGATCAAAATCCCACGCGTCGCTCGACCACGACCAGCGTCCCATTTGAACTCCCGCAGAAACGCTCCTATCCTGAAAAGCGAAGCCCTTCCCGTCGTTATGAAATAGCGAATTGCCCATCGCATGCTTTCGATACAGAGCCCGCACTTCTTCAGGCGCATTATTCTGGAAAGCCTCATGCGTCGCGACGCGCATCCCTGCAGCCGACCACATGTCGCCGACATAGAGATCCTCCGCTCCGTCATTGTCGTAATCGAACCAGCAGACGCTCATGCCCGCGCCGACGTCTTCAACTCCCGCCTGCGGTGCCATGTCGGTAAAGGTTCCGTCGCCATTATTCCGGTAGAGATTCTTGCGCCCGAAATCGTTCACTACGTACAGGTCGGGCCAGCCGTCGCGATTGTAGTCACCCCATCCGCAGCAAAAACTGTAGCGCGTGTTATTCCGGTCGAGACCTGACTGTGCGGTAACGTCGCGGAAGCTCCCGTCCCGGTTGTTGCGCATCATGAAGTTGGGAGGCCCATTCTCCGCGTCATAATAAGGCGAGGGATACCTATACTGATCCGTGCCCTGATAATAAATGTAGAGGCAGAAATAGACGTCCAGCCAGCCATCGCGGTCATAGTCGGCAACGGCCGCACCGGTAAAAGTTCCTTGCGGAGGTGCGGCGAACTTAAAGGCGTTTGGCGTTTGGCGAAACTTGCCCCCGCCCTGGTTCAGAAACAAGAGTGGGCCACTGGTACGCACAACAATCAAGTCTTGGCGCCCGTCGTTGTTGAAGTCGGCAAAAAGCGCGCACGCCGTATTTTCCAGAATCCCAACCCCCGAGGCCTCCGTAATGTCTTCGAACGTTCCGTCCCCGCGGTTGCGGTAGAGCCGGTTGGGGAGGCCCGCGGGCTGGCAAACGTAAAGATCGTCAAACCCGTCCCCATCAATGTCGGCCACCGAGACGCCATTGTGCCCGTAGATGTCGATACCGCAGGCACCGTCGAGAACCGTCCGCCAGTAGTCCGTCCCGCGACGCAACTGCAAAGAGTAGGACGGAATTCCGCCGAACGCCTGCGCAGCGATGTCCGCAAAGATTGGATCGGCGGCGCGGCTCCATGTCTCCTCAAGCGACGACCACCGCTTCAGGAGAAAATCACCAGCCGAAGCTGCTTCCCACTCCAAATCCCAATGCCCCACCCTTTGCTCGCGATAGAACTCCTGTCCCGTGCCCACCAGTTCATAGCGCACGCGAGTTCGCAACCCACTTGGATTTGGTTCTGCAGCGCCGGCATCCTTGCCCTCGGTTCTTAACCCGGCCAGGTCAACACTTAGTACTTGAAACTCAGCCGTAAGAAGTTTCGAAAACGAGCTCATGGCGGATCGGAATTCCTGAAGAAAGCCATCCCGGCCGAGAGCATTCAGGCGCGAAAACCTGTTGTTCCGGACCTCAATCCCCAAACCGAAACGCCTCGGCCGCGATTCCGATGGCCGCAAGGAGCACCCGGAAAAATCCAAGCTGAGCGCCTTTCCGACTGCCCGTATGTCTTGCGGAGATCCCAACAAGCTGGAGCTCCATTCCGTAAGAATCGCTGCGATTTTGTCGTGGTATGTTTCCGAGACAAAGGCGTCGAGCCCGGACTGCGTCTTGAGCAAAGTGGCGTCAAGCGGCATCTGCGCCCGATAGTGAGGATGGAGATGCAATTCACCGTTCGCCTGCAACGCGTCTTGAGAATCGAAAGGATCGATGGAAGCAGAAGCCAAGCCACGCAGCCCCGCGGGAACCAGCGCCGCGGAAACGCCCTGGCAGCAACGGATCAGAAAGTTGCGGCGCCGAAGATCAACCAAGTCGTTCGTCTTCGCTGGTTTCCTCAGCGCGATGCCCCCGGAGATTCATGTGTAGAGCCGAAATCTAACAGCCATACAGCAGCCGGTCAAGGTTGAGCAAGAGCAGGTTGAGCAAGAGCAGGTTGAGCAAGAGCCGATGTGGTAGAGGTCGTCCCTTCGTTTCACCGTCAAAAGAAGCGCATCTATAATGGTGATCTTGTTCCCCAGAAGATGTGGCGCGAATATGGCCATGAGCAAGCTCGACAAGAAGCTACTGCGAACTCTACCCAAAGTCTTGCTACATGAACATCTGGACGGCGTACTACGACCTCAAACCATAGTCGAGCTGGCTAGCAGGGCAAGGTATCGCGAACTTCCAACCAAAGATCCCCAGGCGCTTGCCCAATGGTTCCATCAAGGCGCCAACAAGGGAAGCCTCGCAAAATATCTGGAAGGCTTCGTCCACACCATCGCGGTAATGCAGACGGAGGATGCCCTGGAGCGGGTGGCCTATGAACAAGTCGAAGACCTGAGCAAAGACGGCGTGGTTTATTTCGAAACTCGTTTCGCGCCGGTTTTTCATACCAGGAAGGGATTGACTCACCAACAGGTAGTCGCTGCGGTGTTGAAGGGATTGGACCGTGGCCGCAAGGCCTTTGGAGTACCTTCGGGATTAATAATCTGCGCCATGCGCAACATGGACGTGTCGCTCGAAATGGCGGAACTCGCCGTCGACTTTCGCGAGCGCGGCGTCGTCGGCTTCGATCTGGCGGGAGAAGAAGGCGGCTACCCGCCCAAGAAACACGTAGATGCTTTTCATTACATTCAGCGAAAGAATTTCAACATCACGATTCACGCCGGCGAAGGCTACGGCAAGGAGTCGATCTGGCAAGCCATTCAGTATTGCGGAGCACACCGCATCGGGCACGGGACGCGCCTCATCGAAGACATCGCCATCGCCGACGGCAAGTCAGTTAAATTGGGCGACCTCGCTCAGTACGTTCTCGATAAGCGAATCCCCCTCGAAATCTGCCTGATCAGCAACGTCCACACCGGAGCCACGCCCAGCCTGCCCGAACACCCTTTCAGAATTTATTTTCAGGAGAGGTTCCGCGTCACTCTCAACACCGACAACCGGCTGATGAGTGACACCACCATGACCCGGGAATTCGAGGCGGCCGCCGCGACCTTTGGCCTGTCGCTCGATGACTTTGAAAAAATCACCATCAATGCCATGAAGAGCGCATTCTTACCTTACCAGCAACGCTGCGGCATCATCTATTCGCTGATCAAACCTGGCTACGCCAAGGCCCGCGAATCTCTTCGCGGTAAAGCCTCGTCCTCGGGCAAGAGAACGTAGAGGTCTGCTATATTTACCCTCTCGCGGAGGTGCATCCATGTCTCGGATTGTGCGTTGTGGCCTCATTCAGGCAGGGAACGTGCTGAGCAGCGACCGCTCGCTGCCCCAAATCAAGAAAGCCATGATCGGCAAGCACCTCAAGCTCATCGAGCAAGCCGCCAAGAAAAAGGTACAAATACTTTGCCTGCAGGAATTGTTTTACGGCCCCTATTTCTGCGCCGAGCAGAACATCCGCTGGTACGAGCTTACGGAACGGGTTCCGGACGGGCCCACCATCAGGCTAATGCGGAAGATCGCGGCTAAGCATCGCATGGCGATCGTTGTCCCGGTATACGAAGAGCAGATGCCGGGAATGTATTTCAATACCGCCGCAGTCATCGACGCGGATGGCACCTACCTCGGCAAGTACCGCAAGCACCACATTCCCCACGTCCATCCCGGATTCTGGGAGAAGTTTTACTTCACGCCCGGCGACTTGGGTTATCCCGTCTTCAAAACCAAGTACGCCGCCATCGGAGTTTATATCTGCTATGACCGTCATTTCCCCGAAGGCGCCCGCATCCTGGGATTGAACGGCGCAGAGATCGTGTTTAACCCATCCGCCACGGTCGCCGGACTGTCGGAATATTTATGGGAACTGGAGCAGCCCGCACACGCTGTGGCCAATGGTTATTTCGTGGGCGCAATCAACCGCGTAGGCACAGAGAAGCCGTGGAACATCGGCGAATTCTATGGCAAGAGCTACTTCTGCAATCCCCGCGGCAAAATCGTGGCGCAAGCCAGCCGCGATAAAGACGAGGTCCTGGTCGCCGATCTCGACCTCGACATGATTGCCGAAGTAAGGAAGACCTGGCAATTCTTCCGCGACCGCCGTCCCGAAACCTATGATCCATTGACGGAGCAAAGTGGGCGGGCAGTAGCCGCCGACTAACGACGATGATCACAAGCCGAGAATCTTTGCGCCCCCGCATCGAATCCAGCCCTCTCTACAACGCCGACCTCGCACCAGCAACTACCGAGCGCCGTCACTGGGGAACCTACAACTATGCCGCCCTCTGGGTATCGATGTCGGTCAATATCCTCACGTACATGCTGGCCGCCAGCCTGATCCAGGGAGGGATGAACTGGAAGCAGGCGGTAGCAACGGTATTCATTGGCAACACCATCGTTCTGATCCCCATGCTGCTAAATTCGCATCCGGGCGCACGATACGGAATACCTTTTCCCGTGCTTGCCCGCGCCTCCTTCGGAGTTCTAGGGGCGAATGTCGCCGCGGTCTTGCGCGCCTTGGTGGCCTGTGGCTGGTTTGGCATTCAGACCTGGATCGGCGGAGAAGCCGTAAGCACGCTGATCGCGACTTTGGTTCCCGTCTGGAAAAATTTCCCCTACAGTACCGCATTTTGCTTTCTCGCGTTCTGGCTCATCAATCTCGCGGTGATTCTGAAGGGCGTGGAATACATCCGCGTCCTCCAAGGCATCAGCGCACCAGTGCTGCTCGCGGTGGGCCTGCTTCTGCTGGCCTGGGCGTATCGCAGCGCAGGCGGGTTCGGACCCATGCTCGCCGCCCCGTCGCAATTCGCCAGTTTCCCTGATTTCCTGAAGTTCCTGATTCCCGCGTTGAATGCCACGGTAGGTTTCTGGGCGACCGTTTCGCTCAACATCCCAGACTTCACTCGATTCACTCGCAGCCAGCGACAACAGATGATCGGCCAGGCTCTCGCGCTTCCGACCACGATGACGCTGTATTCGCTTATCGGAATCCTGGTAACCTCGGCAACGGTAGTCATCTACGGCACCGCGATCTGGGACCCTGTCCAACTGCTCAGCCGCTTTCATTCGCCGGTCGCCGTGGTGATCTCGTTGCTTGCGATTCTGCTCGCCACGCTGAACGTGAACATTGGCGCCAACGTAGTCTCCCCCGCCAACGACTTTTCCAACCTGTGGCCGCGAAAGATCAGCTTTCGAACCGGTGGGGTGATCACCTGCTTCATGGGAATCGCGATGATGCCATGGAAACTGCTGGGCAACTACAAAACCATGATCTTCGGATGGCTCGGCGGCTACGCCGCATTCCTCGGCCCGGTCGCGGGCATCATGATCTGCGACTACTTCGTGATCCGCCGCCGAGTCCTGCTGCTCGACGACCTTTACCTCCGCGACGGCGCCTACGAATATTCACGAGGCTTCAACTGGCGCGCCATCGCCGCACTGGCAATAGGGGCGGGAACCGCGCTCGTAGGGTTGGTGATTCCTGCGCTGCGCACCCTTTATGACTATTCCTGGTTCGTGGGCTTCGCGGTTTCCTTCGCCGCCTACTACGCATTCATGAAGCTGGCGATACACACATAGCCCGGCTGTCCTCGTCCGGGCAGCCGCCTTCGCACTTTCGGATATCGCCTGCGACGCATGAACGAGGATCTGCCAAGCCCTTATTCCTGAAACGTCACGCACACGCCATTAGGATCAATCGCGCCGAACTCTTTTGTACCCCAAGGCTTGGTCTGCAAACCGTTAGGATGTACTTTGCCTCCGCGTTCCTGATACTCGGCGTACATCGCCTCAATCCCTTTTACAGCAAGACGCACCATGGTCTGGTCGCCAACCTTGCGTGCGAGCCCCTTGTCATACATCCCCGCGATGTGCAGATAAGCGTCGCCGCGGTTGATCCCGGCATAATTTGGCGGAGTGCCGTCGCGAAAGGTTTCCTTGAACCCGCAGACCTCCGTCCACCATTTCAGCGACTCCGCGGTGTCAGCCGCCGGCAGCACGGGGATAGCGGCTTTGATGATCGGTTTCATATGGGAAGTATAAAACGTGTAGGCTGGATTTTCGTGGCTTACCGAAACGCCGGCAAGATTTCTTTCTTGTAAATCTCCAGCGTGTCTTCCTCCTCGCCACACATCAGGTAAATATTGAATTGCGTAACTCCAACGCTGGCTAACTTGCGAAGCTTTTCCCGATGCGCTTCGGCCGGCCCGACCAGACAAAACCGATCCACAACTTCGTCCGAAACGAAGTTCGCGTTGCTGCTCTCCACTTCGCAATGGTGCTGGTAATCGTACCCGCCCCGGTTCCTCACAAACGATGTCAGCGCCGGCGGCAATTCTTCCGGCTTGTAACGCGAAATCAAATCCACCACATGATTTGAAACCAGCGCCGGAAACCAGCGAACCCGTTCCCGCGCCAGGTTCAAGTCATCGGAAACCCAAACCGGCGCCGCTGCCATGACCCCAATCCCGCGAAAGTCCCGCCCCGCGGCCTCGGCACCCTTCTTCACAAAACCGAGACACCACCCAATCAAATCAGGATCGGCAAACTGCAAAATGACGCCATCTCCGACTCTGCCCGCCAACTCGAGAACCTTGGGCCCATAACCCGCAATCCAAACCGGCGGCGATCCCTTCGCCCAGGATATCCGCGTGGGCTGGCCTTCGTAGTCGATCTCGTGCGCCGCGGTGAGTTCGCGAAAAGCTTTCACCGCCCGCTCCAGGTCGCCCGCCCCGACTGGCTTCTTGCCCAGCACTCGCCGCGAACTGTCTCCGCGCCCAATGCCAAGTTGCATGCGCCTTCCCGAGATCAAGTCAAGGGTTGCAAAAAGACTGGCGGTCACGGTGACGTCGCGAGTCGCGGGATTGGTCACGCAAGTGCCCAACCGCATGTTCTTCGTATTACTCGCCATCAGCGTGAGCAAAGGGTATGGCTCCAGCCACAAAACATGAGAATCGAAGATCCATCCGTATTGAAACCCTGCGGCTTCCGCTTGGCGTGTGAGTCCGACAATCCGCTCCACCGGCATGTCTGGTTTTATCGTGAAGCCAAAGTGCATGTCATCTCCTTTGCCACATCAGCAGCAGCGTTGCGGTTCCTTCGTGAACGTTAGTGCCCTTTGTGGTTTGAGTTTTTTTGTCTTGATCCGTCCCCCAAGGTGTCGCAGTTTAGCATAAAATGCCTGCTCTGCCAGTTCGACGGAGGAACCAATGGCCTTCGACACCATCATCACAAAGGGACGCGTCGTTACCGCCACCGACACTTACGCGAGCGACGTCGCCATCAGCAACGGCAAGATCACCGCCCTTGGTCAAAATCTCCCTCGCGACAATGCCACCAAAATCATCGACGCCGCCGGAAAGTACGTACTCCCCGGAGGAATCGATGTCCACACTCACCTCGACATGCCCTTCGGAGGCACCAACAGCGCCGACGATTTTGAAACCGGAACGCGCGCCGCAGCCTTCGGCGGCACCACGACCCTGATCGACTTCGCCATCCAGTACAAAGGCCAGACCCTCCGAACTGCCTTCGATACCTGGATGAAAAAAGCGTCAGGCAAAGCCGTTGCCGATTACTCGTTCCACTGCATCATCACCGATCTTCCCGATGCGCGCCTCGAAGAAATGAACGCGCTGGTGCGCGAGGGTGTCACCAGCTTCAAGCTGTTCATGGCCTATCCCGGCATATTCATGCTCGACGATGGCAGCATCTTCAAAGCGCTCCGTGCCACTGCAAAGAATGGAGGCCTGGTTTGCATGCACGCGGAAAACGGCAGCGCCATCGACGTGATCGTGCAGCAAGCCCTGGCTGAAGGCAAAACAGCCCCGAAGTATCACGCCCTCACCAGGCCCACGACGGCAGAAGCCGAAGCCACATCCCGCGCCATTGCCCTCGCAGAGATGGCCGGAGCCCCCGTCTATATCGTGCACTTGAGCTGCAACGATGCTCTCGAAAAAGTCCGCGAAGCCCGTGACCGCGGCCTTCCCGTTTATGCCGAAACCTGTCCGCAATACCTCTATCTTTCCATCGAGAACTTCGACGTTCCCGGATTCGAAGGGGCCAAATACGTTTTTACGCCTCCACTCCGCGAGAAGTGGCACCAGGAAAAACTCTGGAGCGGGCTGAAGCAGGATCACCTGCAGGTGGTTTCAACCGATCACTGCCCATTCTGTTTTAAAGAACAAAAAGAATTGGGACTTGACGACTTCACCAAAATCCCCAACGGAGGCCCCGGCATCGAGCACCGCATGAGCCTGATTTACTCCGGCGGGGTGGCCCAGGGCCGCTTCAGCATAAACCGCTTCGTGGAGCTGGTTTCCACAACCCCAGCAAAACTATTTGGACTCTATCCCCGCAAGGGCACAATCGCAGTAGGCAGCGACGCCGACCTGGTAATTTTTGATCCCACTCGCAAACATACCATCAGCGCTAAGACCCATCACATGCGCGTGGACTATTCGATGTTCGAAGGCATCCATGTAACCGGTATGCCCGACGCCGTCCTCTCCCGCGGCCGCGTAATTGTGGAGGGAGACAAATTCGTGGGCCACCCCGGGGCGGGAGAATTTATTAAGCGATCACTCTATTCGATGTAGACGCGAGCGTCTCCGCTCGTGCGCCTCTCCGACCAGCGCTGTCATCCGGGAGCACTGTCATCCCGACGGAGGATCTCTGTACTAGAAAGTAGCGCCCAGATTACCGCCGGCCGACGGAGCCAATCGGCGTAATATCGTTCACGGTCCGAAACAGGTCTGTAGCGATGAGAAAAATCTTCTTCAACTCCCGTGGCTTGCGCGCCGGTTGGCGCCTGATCATTTTTGTAGGCATTTTCGTGGGGCTCGAATTCCTGGCCGGCTGGATCGTTCCAAAGGTATTCCATCCCAAGGAGCGGGGGGACTTGAATCCTGTAAGCTTTATCTCCGGCGAGCTGCAGACGCTCATCCAGGTGCTGGTCGCCACCTGGATTATGGCGCGCATCGAGCGCCGCCAGCTGCGCGACTACGGCATCCCGGTGCGTAACGCATTCGGGCGCGAGTTCTGGGTTGGGCTAGCGTGGGGCATGGCCTCCACTTCCGCGCTGGTGGGCCTAATTGCAGCCTTCGGCGGCTATCGAATCGTTGGGCTAGCGATCCGTGGCAGCACGCTCTGGTATTTTTTGGGCCTGTGGATTGTCGCCAATCTGCTGATCGGATTTACCGAGGAGATCCTGTTCCGCGCCTATCTCCTCACTACGCTCGCCGATGGAATCGGATTCTGGGTGGCGGCCATTTTGCTCAGTACCGGCTTCGGCGCGCTGCACTATTTCCTGAAGCCGCACGAAAGCTGGGAAGACTTCGTAGCAACCGGCCTGCTAGGCCTGTTTGGTTGCCTTACGCTCCGCCGAACCGGCTCACTAGCCTTCATGATCGGTTTCCATGCTGCTTTTGATTTTGCCAACTTCTTCGTTTGGTCGGGGCAAAACGCGGGCACCTATGCATTTGGCCACCTTCTTGAGACTCGCTGGCAAGGCCCGCAATGGCTAACTGGCGGCCTGCTGGGTCCCGAAGCCAGCTGGATGGTCTTTTTGGTGATCGTGGGATTGTTCGTGGTCTTTGACCGCTGTTATCGTGACCAGAAGTTTCCAGCCTGAATTCTTCCGCGCCCCAGGACGACACAACATCGCGGGAGAGGAACTTTACTGTCTTTTCGGCGCGACCCACTGGGAGGAGCGGAGTCCGAGGAAATCCTTGTCGACACGGGAGTCGAGCGCGTTGCGCAGCGTCTGATGATCGCTGTCCTCAAGCGCGATGAAGCGGAAGGGCTGCAAGATTCCGTCCTTCGACTTGCGCGTCGGCTGCAAAATTTCGGCCATGGCTTTCACCGCGCCCGATGCCGTCTCGATGGTGACCTCGACCAGATTGCCTTGCTCCAAGGCCCCGGCCAATCGCAACATGCCGCCGGTCTCGGAAATGGTTTGCAGTTTCGCTCGTGCGCTCCGCCCGTCATCGAGCTTGATGACAACGGGAATCGTGCTACCGAATTGAACTCGCTGGGCCCGGTTCTGAGGATGTGTCTGGGGGAAGTGTGTCATAGCCAGAACCACTATGCCATGGCGGGGTAATCCCGGGGAGATTACGGAAGCACTTGTCCGGATTCCACCTCTGGCTTCGTGAAGGTTTCAGCTTAACTGCCCAAGCAGCAATCAGATAGCCCATGCCTTTTGGTCCAGGATCGAGAAACGGACTTAGTGAGAGAACCACAAGTGAAGCCACACCTCAGTCACAACTGCTGTGAGGAGCACAGTGTTGGTGCGCGGGAAAACCAGCCAGAGCCATGAATCAGCTGTCGTAGTTTCAATACGGCAACCCACACCGCAAAACTGGCACAGAAGAAAATCGCCCAAAGCTTGGGGCCTCGAATTGGCTCAAGCATCGAGAGACCGTACCCAAGTGTCGCCACAGCTATTGCAAGGATGTATGGACCTTTGTGGTCCTTCCTTCTACCTGTATCTGGCTACTCATCAGACGAGATTATAAGGCGCCCTCGCGGCTTCCTGGCAGATAACTTCAGCCGCGGATTTCCACCTTGGGGCTCGCTGCCGCTTCCCGCACCCGGCGGAAAGCCTCTGGCAAGGCTTTCACTAGGTCCGTCGCGACCAGCGAATGCTCGCCCATGCTGTCGCGCGCCACGTCACCCGCAAGACCGTGGAGATGAACCGCAGCGATGACCGCTTCCACAATGTGTTGAGGATTTTGCGCGATCAACCCGGCCACTATGCCGGTGAGGATGTCCCCGGTGCCTCCCGTTGCCATGCCCGGATTTCCGGTGGTGTTTACCCAAAGCGTTCCGTCAGGCTGGGCAATCAGCGTGCGATGCCCCTTGAGCACCACGATCAATTCATGTTCGCGAGCGAATGTGCGAGCGACGTTGATGCGATCCCGCTGCACCGCAGCGACTGTCGACCCAGCGAGGCGCGCCATCTCGCCAGGATGCGGCGTGATCGCCAGGCTGCGTCCCTTGCCATTGAGTTCGCTGGATCGGCCCTCGAATGCGTTGAGACCATCCGCGTCGAGAACGAGAGTAGTCTTGCATTTCACGATCAGGTTGCGAACAAACTCAGAAGTTTCGGGATTGCGCGAGATCCCCGGCCCTACAGCCAGAACCGTCATACCTTCGATGAGTGCGTCCATGCATTCGCTGGCGCGAGTCGAGATCGTGCCGGCATCGGTTTCGTCGAGCGGCTCCGTCATGACTTCAGGATGAAACCCCGCCACTGTGGCCAGCACCGATTTCGGCGTGGCGACCGTCGATAATCCGGCTCCGGTTCGCAGCGCCGCCATTCCCGCCATCGCCGCCGCGCCGGCCTTCCCGACTGAGCCGCCGATCACCAGCACATGGCCGAAATTTCCTTTATTCGACGCCGGCGGTCGCGGCCCAATCAGGGGCGCAAGTTCGCGCGCGGTAATCAGATTGAGTTGCAACGAAGAAACGATGGCTTCATCAGGCGAGCCGATCGGGGCAATGACGGTCAGCCCGTCGGTCAATCTTCCGAAGATGTGAGCGGGGCGTGGCGCCGTGAATGTCATCACGGCATCGGCACGCGCCACTGAGCCAGTCTGTTCGCCCATCACGTCGGCATCGGCGCCGGAAGGAATGTCGACTGCAACCACGCGCGCGGGGCTCGCGTTCAGCAGCCTGATTGCTTCGGCATAGAGTCCAGACACCGGCGGCTTGAAACCCGTCCCCAAAATCGCATCGAGCAGCACGTCGGATTCGAAGACTGCCTGCGCCTGTTCACGTTTCAACTCCTCGCTCGATCGCACAATCACGGGCGTCACGGGAAGCTTGCTGAACATCTCCGCTGCATCGCCGCGCAGGTCGCCGGACTCCGCCAGCAAGACGACTCGTACTTGCCTTCCCGCCGCTTTCAGTTTTCGCGCGGCCACAAAGCCGTCTCCGCCATTGTTGCCCTTGCCGCAGATCACCCCAATGCGCTCCGCGGACGGATATCGACTCATAACAAAGTCCGTGACGGCCGCACCCGCATTCTCCATCAGCTTGAGGGAAGGCAGGCCGAAGCGCTGGCTAGTCGCACGATCAATCTCATGCATCTCGGCGGCGGTAACGATCTTCATGGTCGGAAGAACTTCTTTCGTCGTGTCCCGAACACCACCGACTATAAAACAAAAAGGCCTTCCGTGTACGTGCGGAAGGCATCGCTGCCCGGGATAACGAGCCCGCGCTTTGAAGATCGAAACAGCTAGTCAGCCATCGTCGGTGCCGGTTTCGGTGCGACCCCGCCCATCTGTTGCACTTTGCTGTGGTGGCGGCTGTAGGTGAAGTAGATCACCAGCCCAATCGCCAGCCAGATGATCAGCCGGGCCCAGGTCTGCCAGCCCAGGCTGAACATCATCAGCAGCGACACGGCGATGCCCATGATCGGGGTGAAAGGAATCCAGGGAGTCACGAACGCGCGCGGTACGTCAGTCCCTCGGGCGCGCAGAATCCAAACCCCGGCACACACGATCACGAACGCCAGCAGTGTGCCGATCGAAACCAGAGAGCCGAGAACGTTAATCGGAGTCAGCGCGGCGACCGTTGCCACAACCACGCCCACAAGAATCGTCGAGAGATACGGCGTACGGAAGCGAGGGTGGATGGCGCTCGCCCACTTGGGGAGGAGCCCGTCTTTTGACATGGAGAAGAACACCCGGGACTGGCCGAGCAACATCACCACCATGGTCGAACTGAGCCCGCAAATCGCGCCCAGCTTCACCAACCGGCTTCCCCAGGCGACGCCGGTCATGTCGATGCCAATGGCAATCGGGTCCGGTACATCAAGGTTGGTGTACTTCACCAGTCCGGTTAGCACGCCCGCCACCAGAATGTAGAGTATGGTGCAGATGATCAGTGAGCCGAGAATACCGATGGGCATATCGCGCCTGGGGTTCTTCGATTCCTGTGCGGCGGTGGATACGGCATCGAATCCTATATAGGCAAAAAAGATGACACCCGCGGCCGTCGCAATGCCCGACCATCCGAAATCACCGTAGTGACCTGGATTCTCCGGAATGAACGGAGTCCAGTTCGCCACCGCTTCGGCATGATGGCCCATGATGTAGTTGATGCCCAGACCGATGAACACGATCAGCACGCAGACTTTTACGATCACGATGAAGGAGTTGAAGTCTGCCGATTCCTTGATGCCGATCACCAGGATCACGGTCACCATCAGAATTCCGAGGAAGCCGAATAAATTGAAGGAAGAATATTGGTGCGGCAGGGTTGCCGCATCGATGTGCTTCATGTTCAGCGCTTTCTGGAATTGCGCTGTCAGCCGCTCCCAATGGTTGTTGTAGAACAGAAAGACGGTCCCAGGACAACCCGCCCACCGAGGCGAGAGCCGGATACCGAAATCTCCCAGGAAGCTGAGCACGTAACCGCTCCATCCGCTGGCAACGGTCGCGGCGCCCAGAGCGTATTCCAGAATGAGGTCCCAGCCGATGATCCAGGCGATGAATTCCCCCAGCGTCGCGTAGCCGTAGGTGTAGGCCGAACCAGCGACTGGAATCATGGAAGCAAACTCGGCGTAGCACAGCCCGGCAAACACGCAAGCAACCGCGGCTAATGAAAACGAGAGCACGATGGCAGGACCGGCATGATTGGCTGCAGCCGTCCCAGTCAGCACGAAAATGCCGGTGCCAATGATCGCGCCGATGCCGAGGGTGATCAGGTTGGTTGGCCCGAGCGCCCGGCGCAGGCTGTGCTCGCCCGTTTCCGAGGCTTCGGTAAGAATTGAGTTCAGCGGCTTTCTAGCAAAAAGATCAGACATTTAATTCTCCCGATCGCCCGAGGGTAAGTCCTTCTCCTCGCCGCGACAGATAGTACACCGGAACTCCCAGCAACACGATGATCAATCCCGGCCACGTGTATTGCGGCTTGTAGCGCAACAGTACGACATCAATGAATAAGGCCATCACAATATACACTGCGGGCAATACGGGATAGCCGATCGCGCGATAAGGCCGCTCCGCATCGGGACGCTTACGGCGCAGCACGAATAATCCGACGATGGTCAGGATGTAGAACACCAGCACGGCGAAAACGATATAGTCCAGCAGTTGCCCGTAGCTCCCGGACACGCAGAGCACGCAGGTCCATAGCATCTGTACCATGAGCGAAACCGCCGGCGTCTTGTAAGTAGGATGCAGCTTGGCGACGCTGCGGAAGAACAGCCCATCCTTCGCCATGGCGTAATAGACACGCGCGCCCGCCAGAATCAGCCCGTTCACACATCCGAAGCCGGAAATCATAATGGCGGCGGCCATCAGCAGGCCACCCGCCGAGCCAAACATCTGCGTCATCACCGCGGTGCCGACGCGTTCTTCGGTCGCGTACTTGATTCCGCGTGCCAGAATGGTTGCTCCATTGGCCATGCCGTCAAGCGGCAGCACGCTCAGATAAACGAAATTGCAGATGACGTAAAGGGTAATGACGACGCCCGTGCCCAACGCAAGAGAAAGCGGCAAATTGCGATTGGGGTTCTTGACCTCGCCAGCCGTGAAGGTCACATTGTTCCAGGCATCGGCGGAAAACAGGGAACCGGTTTGCGCGACTGCCAGAATGGTCAGCGTACCGACCATGACCACAGGTCCACCGACACCAACTTGTACTGCATGCTGCACGCCCAGGCCGGCATTGTTCCAGAAGTTTCCGTGGAAGTTTGCCGCCAGCGCCTGCGCATTCCGCCCAACAAAAAGGCCGAGCAACCCCAGTGCCAGTAGCGCCGAGACCTTAGCGAACGTAAAAACATTCTGAATCAGCGCCCCCGTCTTCAACCCAAAAATGTTGATCACCGAGAGCGCAATCACAACCACAATCGCTACCAGATTCTGCGTGTTCAGCCCCACATCCATGTTGCCGAGCACCATGGGTCCGATTCGAATCGGCGGCACTCTCCAGAAATGCAGAATCCAGTTCGACGAGGAAATGGACGGAACAAAAATACCCAGAAACTTGCCGAAGGCCACGCCCACCGCCGCGATCGTCCCGGTCTGAATCACCAAGAACAACGTCCAGCCATAGAGAAATCCCCATAGCGGGCCAAGCGCCTCGCGCAGATAAACGTACTGTCCCCCGGCCCGAGGCATCATCGCCGCCAGCTCGCCGTAGCTCAGAGCCCCCACGATGGTCATGAAGCCCGTCACCAGCCAGGCCGCAATCAGAAGCGCCGGAGAATTCACCTCCCGGGATATTTCGGAAGAAACAATAAAGATGCCTGAGCCGATCATCGAGCCCATAACCAGCATGGTCGCGCTGGTCAGGCCGAGGCCTTTCACCAGTTCATTGTCCTGGTGGCTATGGATTTCCCAATCGCTCGCGATCGTCGCTGCCGGCTTAGTGTCGATGCTCAAAAAGCTCCTAGATTTTGGGTCGCGCAGGGACAGCCGCCCCCGGCGTCCAGCCGAGCAAAGCTCGGCCGCCGCCATGACTCTATCCTAAGATGCGAAAAAAATCCTCTGCTGATTTTCGTGGTTCCCGCATCAGGTCGGATATTACCGCCACCGAGTCCGACCCTGCCTCGATGACCGACCGGCAATTGGCACGATTAATGCCACCAATCGCCACCAGCGGCTTTCGGGTCAGAGCACGCGCCTTGCGGACGCCTTCCAACCCGACGACCGGATCAGGATTGACTTTGCTCGCAGTCGAGAACACCGGCCCGATCGCAATATAGTCCGCAGAAGTCTTATCTGCTTCCTCGACTTGCTCAGAATTATGTGTGGACACTCCGAGCCAAACTCTCCCACCGATTATTTTTCTAGCGCCCTCCGCCGATAAGTCGTCCTGCCCCACGTGCACCCCGTCAAAGCCCGCCGCTAAACAAAGATCCGCCCGGTCGTTCATCATCAGTTTGACGGAACCGCCGAGCCGCCGTTTCAGTTCCCGAGCCTGCTCCAGCATCTCACGAGCTTTTCCGCTCTTGTCGCGGTATTGCAGTAGGGTGACGCCACCAGCCAAAAGCTCTTCGGCAGTCGAAAACAAGACTTGGCTGTCGGGGAAGCATGAACTATCGAGAATTGCGTAAAGGCGAGGCAGCCTGATCATGGACTCCCAAATCGCAGCGGATTTCATCCCCAGCAAAGACGTCATCCTGAGCCCGCCGAAGGATCTGGCGCGCAGTACCAGCACTCTCCCGAGCCGAAGTGACGAAGCGACTACCCGACGCTAAGTACTCGGCACAGACTTCCCGTTCTTCGCCAGGAATCGCTCAATGAACGTCGTGTCGAACTTCCCCGCCCGGAAATCCGGATCAGCCAGAATCCGCCGATGCAACGGAATCGTCGTGAAAATCCCTTCCACGATAAACATCTCCAACGCCCGCGCCATCCGCGAAACCGCTTCCGCCCGATCTTTCCCGCGCACGATCAGCTTGGCGATGAGCGAGTCGTAATAAGGAGGAATCACACCTTCGGCATACGCCGCCGTATCGATGCGCACGCCCGTTCCGCCCGGCGGATTGAATGCCGTGATCTTCCCCGCCGACGGCGTGAACTTCTCCGGATGCTCAGCGTTGATGCGGCACTCGATCGCATGTCCGCGATGGACAATCGGACCCTGTAGCACCTTGTCGAGGCGCTCACCCGCCGCCAGCAGGATCTGGCTCTTCACCAGGTCCACATCCGTGACCATTTCCGTCACCGGATGCTCCACCTGGATGCGGGTATTCATCTCAATGAAATACAGACGCCTGTCCTCGTCCATTAGGAACTCGATGGTTCCGGCGTTCACGTAGCCGATTTCGGAGAGCGTCTTCGATAAAACCTCTCCAATCTGCGCCCGCAGTTCCGGCGATACCTGCGTCGATGGAGATTCCTCCAGCAATTTCTGATGACGCCGCTGAATCGAGCACTCGCGTTCCCCCAGGCTCACTACATTTCCATACTGGTCAGCCAGAATCTGAAACTCGATGTGGCGCGGCCGCTCGATAAATTTCTCCATGTAGAGATCGCCGTTACCGAACGCTGCCGCAGCCTCCGATTGCGCCGCCTTGAACAGTGCTGGAAGTTCCTCCTCGCTCCGCACGATGCGCATACCCCGCCCGCCGCCACCAGCCGAAGCTTTAATGATCACCGGAAATCCAACCTGTCGCGCCCACTCCATCGCTTCGCCATCGTTAGCGAGAATCCCATCGGAGCCCGGCAAAATGGGCACCCCCGCTTTCTTCATCGCGGCTCGGGCCTTTTCCTTTTCTCCCATCAGCCGCGTAACCTCAGGCGGCGGCCCAATGAACTTGATGTTGCTGGTCTCAGTCACTTCGGCGAAATTCGCATTCTCCGCCAGCAGCCCGTACCCCGGATGGATGGCATCAACGTTGGTGATCTCAGCCGCGCTGATCACCGCCGGAATGTTGAGGTAGCTTTGCGCCAGTTGGGGAGGACCAATGCAGATCGCCTCGTCGGCAAACTTCACATGCAGCGAATGCCGGTCGGCCTCGCTGTAAATCGCCACGGTGCGGATGCCCAGCTCTTTGCACGCGCAAATCACGCGCAGGGCAATCTCGCCACGGTTCGCAATCAGAATCTTATTGAACATGTATTAAGGAGTGTGGAGCGGACACTCCTGTCCGCTTTTTTGACCTTGATTCTTCTCGAAGTCCAAAAATCGAAAGCAATCACTCAAATCTAAAGGCGGACGGGAGTGTCCGCCCCACACGCTCAAACTCAACCTCGCGGCCGGATCACAAACAATTCCTGCCCGTACTCAATCGGCTGGCCGTTGGCCACCAGCTTCTTCACAATCTCGCCGGCCACATCGGCCTCGATCTCATTCATCAGCTTCATGGCTTCAACAATACACAACACCTGGCCAACTTCGACCGTATCCCCAGGCTTCACAAAAGGTGGCGACCCCGGCGAAGGACACTCATAGAACGTCCCAACAATGGGCGAGTGCACCGTGTGCAATCCCGCCTCGACCGCCGGCGCGGCAGCCGCACTCTCAACCGGAGCAGCAGCCGGCGCCGCGGGGGCACTGACCTCAGCCGCCGCAGCCGGACCCGTGTGTACGGCAAAATGCGTAACCGGCGCCGCGGGAGCCACATGCTCCACGCCACGCTTGATCCGCACCTTCACATCGCCGCGTTCCAACTCAAACTCGGCAATATCTTTTTCAATTAAGAACTCGATGAGTTCTTTCAGTTCTTTCTGGTTCATGGTTTGCGGTGGGACTGTTTCCTGCTTCTCTCGCGCCAATCTGAGAGGCCGGGCCGTGTCTCCGATGCCCGGGCTGAGAACTTGGAATAGCCAGCCTTCAAATCGTGATGAGTTCCTTGCTGGTGGGCGTCAGCACTTCACACCCCTGTTCCGTAACAACCACCATATCTTCGATCCGCACCCCCCCGCTGCCCGCGATGTAAACTCCGGGCTCGATCGTGATCACCATGCCCGGGCGCAAAATCTCAGGCTGCCCGGCTGCAATGCGTGGAGGTTCGTGAATCTCCAAGCCTACACCATGCCCCGTCGAGTGTGTAAAATGTCTTGCTAACCTTTTCTGTTTCAGCACCTTACGCGCAGCCTGATCGACCGCGGCAACGCTCACCCCAGCCCTAACGGATTCGATAGCTGCGGCCTGCGCCTCCCGCACCGCTTCATACACCCAGCGCGCCTCGCCCGTGGGACGCCCCACGTGTACCGTGCGGGTCCGGTCGGAACAGTAGCCCGTGAGTATAACACCGAAGTCGCAGACCACGAATCCCCGCGACGGAATCTCCGCCCTCGAAGCCCGCCCATGCGGCAGCGCCGACCGCATCCCCGCTGCGATGATCGTCGGAAAAGACATCTCCTCCGCCCCCGCCCGCCGCGCGGCATATTCCATCTCCGCCGCCACCTCGCTCTCCCTCACCCCCGGGCCGATCACCTCCAGCGCCCGCTCAAACAGGCTCGCCCCCAGGGCCACCGCCGCGCGCAGCAGCGCAATCTCCTCCGCATCCTTCACCATCCGGGCCCGTTCCACCAACCCGCGCGTCTCCCGTAATCGGAAGTCCGATCTAAGAAGACTAGCCAGCTGAGTGCGCCCAGCGACAGTCAAATGATCACTCTCAATCCCCAGCCGGCGCGGCTTCTTGCCGCCAGACTTGCCCTTGTTCTCAACCAGCCATTCGGCCGCCGCCGCCAGCGGAGGCTTGCTAGCGATCACCACTCGCGCTCCCTGAACCTGCGCCCGTGCCTGCTCCGTATACCGCCCATCCGTAAAGAACACGCTGCCGGTTTCACGGACAACCAGAACGCCAGCTGTCCCCGTAAACCCGCAAAGGTATCGTATGTTGGGAAGATGGGTGACGAGCAGCGCATCCAGATGATCGCCTTCAAAAACATCCGCGAACTTCTTCAGACGACCTTTGTGATCCACTCTGAGAGTTTAACAAGAGGAAGCGAACCACGCGCCGCGCCCCGTGTAGAGAGGACACTCCTGTCCGCCACCCTAAAAAACTGTCATCCCGACCGAAACCGGAGCGAAAGCGACGGTGGAGTGGAGGGACCTTGTGTCCTGCGTCTGGGAGTCAGCCCGCGTCAGTTGACGATTACGAAGCTCAAGCAAGCAACCCCCGAGCCGGCGGGTACCGCAGTGTTGGTTTTGATGGTAAAGCTGGCTCCCGGTGATCGCGCCGACACCCAGTAGTTCGAATTCTCGGTGCTAGCCACCATGAGGCACGTTCCTACTCCCGAAAGTTGCTCGTCGTACTGAATCTTGATCTCGCTGTTCGCAGTGACGGCCTTCGTCGAGACCGTGACCGCGAAATTGCCTGGTGCGATTGACACTCTGCCCGCCGTAGCCGACCCGCAACTCCCCGAAGCACTGGCGCAGTTCGAAGTGGGTTCCATAGGTCGCGGCAGTCACTCCGCTGCCGAACTGGTTCGGGGTCGACGGATCAGTCGTCAAGATGTTCGTGATTGAGGTCGACGGCGTGTTGTTAACCCCGCTTGCCCACGAGTAGAGTGCCGTGAAAGGATCGTTGTGCGCTGCGAGGTTCCCCACAGAGACGCCATTGACATCATCCTTAATGTTGTTGCTGAAGCCATTTCGTCGCACATTTTGGATCACGTAGTCGCTGTTGTTGAGGTAGTTATTGCTGATATGGACGACGTTGCAGGTTGACGGGCATGACGGTCCACCAGCAACCGCGGATACCTTCTGGCTTGATGCCCCGATGCTGCCAGAAGGGGAACCGGGAGCGTTGTTCGCGCCCATCAGAATGCAGTTAAGAAAGCCCTCGCAATGCCCGTTAATCACTTCGGTGTTGGGGGCATCGAAAAGAATGGCGGCAGTCGGCGTGTTACTGCATGCAGGCACATTCCCCGAAGATTCGCTGCTATTGTTGATCGTTCAGCCGTTCAGTCCGCGCATCTGAGAGTCGCCGAGATAGAGTCCCGTGGTCCCCACACCGCAGGCGGTGTTATTCATGCCCGTATAGATTTCGGCATTCAGGACCGGACCAAAGTTCTGTGTTCCATTCTTGGGTCCTCCATGAATGTCTACCCCGACAAAGGTGTAATTACTGACGAGGAACGTGTCCGCCCCAGATTCTTCTTGTGCGTAGAGATCCTGCCAGCCGATGCAACCGTCGAGCTGCTGACAGTTGAACCCCAAATTCTTGATGTGCTCACCGAACCCGCTACACAGGCCGGTAAAACAAGATGCATCATTGTAGGGTTTGCTCGTGCTGGCAAAACCTAGGATCGGCGTGCCCAGAATGAGAGTTCCACAACCGCCGGTACAGTTTCCCGTTCCGGTTGGGACCGTGACGGTGAGCGTGCTACCAGCAAAAGATTGCAGTTTGTAAGTCCCATTTTCCGAAGACGGGTTACTCCCCTTGACCATCACCAACTCGGCGGGATAGAACGACCCCGAAGGCGGTGAGGTGCTCAAAACAATCGTCATGGTATTGCCGCTTACCGTATTGGAGGAAATTTGGAACGAGCGAATGGGGAAGGGATGAGTCGTGGGATTGCAACCCGTCGGCGGATTGGTGGTTGGGCAGGGGGAGATGAAAGTGCCCAGCCCCGCGTTAGTGCCATTTGCGCTCGCCCCCCGGCTGATGCCTTCGATGCCCCAGAACATGCTGGGAATGATGATCGCCGGGGTGCCGACGCCGGAGCTGCCGTCCGTGTAACTGGTTGCGGGAGGGATAGGACCGTCGATGTAGAGATTGACGTTGCCTAGCAGCAGCTTGCCACCGTTGTGGTTGGTGCCCGTTACACAGCCATTCAGCATGGTCGTAGCCGTGAGCGCCGAACACACCTGATTGCCGGTGAAGCCACGGGCATCGATAGTCGCGCCTTTTGGGTAGACCGGATTCATAGTCGGGGTATTCAGCGCCGCGCAGGCCGCCGCAATCGCGCCGCACATGTCGGTCCCAGATATGAACTGCGTGGCGTCAATCAGCATTTTGCTGGGAGCTGCATTGGACGGAGACGGACTTCCTACGGTTGCAAGCCTGGAGTGTAGGTCTGGGCGTTGGCTGATACACGGACAATTCCGAGTGGCATCACCACGGAAACAAGCAGAGCGGCACGAACGACGAATGCGACCAACGAACAGCGTCTTTGCGCACGTGTGGTTTCGGGTCGGATCATGACATTCTCCTGGTTGGCTGTATGCCGTCCAGTCACTCCCCCCTCACGCCCGGCGAACCATGCGGTCAGGCCCACCCTCTTTCAGGGCGACCTGATGAGTGCTGCGGTTGTCCATATCATGAACCCATCCCGGACGCACCTGCCAGCACCGAGTCTGATTCACGGGGCCCTAAACTTTGTGCCATCGAGGAGTGCAATTCTTTTTCAGCTTGACGCGGGCTGCCGGGCTGGGGGACACTCTGCTTGGCCGTACAAGGACTGATCATGGGTCGTATGTCCCAGAGAGTTTTGCTTGTTCTGGCGATGCTCTGGCTGAGTGGAGTGAGTGCATCCGCGGGCCAGTTTAAGCACGTCGTGTATCGTCCAGCCGGCCAACGCCCATATCGAGTCGTCGCAACGCAACTCACCGTAAGCGGCAATCTGGATCTGGTCCTTGCCGACTACCTATCGAGCCAAATCGTGACCTTACTAGGCAACGGAGACGGCACTTTTCAGAAACCCATCCGGTTTAGGGCTCCCTCCCCTATTGGCCTAGCCGCCGGGGACTTCAACGAGGACGGTATTGAGGACTTAGCAGTCGTGGAGACAGGTGGAACGGGAGACGGAGCGATCGCCTTATTTCTGGGTGATGGCAAGGGCGGCTTCAAGTTGTCCGCCAGCTACCGGATCGGCGTGGCATCGGTCAATGTTGCTGTGGCAGACTTTAACGGCGACGGGCACCTGGATGTTGCGATCACTGACCAAGGGTTCGGCAATCCGGGTGATGTGATGGTCTTCCTCGGCAACGGCCACGGCAAGCTGGGCAAGCCTACGAAATATAAGATGTCCGGGGGGCCAGTGGGGATTGCGGCGGCCGATTTGAACGGAGATCACCACCCCGACCTCGCGGTGGCGCTAGCGGGCGGCGGCTCAGTTGCGGTTTTGATGAACGACGGCACCGGCCATTTCCAAAAGCCGGTCATCTACAGCGCGGGGGACTGCTGTGGACCCGTGGATGTGAAGATCGCCGACCTGCGCAACAACGGCAAGCAGGACTTAGTCATCGCCAATATCAATGCGGGCATGGTGGTCCTGCTCAATAAGGGCGACGGCACCTTCGGCAAGCCGACAATCTACACCCCGTTCTTCCAAAACTGGCAGCCGCCCGAAGCCTGCACCGTGGCCGACTTCAACCTTGACGGAAATCTAGACGTGGCCTGCGCCGCCAGCCTCAACGACGGCTACATCTTTTACGGCGACGGCAAGGGCAAGTTCGGTTCGGGCGGCATTGAGTTTAAGAATGCCCTCAATCACCAGGGAGGCTTCTCCATCGCCTCCGGCGACTTCAATGGCGACCACGCCCCCGACCTCGCCATCCCCATCCAGAACTACGGCAAAGTCGCCATCCTGCTCAACACGCAATAGACGTTACCCTCAGAACCCTTCCCCAGCCAACATATTCTCATTGACCGCACCCGCACAACCAGATAACCTATATCTACCGTCATTATCTAT
>Ga0206817_1067_pt1 | contig 35389 bp, 28 predicted proteins | sample Alteio_BWOrgCont_89_FD_152873 | JGI IMG/M metagenome (GOLD analysis project Ga0206817, IMG submission 152873) | Enriched cells from forest soil in Barre Woods Harvard Forest LTER site, Petersham, Massachusetts, United States -... | ecosystem: Environmental > Terrestrial > Soil > Temperate forest >...
CGGCGCCGGCCAATTTCCCCGCTCCGCGCTGCCGCACACTTGGACTGCTGGCGATGGGATCGCCTGGCTTATCCCTGTGGCGCCGAGAGCAAGCAGACGACACCACGTTCTAACGGACGCTCAATGACGCTTTCTCGGCGAACGGTAAGGCTCTTACTCTCTCGAAACTACTTGCCAAACACGCCGAAAGCAGTCAGCGTTTGAAAACTCTGAAGCGTCCAACTGTTCGAAGGCGTAGCCGGTCAGCGTGGCGGTAACGGAAGATCGGTTCGCTACCTGAACGCTCAGCCGCGCCCAGCCGTAATGGGTTTTCCCGGCAATCTTGAACTGCAATCCGAGGTAACGGTTCTTGACGTTGACCCAGCTACCCGCGTAGGAGAGCGATCCGGCGAGCGACTCGGCCACGACTAAGACTTTTGCCGGGAAATAATGCCGGGAACCAATGGCCTCTCCAGCTTTGAGTGCAAACGCCCAAGGTTCAAAGCCGGTCCAGCCCTCCAAACCGTTGCCAGCGGCTGGACCTGCCGATAACAGCGCATGGAAGCCGGAACTGGTCGCGGCGTAGGTATTCGTGAAAGTGAAGTCGGTGGTTCCGTCCTTGTTTACGTCCAGCGGAAAGGTGGCCCCCTGTTTGATGACGTGGTGAGCGGGAATGTAAATGATCTTAGCTTCGGCAGGTAACGCGAGTGCGAGCGCGCCGGCTCCGGCTGCGCCCGCCGCCAGGGCATAAGAGTTCAGGCGCCGCTGGGTCGATTCGGAAAGATTGGCAGGCGCCGTCTGATTACAGGGTGAGCGGTTCATTGAATGCTCCTTTGCCGACTGGGCGTTGTCATCCGGTAGAAATCGAGCGCAGGCTTTGATTGGTTCGCCTCTGGACGCCCGGTTTGATTGATCATGGGGTGACCTCGAATACGGCTCCGGATGCGTGAGCGCCGCCGATTCCGGCGGTGCCGTAGAGGTTGCCCCGGTTGTCGAGAACAAGGCTGCCGCTGGGCTCGCCACCATCCTGGCCACCGGAAAAAGTATGCAGTGCGGTGTAGGTCCATCTACCATTTTTCCCGGGGGTTAATCTGTAGATGACGCCGCAACAGGCACTACCTGCGCCAGCGCCATAAAGATTGCCTGCTGCGTCGAACACCACTCCAGAATTGAACGTGCCCCCGCTCGCGCCACCGCGAAAGTTATACAGAATGCTCCTGGTCCAGTGTCCATGGGAGTTGGGGGTAAGCTTGAAAATGGTGCCGAATCCGAAAGCGCCGTCATACGTAGTTGTGCCGTAGAGATTGCCCTGGTTATCGAAAGTAAGGCTGGAAGCGGGTCCGGCTCCATCGGGACCGCTGAAATGATGCGGAGTACCCTCGGTCCAACCGCCGCCCGAGTGAGGTGCGAGCTTGAATACCAGGCCGCAACCAGGGGGAAAACCGCCGAAGCAGCCAAACGTGACCTGGCCGCCATCAATGGTCGTGCCATAGACGTTGCCGGCCGCATCCACAGTGAGTCCCGCCACGGGCTGCGCTCCCGCCCTGCTGCAGTTCCCTACCAGACAAAAGCTATGGAGAACATTCTCGGTCCACCCGCCGGAGCTGGGCGTGAACTCGAAAGCGACGCCGCCCAAATCCGCGCCACCGGACTCAGTCGTACCGTAAAGGTTGCCCACGGCATCCTGTACCAAGCCCGCCCTGGGGAAGTATCCGTCGTTGGCCCCAGCGGCACAGAAAGTACGAACCAGGCTTTCGCCCCAAACCGCGGAGCCGGGACTCAATTGGAAGATGGTTCCACAGCCAAAGGAAATGCCCTCGCCGCCCTGAGCTGTGGTGCCGTAAAGGTTGCCTGCTGTGTCGAATATCAGGCTGCCGTTCGGATTGCCCCCATCGCTGCCTCCCTGGAGGCGGTACAGCACACTTTCTTTCCACTCGCCGCCCTGCGCGGGCGACAACTCGAAGACAATCCCGCAGCCGGTGCCCTGAGCGTAGAGGCAGGTTCCGCTGCTTCCTCCATTGACAGTGGTGCCGTAGAGATTTCCTGTAGCGTCGAAGACCAGCGCGCCAGAGGGAAAAGTACCATCAGTTCCGCCCTTGAAGGCGTATAGGACCTTGTACTTGCTGGCCGCCCAGGCGCCGGGGGCAACCGTGAGAATCACGCCGATTACAATAACGTTGACCAACAGGACCGCACGGGAATTGGGCCGCATGGGGATGACCTCTATGACGAGGTTCGTGGCGGGGGCTGCGTGGCGAACCTTCTCGGCCAAGCAGTATAGCACCGAGTCCTGACGTTTGCATCCGCAGATGTTAGTGGCGATTGTTGACCTGCTGTCCCTAAAATGTTATAAAAATTGGTCTTGTGTCACAGGTCTTGGGTGTGCAGTTCCCCTGCCTGCGGCACAATGAACTCCGACGCGGCCAAGCTCAGCATCCCTGTTCAAGTCTTGCAGTGGAAGCGTGTTCGGAACTCCGGCCATGCGTTCCTGCGCTCTGCCTTTAAAGAGCGGCTGGGGAACGGTGTGCCGGGTCGAGGTAACCTGAACCCGTAGTCATCCTTATATATTTCTCAATGAGTGGAGGATTTCCTATGCGCACCTGGCTCGCTGATCTTGTGTCCCGAGGATGCCGTTGTGCCCGGAGGCAGGCGGCCGCCGTGGCGGCTTTTGTAACTCTAGGAGCGTCCGCGGCTTTGGCCCAGCCGGCTTCAGACGCGGGCGGCGAAGCCGGCCTGAAGCTTCCCGATCTTTCTTCGGTTTCGTTCCTGGGCATTGACGGCCACCGCTTGCTGATGATCGGAATTCTGTTCTGCATCGCGGGCCTGGGCTTTGGACTGGCGATTTACATGCGGCTCAAGAATCTTCCGGTGCATCGCGCCATGCTGGAGATCTCGGAGCTGATTTACGAGACTTGCAAGACCTATCTGGTCACGCAGGGTAAGTTTTTGCTGCTGCTTTGGGTGTTCATCGCGGTGGTGATCGTTCTTTACTTCGGTGTGCTGTCGCCGGTGCCGGGAAAGCCGGTGATGACAACGCTGCCGATCATTCTGGCGTTCAGCCTGGTGGGAATTGCGGGCAGCTTCGGGGTGGCCTGGTTCGGCATCCGGGTAAATACGTTTGCCAACTCGCGCACGGCGTTTGCAGGTTTGCGGGGGAAACCTTATCCGATTTACAGCATTCCGTTGCAGGCTGGAATGAGCATCGGGATGATGCTGATCAGCGTTGAACTGCTGATCATGCTTTTCATTCTGCTGTTTGTTCCCGGGGATTACGCGGGACCCTGCTTCATCGGATTCGCGATTGGCGAATCGCTGGGGGCGGCTGCGCTGCGAATTGCGGGCGGGATCTTCACCAAGATTGCAGACATCGGGTCGGATCTGATGAAGATCGTTTTTAAGATCAAAGAAGACGACGCACGCAATCCCGGCGTGATCGCGGATTGCACTGGGGACAATGCGGGCGACTCGGTTGGGCCTTCGGCGGATGGGTTTGAGACCTACGGCGTGACTGGCGTGGCGCTGATTACATTTATTTTGCTGGGCGTGAAGAATCCAACGGTGCAAGTGCAGCTGCTGGTCTGGATTTTCGTGATGCGCATCATGATGCTGGTTTCTAGCGCGGCTGCGTACTTCCTCAATAGCGCTGTTGCGAGGGCACGCTTTGCGAACGCGGATGTGATGAACTTCGAGACTCCTCTGACCTGGCTGGTCTGGCTGACTTCGATTGTTTCGATCGTGCTTACGTACATTGTTTCAGCCGTCATAGTTCCAGATATCGGCGGGGATGCCACGCAGTGGTGGAAGCTTGCGACCATCATTTCGTGCGGCACGTTGGCGGGGGCGCTGATTCCTGAGCTGGTAAAGGTGTTTACGTCGACCGAGTCGCGGCATGTGCGGGAGATTGTAGCCTCGGCGGAAGAGGGCGGGGCTTCATTGGGAATTCTGGCCGGGTTCGTCGCCGGAAACTTCTCGGGCTACTACCTGGGATTGTCGATGGTGTTTTTGATGTCGGTTGGCTATTACATGAGCACGATGGGATTGGCCGCAGCGGCAACTATGATCGCGGCGCCGGTGTTTGCCTTCGGGTTGGTGGCGTTCGGCTTCCTGGGGATGGGGCCAGTCACGATCGCGGTGGATTCTTACGGTCCAGTGACTGACAACGCACAGTCGGTCTATGAGTTGTCTTTGATTGAGCAGGTCCCCAACATCGCCAGCGAACTCAAGAAGGATTACGGCTTCAATGTGAACTTTGAGCGGGCGAAAGACATGTTGGAGGAGAACGATGGAGCGGGCAACACCTTCAAGGCGACCGCCAAGCCGGTGCTGATTGGCACCGCCGTAGTGGGTGCGACCACAATGACGTTCTCCATCATTATGGCGTTGACTAATGGGTTGACCGAGAACGTCGAGAAATTGTCCCTGCTGCATGCGCCGTTTCTGCTGGGGTTGATCAGCGGGGGAGCCATTATTTACTGGTTTACTGGGGCTTCGACGCAGGCCGTGAGCACGGGCGCTTATCGCGCGGTGGAGTTCATCAAGGCGAATATCAAGCTGGAAGGGGTCACCAAGGCTTCGGTCGCGGACAGCAAGAAAGTGGTGGAGATTTGCACCAAGTATGCGCAGAAGGGCATGCTGAACATCTTCATTGCGGTGTTTTTCGCTACGCTGTCGTTTGCTTTTATGGAGCCGTTCCTGTTTATCGGGTACCTGATTTCGATCGCGATCTTTGGCTTGTATCAGGCAATCTTCATGGCAAACGCGGGCGGAGCCTGGGATAACGCGAAGAAGATTGTCGAAGTCGAATATAAGCAGAAAGGGACGCCACTACACGATGCCACTGTGGTCGGTGATACGGTGGGCGATCCGTTCAAAGATACATCGTCGGTGGCTTTGAACCCGGTGATCAAGTTCACTACGCTGTTCGGATTGCTGGCTGTGGAGTTGGCGGTGAAGTTGACGGAGAGCAATGCCGGGTTGACGCATCTGCTCGCGGTTGTGTTTTTCGTGATTTCGTTCGTCTTTGTGTATCGCTCGTTCTACGGAATGCGCATTGGTACGGAAAGGACGCCAGCCAAGGCCCACGCCGCGGGGGATTAGCTGACGGGGTTGTGAGATTGTGACGCCATCCGCCCCGCCGGATGGCGTTTTTATTTTGCGTAGGTTGACGATTAAGTCCGATTGGGCTTCGTGATATTTCCCCCGGAAGAGGCGTCTAAGGCTACGTGTTCATCGCAGCGGCCGAGCACCTGGAAGGTCTTTTGCTTATTGGAGCTGTTTTTGGATCGCGGCCATTTCCTGGCGGGCTGCTGCGGCGCGTTCCCCTGACGGCTCTTCGGTCAGGAAGAGTTTGAGTTCGCTGACTGCGTCCGAAAGCCGGTTCAGCCGTTCACAGGCGCGGGCTGCGACGTAATGAACCAGGGGATAAGAGCCATGGGACATGGTATGAACCTTGCCGGCGCTGGCGATCGCATCCTCGTAGTGACGGTCCAGGAGTTGCACTTGGGCAAGCAGGGCCAGAGTCCGCGCGTCGGTTGGATCGGCGGCGGTCGCCTGCCGCAGGTGCACTTCGGCGCCAGCGAAGTTGTTCTCCTTCATTTCCATTCGCGCGAGGTTTACAAGGGCTGGGGCAAAATGGTCATTCGCGGCAATGGCTTTATGTAGAGCATCCCGTTCCTTGTCCGAGTCTCCCAAACGGGAATAAACCACACCCAAGTTTGTATAGGCTTCGGCGTAGGAGGGATAGAGCGCCAACGCCTTATTCAGTTGATCGATGGCTTTTTGCCACTCCTGCTTGGCGATCATCTTGGTCGCTTTGTCGAACTCTTTACTTGCTTTTTCGGGCACCTTGAGATCGCTGGCCGAAACCGTTGCGTTGCTGGCTTTCGACTCACTGTTCCCCGCAGCGGGCTTTACTCTGACGAAAATTGATTGCGCTCCCCTGCGGGCATCCACCTCGAAGGTTTCACTCTGCGTGGTTTGAATCGCCTGCCCGCTCACCGTCACTTGATAATTGCCGATGGCGACACCCAGGAACTGTGCCTGTCCATGATCATTGGTAAAAGTTTGCGCGATCTGGTTGCCGTTCGATTCGTTAATGAGGCCGATCTTCATTTGTCCGTCTGGGACTCGGTCGTCGGGATAGGTCACAGACACGTGGAGGTTGCCGGTTTTAAGTTGGGCGGCGGCCGGGGAAAGGGGCAACGCTAGGAGCAACAGAAGCAGTAGAATTCGAGGACGATGCTGAACCATGCTGTCCCTCCCAATACGCCAGGTGAGGCGGGACAAAGTCCTTGGGCATAGTACACCTAAACAAAGACGGCGAAACAAGAAAAATATCCCGCGCAATTTGGAGAGGGTTGAGGTTGGAAGCGCATCCAGCAGGGCTTATGTGGGAATGGGGAGAGGCGGGGTTCACGGCTGCCCTGAAGACAAAAGATAAGGGCGGCCTCGTGAGAGGCCGCCCTCGGAGAACTGCTTCAGGTTAGAACTGGAACTTCGCCTGGAGCTGGATGACTCTTGGGGAAGCGTCCGCACCCAGACCGGATCCGTAGATGCTGGTCGGAGAGCTGACGGTTTGGATAATCTGCCCGAATTGCGGGCTAGTATTGTTCATGATGGGGAAGTAAAAATCTGGGTGGTTGAAGAGGTTGAAGAAGCGCGCGCCGACGGAAAATTGAGCGCCTTCCCACTTCGGTATGCCAAAGGCCTTCTCCACCGCGAAATCGGTATTGAAGTACTGTGGCCCACGGTACTGGTTGCGGATCTGGTTTCCGTAAGTCCCCGCGGGATCAGGAAATTGGGTGGTTGTCATGCAAGGATTCGGAATGCCGGTGGCTGATACGGTCGCCGCCGAAGCACCGCACGAGATCGCACTGGGACCAACATTGGCGTTGGAAAAGATGTATTGGGAGCCGGCCCCATAGTTCGTTCCCTGCAACGCATTGGTGTAGTTCGAACTGTATGGTGTAAACGGCAGGCCGCTATGCCAGAAAATGGTGCCCGAGAACGACCACCCCTTCATCAGGGCGTTCGGACCCCAATGAGTAATGTGGCGGAAGGCATCACTCCACACATAGTTCATGTTGAAGTTGTTGCGGATATCATAGTCGGCATTCCCATAGTTGAATTGTTTGAGGTTGGTGGGATTCTCCGGGAAAATGATGTCCGCGTATTGGCCCGCCGTGTTCAATCCAAATGGAGAAAGAGAGTTGTTGGAGATTTCATCCAGAGCATGGCTCCAGGTGTAGTTCGCCTGGAACTGGAAACCTCCATTGAAGCTGTGGGTAACGGTCGCAGTCAGCCCGTTGTAATTGGAGTTGGCAATGTTTTGGGAGTTCGACACTTGCAGGAAGCGCGAATCCGGTATGCTGGTTGGGAAATTTTCAAAGGATGTAGCCGTCGGCACGTTAGGCAGACCGTTTGGACAGCAGTAGGCATTCAGGGCGCCGTTCGAGACTTGTTCGTGTGTCCCGTGATTCCCAACGTACATGACGCTCATAGTTGTGTTCCAGCCAACTGCCTGCTGGACCTCCATGCTCCATTTGTAATAGATCGGAACCTGGACTTTCGTGGAATTGAAGAAGTTGAAGGGAGTAACCGCGCCTCCGTTGGCATAGTTCGCCTTGAAGCTGGCGTTCGCTGCTTGTATCTGTTGAGACAGGGTGCAGGCTCCCGTGGTGCAGGAAGTGCCGAAGTTCCCCCCCTGAGTGTCTGAGAGATACCCGCCGACCACCTGGAAAGCAGGATCGAGCGGTGCATTCTGCAGGAAGCTGTCGATCGCTCCGGTGGGAATCGCATCGGCGAACATGCCAATTCCGCCGCGGAGAACGGTCTTCTGCGATCCCTTCGGTGACCAGGCGAACCCAAGTTTGGGCTGCCAGGCGAGTGTGGTTACAGAGGGGAAGGCCTGGTGTTGACCGGCCAGAATAGCGCTGTTGACAGGGGCAGTGCTGTCCCCGAAAGCGCCGTTTGCGAACCTCTGGAAACAGTTGATCTGGCACACAGGATTGGAAAGATGGTCCACCCTGAGGCTGAGAGTTAATTTCAGGTTGCTGGTAACCCTGACGTCGTCGGCGCCGTAGATACCCAGTTGGTAAAGGGCGATGGGGACTTCCGACCTCGATGGGAAGTTTTGTAGGATGATGTTCCCGGGGCCGCCCACACCGCCAGTAGCAAAGTTACCCAGCGAGAAAGGTTCCACCAGCGGGGTTACAAAAACGAAGTTCTGGTCGCTGATGTCATCGCGGCGGAAGTTCATTCCGACTTTGAAGTTGTGCCGTCCGTGGATCCAACTGAAGTCATCCACGAATTGGTATTGCGTGATGTTGCGTCCTTGCGGTATTACGACGTTGTCGGCATTCAGAGAGGACAGACTCCCGTCACCAAAAGCAAAAGTAGTGGTGCCACCGGCATATGGAAGAGCCGAGATCGCAGCCTGCTGATTCTGCATGGCAAATCCGGCGCTGTACCAGAGCAGCGAAGCCTTGAAGTCGTTCACCTTGGTGGAGCCGAAGGTGTGAGTTTCACCGACCTGAGACTGCCACTGGGGCTGGTCGCTGACCACGTTAAACGCAGGGTTGATTCCATCGGTGTAGGTGGCCTGAAGGCCGTGCTCTCTCTCGACGCGAACGAATAACTTATCGTTGTTGGTAATGTTGTAGTCCACCTTGCCGACATAGAGTGTGTCGTGAGTGTGAGCCGAGAGCGCAGTATTTACGCCGACAGCGCAAGGGTTCGCTGCTCCAAACGTGGCGAATGCCGCTCCTAAAGACGGCCCGACGTCGCTGCAACCGCCGCCCGCCTCTTGCGTCGCGCCGGCTTGAGACACAAGGTTATATTGGCTGAAGGCCGTCTTGTAGAAAGGAATGGAGGACGTTAGGCCTGTCGCAGCCAGGTTTGCAAGCACCGCCGACTGAAACGCCGGCGTGGGCACGCTCAGAGATTGAGGCGAGGGAATCGACAACTGCAAACCCTCGACATCAAAAAAGAAAAACAATTTGTCTTTCTTGATTGGACCACCGATTGAGCCGGCAAACTGATTGTCATTCACAAAGGGACGCGGGTCGACCACGCTTCCGGCGAGGGCGTTGGCCTGATTGCGGAAGTAGTTGTTGCCATTCAGAATGCTGCCATTCCACCAGTAGATCGCATTGCCGTGGAAGGCGTTGGTGCCGGACTTGGTCACATAATTAACGTTGGCACCGGCCAAGCCGCCGTACGATCCGCTGTAGCCGTTCGAAACCACTGTGCTCTCAGAGATGTCGTTCAAGCCGAGAGTCAGGTTGGTGGCGCCGCTGTTGTTGACGTTGAAGTAGGGATCGTTGTCGTTCGAGCCATCGACGGTGAACAAGTTCGAGGTCGCTGGCAGACCATTGACTTCGAAGTTGCCGCCGCCGAACATCGCGCCGCCAGCGGTATTCACTACCGCGCCGGGCGAGGTGAACGCGACTGCTGACAAGTCGTTGCCGGGGTTCGGAAGCAACTCGACCTGCTTGGAATTGAAGTTCGCGGTCAAGTTGGCATCCTCGGTTTCAACCGCCTGAGCCGCGGTGGTCACTTCGACTGTCGTCGAGGAGGAGCCGAGGGCGAGCTGGAAATTTAGCGAAGCGCTGCCGCCCAGAGCGACCACGACCTTCTTCTCAGAAGCTTGAAATCCGGTTGCGTTTATGGTGACGCTGTAGTTGCCGGGTTTAAGAATAGGAAACTTGTAGTAGCCCTCGGCGCTGGTTTTGGCGCTGCTCGCAGAGCCTTCATCCAAGCTCTTGAGTTGTACGCCAGCGTTGGGAACTACTGCACCGGAGGGGTCGGTTACTGTCCCAGCCAGTTCGCCGGTGCTGATTGTCTGGGCACCCAACTGAAGGGCCCCCACAAGGGCAAATATGGCGAGAAATATCGCCATGGTTTTAAATCGCATATGCTTATTCTCCTGCTGACGAAATGTGTTGACGCTTGGATCCACCATCTAAAATTCTCCTCAAAAAGCTGGCTCGTAGGCCAAATCTGGTAACTAGGAACTGGATCTGACAAGGGTCTGGTCAAAGACTAAACAAAACATCTGTGACCTAGCCCTCTGGACTCATATTCGCCAATGTTCGCTTAAAATACCTAAGGGTTACAGCCTATGTTAGGCAACTCGCGTTCCAAAGTAGTGCCCTGTTAGGTCATATAAATCAACTGGTTATGGAGATGTTATGTTATCTATATTATAAACCGGAGGAATCGGGTAGGACGCGATATGAAATTTCATAGAGAGCTGGGCTGCGAAGTCTTTTGGGGAGGAATTTGACTGGCCATCAAGCGATGACAGGGCGATGGCTGCTTCAGCCAAACTGGTGCTTGAGCGTGGCGCGCATCTGCTTGGGACCTAAAAATCAGCAGGCCAAGCAGAAGCACTAGGGGTAGTTCGGTACCAAAACCCTCGGCTTCACCCCTTCGTCATTTTCTGATCGTTGTCAATGGTAGTGGCTAGGATGGTGGGTTTTTCTTCCCCCTGCTCTTTCATCGCCGACTTGAAGCCGCGGATGCCGTCGCCGATTCCTTTGCCGAGTTCGGGAAGTTTCTTGGGCCCGAACACGAGCAGAGCAATTCCGAAAATCACCAGCAGATGCATGGGTTGAAATAGTCCTTCAAACATGAGTGCTCCTTATAATAGGTCAGATGTCGCGATGGATGAAAATGCGGACGCTGCGACCTGTTACTTGATGCACAGCGCCCGGAGATTTGACCAGCAAGAATCACGTGCGATTAAAACTGACGTTGCGCCGCGTCGGCGGCTTGCGCCAGTTTGGTAATTGCTGCGAAGAACCCTTTCGATTGCCCGATGAAAAGCCCGTCGTTGGTGAGCGCCTGAACTGCCCCCATCGCCGCCCCCTCCGTATTGGTTGGGCGAATGATCGAACAGGGTGGGAATTTTCGGCTTAGGAATGGGGAGGGCTCAGGCATGATCAGGTTGCCTTCCAAAGATTCTGATGTGTTGCCGGCGAGTTCCCGGAAATGCACTTTCGATCCGGTCACTGGGTCGACATCGGTCAGGGTCAGAACATTGCCGGCCTTGTCGTGCCAGGTTTGGAAGTGGGCTGTCTCCGTGGGTCCGATGCTGAGAAGAATTCGCAGCACTTCCACGTTGGTCACCCTCTGAGCCAGCGACGGGTAAAGACTACTGCCACCTTGCTCAATCGTGCAGAAGTGGAATCCCGCGGTAAAGGCGATCGCCTTGAGGTGGTCAGGGACGTTGAATGGGGCAATTTTGGCGGGACCGGTAAGGTCGTCGTCCGTCCTTGGAATCGCGGTTCGGTTTACGATCTTCTCCGCCTGCCCAAACACGAAGTCAGGGTCGAGATCGGGGTTGTGGGAGGCGCTGCGGTACCGAGTCCAGAAACTGGTATCCACATTGAGGTTCATCAGGTTGGTGAGCCGCCCGACATCAGCAGCCCCACTCGCTTTGCTGCTCGGGAGATTGGCAAACTGATCGAGGTTCACAGGGTCGGCGCCGATCGACTCCAGGTATGAATTGATGAAAGCGAAGTGGCTCTTTTCATCGTCCGTATTGTCGTGGATGTATTGAGGCATATCGCCATCCAGAATTTGAAGTGCGGCCATGTAGAGCGGACTTCCCCCGTTGACTCCGTGCTCCTCGGCATCCTGGGTTCCTCCGAGTTCGGTGTATTGTTCCCACAGATCGCTCTCGATAATCTCCGCCGCAGCCAAGAACCGCAGAATGGCTATGTCTCCCTTGGTAATACCTTTACCTGTCTTGCTGGTTTCGCCCAGCACTGCCAAACTGCTGCTCAGGATGCCAGCGCCTACGGTCGCCGCAGCTCCAGCGACGGCGCCGTTCTTTATGAATGAACGCCGATTCGAACTGCCTAGGATGTCTGTAACGTTTTTCATTTCTATTCATCTCCAAGATATCCCCCTCTGAATTTGGCAGGATACTTGAAAATCACACTAGTGGCTGGGCATCTGTCTTTTGTCATGCCGATGTCTGCAGGAAGTAAAAAGTTGTTGAGTTCTTTGTCTCTGAGTGGTCAACTTGGTGTAAAAGCAATCCTTCGTTCGGGCGTAAGTGCAGGAAAAGCAGTCTTGTCTAAGATTGGGACTGTGGAAAAAGTTCGAGCGGCATTTTGGCAGAGACGTCCCGAAGTGAGCAGCGCGGGGTTCCTAAGTTTCCGACCAGGTATGACCGCCGTGTGATGCGGATGTGACTCTTGAACTGCCTCAGTACCAGCCCAAGCGTCACTTGCCAAGAGAAGAACTGTTATGAAAATCTTTGCCGTTACAACTCGCATAAACCAATGCCTTTCCGTCTTCATGAAGCATCGACGTACAACTATGCAATGCTGTCGTGAATTGGAGTGGAAACTGTTGCTGTTCCACAACGAAATCGCAACGGCTATCGGGCGAGTGTAGATCACGGAACCCAGCGCTAACTGCGAGGGTTCACACTCCTTAGGGGCGCTGGTGAACTCAGCGCTGGCCGGAGAACCCGGGACGTCCTTCTCGAATTCGCGCCGAAAATTCTGGATCCTTGTCGGCTAAGCGAGCGACAGTGTTGATGTGTACCCGCTCCTTCAGATCCGCGAGTGGTAGGCCGTCCGTCACAAGTTGGTGTCGATCGAACATCATCTGGTCAGAGTGTCCGTTGAGCAGAATGCGCCAATCCCAGCGTGTCCGCTCGCCTTGGCTTGCGGCTGCCGCAACCGCGATGTTCGTGGTGCAATTATTGGTCAGAGCGTTGTACCACTCGGGAGTATTGTGCAAGCGATTGATCTGGTCGAGATACTGCAGGAACAGCCCGCGCGCCTGCTGCGGCGTGGCCACGGTGCGAAACAGATAAACTTCCTCCCCGGTACGATAGTTCGTGCGCAGCCGGATCACATCCCGTTCATCGCTGACAATGTAGATCAGTTCGTATTGCCGGAAGAATCCAAGAATCGCGGAATACCCTTGCCCGACGACCTTACGAGTCTCAATCGAGATTGGAACGTGCCCCTCATCGCCAAAATCGAAGCTGACAATGGGATGCGCGATCCACGGCGAGCCCCAATATGTAAGCGCGATATCCAGTCCGTTCAACTTCGAGAGGTTGAACGTTCTCGTCTCCCAGTGACAGGTGTACTCGAATTCCGCACGGTAGTCGCAATTGCGGACGTTGTGTATCGTCACACGATCGCCGTCGACCTCAGCCCAGGGTATTTCAGCGACATCAGCCTGCCAGTTGCGCGTGTGAGACGGCGTGAGCGAGAGCCACCAGACTAAGACCACAACGAATCCAATAACTGTGATCAGGAACCCTCGGCGATCGCGATAGAAAAAGAGTGCGGATGACAATCCAGCCATGTAGCCCACAGCAACCGGCTTTCGAAGCGGGGTGAACGGCAAATCAAAATATAGCGCGGCCGTCGCCCACAGCGTGAGCCCGAACACCAGCACGCCCACGACACTCACGCCGATTCTACGGAGCCACTTTCTACCATCCATGTTTCTCAGCCCTTTGCCGACCGGCCGATGGAAGCCAGAGACGTCCCGACGCTATAGCACGCCTTCACTCTGCATTTCATTTACGACGAGCTTGACGAGTCCGTTGATCGTCTTGTGGACGTTGGATGGATTGAAACTATCGGTCACGCCGGTCCAGACCAGATCCCCATCCGGCGAAACCGTGCTATAGAGATTGGTCTCGATGCGCACTTTCTTTTCTTCCTTCAGGTAGTCGGGCGAGTAGACCACCGGATATACGACGCGATAATACCCATAGAATGTGTTGTAGTACGGGAAGGGGGAGACATAAGGCCCGCCCGGGATATAGGTGACGTTCTTTTCGACTTTGATCAGGCGCGACACCACCACCGCGTCGATTTTATTCTCCCGGATCTGCGTCTTCAGGTAATTGAGGTCGAGCTGTGTGGACTCGGGCCTGAGCAGAATGGTGTTGCCGGGAATCGCTGTCACGCCTGTTTGCGCGAGTTGTGCCGCAAGCGCGTCTTCGAAATCGGCGCGAATCTCGGTCTTATCGCTCAGCCCGAGCGCCAGAACCCGCACAAACTTCTTCTCCAGCGCATAGCCAGGATTCTTCCAGCTCATCACCAGCTTGGTAGACTTGCCCCAAGCTATCCCAAGCACCGCGAATAGCAGTGCTGCAACGGTGATTCTTCGCTTCAAGGGAAAGCTCGGGAGGTGGTGCGAAAAACGGGACATATCCGCCTCCGTCAACATCTATCAACCTAGCACAATTGGTTAGCGGCTAAGTGGCAAGATAGGGGTCGCCGTGAGTCGATGAATGCAAGAAGGCAGGACACGACCATCGCAGCAGGACATTTCTTCTAGCCCTAAGGGAAACGCGCATCCAGGCTGTAAATCTCCTGCGTGCTTCTATCTCGCATCATGAGCAGCGAGTCATCCGGCGCCAGCCCGATCCAGAACTCCCACGGATCGAAGCCGCGGGGAATCTCCTTGATGCTGAGCAAGCGATCCACTTTGCCACTGGCCACACTTACCCGCACCACGTCATCGGCTTTGTCAGAATAATCCTCAGCGTACAGGTACTTCCCATCGTGTGACCAGTTCTCGAAACCGAACCGCGACGCCGCGAGTTGCTTCCAACTCTTCTTTTCCACGTCGTAGAGCATCAACTTCGTGGAGTCCGTGGAGAGGGCAGCCAAATAACGCCCATCCGGCGAACTGCGGGGACTGAAAAAGCTCTCCGAGCCCGCCACATCGGAGATTTGTGAAGTCTTCAAATCAGCGATGTGAATGTTGGGGCCGTCCGCGGCCCCGTATTCCAGCCAGGGCATTCCGGCGAAGACGATCGAATCGCCCTTGGATGTCCAGGTGGGATCGCCCTGGTTGTGGTCTCCTGAGGTCACTTCATGCGGTGTGCCGCCTTCGGCGGGCATCACGAAGATCTTCCATGGTTTCCCCGGACGCGATGCCATAAATGCGATCTGGCTCCCGTCCGGCGACCAGCGCGGCATATGCACCTGCATGGGCGCATAAGTGAGTTGGGTCCGGGAACTTCCGTCCGGCTTGCTCCGCCACAAAGTGAGTTCCGGATGCGCCACGTAGGTGATCCATTCGCTGTTGCGCTGGATATCGGCCTCGCCCGCGGACATGCCGGGAAGGTAAATGGAGAACTGCGGCGACTTGCTATCCAGGCGGATCAAATCGAACCGGCGCTGCTGCCCGATCACGAACAGCTTCTTTCCATCCGGGCTCGGCGTCGGATTACTGAACAGGAGCGGTCCTACTGTCAACTGCGTTGGCTCAGAGCCAGCTTTGCGAAACAGGGACGTGCCCTCGCGCAGGGCCCATATATTCTGGGTGTGGTCACGAGTCGATTCGAAAACAAAGTATTCTCCATTCGGGGTCCACGTTCCGCCAAATTCCTGCGCCGGCTTGTTCCAGTCCGGCAAAACCGGATGCAAACCCTTGCCCTCGGCGGAAACCTCCCACAATGATGACGTGCGCTGGCTGATGTCCCGGATCGTGAAGCGCAAGCGGTGGCCGTCCGGAGAAAATCGAGGCGCAAACGGAACTCCCGGAACGGTCACGAGTTCCCTCGCATCGGCTCCGTCGGCATTGCACTCGTACAAACTCGAGTTCCTGGCGTAGACAATGTGTTGCCCATCGGGCGCCCACGTGGCTGCATGGGCAAGGATGTTTCCCACAGTCCGGAGTGATCCCGCGGGGAGTGGCAAGACCCAAACCGGCCACTCTGTTTCCGAACCTTCCGCCACACCCTTCACCAGCAACTCAGGACGGGCCGAATAGAAATCATAGATGTCGGCGCTCGCCAGTGAGATTGGAACAGGTGCCGTCTCTCCACCCGAGGTCGACACCTGTCTTAGGACCGAGTGCCCGCCGAGATATTCCGAAAAGTACAACCGGGTTCCGTCGGTGACCAGGGAACGTTTCGACGTGCCGTCGTTTGTGATCTGGAGCGACGAGATCACTGCAGGCGGCGGCTCTGGCAATCTCATAAACCGAATGAGGGCTGCCAAGGCTACCGCTGCGACGAGACCCAGCGCCATCCACTTCGTGATACTTACCTTGGGTTGAGGCTTAACCGCCGCGTCAGCCGCAGCGAACATCGCTCGGATTCTCTCCTTCGAGTCGGGCACCGGCCTCGCGGCCGCCCGGACCGATCCCGACTCCATTTCCCGGCGCAGGCGCTGTAAGTCAGCCCGCATCTCAGCCGCGCTTTGATATCGCAGCTTGGGGTCCTTCTCAAGGGCCTTCTTTACGATCCTTTCAAGCTCTGGAGGCGTCACCGGATTAAATCGCAGAGGCCACTCGGGCACGCTGTGAATGAGCGAATCGAAAAACGCCGCTGTAGTCTGGCCCTGGAAAGGCAACATTCCGGTCGCCATCTCATAGAGCACCACCCCGAAAGAGAACAGGTCCGTACGGGCGTCCAGTGGTTGGCCCAACGCCTGCTCCGGCGACATGTAATGGATGGTTCCGAGAGCGGAGCCCAGGCGATTGAGATCTTCAGGCGCCTGCGTGATACCACCGAAGGTGTTGCCGCTGACACTGCCTTCACGCCCCACCGTGAGCTTCGCCAGACCGAAGTCCAGAATCTTGGCGTCTCCGCGCTTGGTCAGGAAAATGTTTGATGGGTTGATATCACGGTGAATAATGCCATGGATATGAGCCGCGTCCAGAGCGTCAGCGATCTCGATTCCGACCGACAGCAAGGGCTCAATTTCCATCGCGCGTCCCGCGATGCGATGCGTCAGGGGGATCCCGTCTAGAAACTCCATGGCGATGAACGCTTCGCCGTCTTGCTCGCCAATATCGTGAATCGTGCAAATGTTGGGGTGGTTCAACGCGGATGCAGCTTGCGCCTCGAAGCGAAAACGAGCCAGCGCCTGCGGGTCATGCGCAACCTGCTCTGGCAGAAACTTGAGGGCGACGAAGCGGTGCAGCCGCGTATCTTCAGCCTTGTACACCACGCCCATCCCGCCACCGCCAAGCTTCTCGATGATGCGATAGTGCGAGATGGTTCGCCCGATCACTAGAAGCAAGAATCCTACGTCCGCGAACCGGGCAAGTCAATGGAACCTAGACCTTACTGAAACCTCGATCTTACGGTACTGACTGGGATAAATGGCAGTTTCACCGACATTAAGGTGGTGAGTATAATTGCCCTTCGCCGACGGATTGCGGAGGTGTGGGAACACAAGTCTAAGACTCCGAGGTCGGAGCCATAAATCGAAACCTCAACCGAAGGATCTGCCGACATGAATTTTCTTCTTGACCAGCCCTGGCTCTTGTTTCCAGCCGTCGCCGTCTTGCTGTTCGCGTCATCCATCGCCGGCTATGGACTGGCTCTGGCCACTCGCATTAATGAAGACACCCACCATCATGAGCAGATCACCAGTTTGCGGGAAGGATTCTTCGTTCTGTTAGGCCTGCTGCTCGGATTCACAGTGGCTATGGTTCTCCCCCGGTTCGATGAGCGAAGACAGCTGGTCATCGACGAAGCGAACGCGATCGGAACAACGATGTTGCGCGCAGAAATGCTGCCGGAACCCCAGCGCAGCAAGAGTTTGGAGTTGCTGCGGGAGTATGCGGTTGCCCGGCGCGATTTTGCTACCATGGAAGGCGCTACCCTGCAACCAACCAAGGCTCTTCAGGCGCAACTCTGGCAACAGATCGTTTCGGTTACGCAACAGAGCCAGACTGCAGTCATAACCGCATATATGCAAACTCTCAATGACGCCATTGACGTTTCCCAGAAACGATTGGCTTCGTTCGAAAATCGCATCCCGAAATCAGTGTGGATGATTATCGTCGCGGTCGCGGTCTTCCAGGGCTTTGTCGCAGGATTTAGCTTAAGACGGAGGTTCTGGTTCTCTCTTGTGATGACCCCGCTGGTGATCGCCATCGTGGTGGCGTTAATTGCCGACCTCGATAGTCCCCATACAGGGCTGATACGGGTCGAACAGAACAGCATGGATCGGCTGATCAAGGACGCAACCGGCGCGAAGCCGTAAGATCGTTCAATCCAGTTTTCGCCCGCATTCCGTCGACGGGCGGTCGTGACCATCCCGTTGCCGGGTGACGGTATCACCTCCACCAGCTTGTTGAGCCAGCATGCGTCGTTTAAGGCTAACGTAAATGGGTTCGCTGCCGAGCAACGTGGCCATCACCATCGCTCCAAGAGATCCCACAAGCAACGCCAGACTCAGGTCGGCCCGTCCAGTCATCTCAACCGCCAGCACGATACCGGTGAGAGGAGCTCGAACACTGGCCGAGAATAGCGCTGACATTCCGACCACGGCAAACGCGACGGAAGAAAAACCAAGTGTGGGCATAAGGTGTTTCAGCACCTCACCGAAAAGTGCACCGGAGGAAGCGCCTAGCAATAGCAGCGGGGCGAAGAGACCTCCCGGCGTGGCTGCAGCATACGACCATGGACCGATGAGAAAACGCAATAGGAAAATGGTCAACAGCGCTGCCACGGTGGCGCGCTCGGAAAGAATGCCCTGCGTCAGCATGTCACCTCCTCCGACCAGGGTCGGGGCAAACCACGCGACAAGTCCGATCACTGCACCGATGAACGCAGCTCGCCCAACCGACGAGATAGCCGCCGCGCGGTCTGAGAGGTGAAGCAGGGCCAAAATCGACGCGTTGTAAAGAACACCGAGCATACCCAGTAGCGCGCCCAATGCCAAGAATGGAAAAAGTCGCCAGGTCTGGGTTGCACTCACCTGCTTTAGCGTGAAGTCCAGGGCATTGCCTAACATCATTCGCATAACCCAGACCGCAACCGAGGCCGACGCGAGGGTTGCAATCAGCAGCCAAGGAGTGAATCGACTCGTCAGTTCCTCGAAGACGAAGACTGCCCCGCCGATGGGGGCATTGAAGGCGACCGCAAGACCGGCGCCCGCGCCGGCTGCATCGACCACCCTGCGATCCTCGTCCTCGCGCACGATCGACCGGGAAACCAGCGATCCGAGGGATGCGCCCATCTGCACCGTCGGTCCCTCCCGACCGAGCGCAAGCCCCGATCCCAAAGCCAGCAAACCTCCGAAGAACTTGACCGGCACGATCACTGGAGGAGCTAGTTTCATCTCTCCGGTCATTACAGCCTCGACGTGCTGGACTCCGCTGCCGGCGGCTAACGGCGCAAACCGAACCACCAGGATGCGGGCGAGGGCAGCCGCTATTCCGCAGACGAAAACGGGTAACAGCCAGCCGGTGTGAGGCCATGCGTGCGCCCGGTGTACCATCGCGTCACGCAGGCGATCTGCGCTCGCAAGAAGATACCGGAAACTGCCGCCCACCAGTCCGACCAATATTCCAGCCAGAAGGCTGGCCCCGGCAAGCCGGACTACGCGCGAATTCAAGAGCGACATGAGCCATGGCTCCGTTGTGACCGTGGATTTACCGAAGGCGCACCCCGGTCAGGACCAAAGTTTAGATTCAGCTTTGCCGTTTATCGCCTGTAAGTTCTACCAGTTCACTGGGCATAGAATCTGCGTAGTCTGGCATAGGCAGGTAGAAATGTCGGGCGCGTTCTGTGGTTCTTGGCCTCGCGTCCGCAGCTGCTCTTCTACGGATTGTCGGAGGTTTAGGGTTGCTGCTGCGCGCTTGTTGGTCTGCCAATTCACTCCTCGAGTAGCGTCTTGTTCGGACGATAAGGAGAAAGAGATGCGACTGCAAAACCTGTGTTTGACCATCATTCTGTCAGTCCTTTCGGCGTGTGCACAGCCTGATCTGGCCGCTCAGACCGCGACTGCGACACCAAACTCGGATTTGCCGCAGACATATTCTGCGACAGCATTCGGGCAGGCTGGCACCCTCGCCGGCAAGAGCTTTGGGGTCACGGTGTACGTCAACGGATGGACCAGTGACCAGGAAGTCCATCAATTTGCTGCGGCGCTGAAAAAGAGTGGCCCGGACGGGCTAGCCAGCGCACTGAACAAATCGAACGAGGTGGGCCGCCTGTCTCCTACCGGTTTCGTCGGCAGCGGCTTTCGCATTGCGCGCCTCCGGCCGGCGCCAGGGGGAGAAAGCAAGATCATCATGGTCACCGACCGCCCCATCGCGTTTGGCGAAGCGTATAACAGCACGCGTTCCCGCGACTATCAGTTCGGCATTGTGATGCTGAACCTGGACAAGGACGGCAAAGGCACGGGGACCCTGGCGCCCGTGTGCAAGATCAAATTCAATAAGAAGGATGAACTCGAGATCGAAAACTACGGCCAGAAGCCCTTGCGTCTCGCCAACGTGCAGCGCATGAAATAGCGGCCTCTGAAAATCAATGCCAAGAGACGTCAGGTTGCAAGGGTAGGAGCAGTCGTCCACGCCCCTGCGGCACCCGGACGGAATTCATATTGAGTCAGAGTCGCCCTGTCTTGTGCTGAAGTATTCCGACCGCCCCTAAGGTGCCCCCGCGAGTAGTATCACATCCCGCCGGTGCACAACCGCCCACGAGGATTCACTCCGCCTTCCGCCATGTTTTATCCGGTGCGTAGTCTTTCATGGTGCTGGCCAATTCGGCGGTTTTGGAGCCGAGGTCTTTTTGGTAAATGACTCCATCCTGGTTGACGATGAAAGTCATTACGCCCGAGGAACGGTAGTCCGCGGGATAGGCGAGCAGGGCAAAGCCGCCGGTCATCTCCCCATTCACGACGTAACTCTTGGCGCCGCCCTTCGCACTCTTTCCCTGGCTAGTCAATATCCGGTAAAAGTAGCCATGAAACGGGGACGGTCCCTCGCTCTGTTTCTTGCTGTAGCCTTCACCGGCGGCAAAGGCAACCAGCGGGCCGGCGGGACTCTCCGGTTCACCCTCGCTGGTCTTCCAGTACAGCCCATTGTGCTTGCCTTCATCGCTGGCAAACTTCTGCGCATATTGCTGGGCCTGGCCATCGCGCGGCTCGCTGTAGTAATCGTTTTCGGCATCTACGAGGGCATGCAGGACCTCCATCGTGGCGAACTCGTTGTTGCCGATGCGGCGGAACAGGATTTCTTTCGCTCCGGCCTCAGCGTCAAAGTACCAGACACCACTTTTGTAAACCAGCGGTAAAGGCACTGGCCAATTCTCAGCTCCCACATAAAGGGTAGTGGTTCCGTCCGGTTCCTTTGCCAGACGATGCATCTGCTGATACCTCGCGACAAACTCATCCCTGCTGTTCTTGTCTTGTACGTCGTCGCTAGAGGAGACGATAGGGGCTCCCGCCGGTCCGAGAATCTCGAGCAGAGCCGCCCTGTCACCACTCTGTGCGGCAGCGAATAATGCCTGACTTGCGTCGTCGGCAGACGCAAACGTTTTCTGGCCAGCCTGCTGGGCGAGCCCAAGTCCGCTCAGGATCAGCAGCAACAAGGCCACGGCAAAACCTACATTTGCTGGGCGGTCGTTTCTCTTTTCCGGGATAGGCGACAACTGTGACATTGGCATCTCCTCTTTTGGGGTGTCTCGGATCGTTGTATTCGTCATGGCTGGCCCACCCTTAACGTTGCCTGCCGCCGCTGGGACGTGCGCCTGCGCCGCTGGGGCGTGCCGCGGCCCCGCCCCCGCCTGTGTAGCTGGAGCGTCCGCGCGATTGGGTGGCGGCTGCGTTGCCCCCTGCGCTGTAACCACTGAATGCGCCCGAACGGGTCCCAGGGTCTTTGTTCTGGCCATACCCGCGAGCGGCATTGTCCTGTACGCGATTTTGCCCTTGCGCCTGGTTGTTCTGTAGGTTTCCCCGGTTCGCAGGTAACTGGGTTGGCTTATTAGCGTTCGCAGGCAATTGGGTTGGTCTATTCGCAGTGGTGTTCCCACTCGGGTTGACATTTATAGTATTGCCACCCCGATTGACGGTGTTGCCGCTCATGTTGCCGCCGCGATTCACTGTATTGCCGCTGCGGTTCACGTTGGCGTTCCCGCTCCGGTTTATGTTGCCATTTCCGCCATACGGCGTTGGCCTGGGATAGTTGTTGGGGTTTCGGTAATAAGAATTCCGGTTCACGAAAACATTGCTGTTGGAGACATAAACATTTCGCTGGTACATCACACTCCCGCCGTGCCAGTTGCAGTTCCAAGAATTCCATCCCCAGCCGCAACATCCCCCTCCCCTGATTGCCGCTCCCACCATTATTCCGACGCCAAACGAGATGATGGACGCGGCGGCCATATCTGCGCTGCTGTAGCCCGGATACACCGCTACAGGAGCGCCATACACCACCGTAGGACTATAGACAGGAACGTAGACCACTTGCGGATTGGCAGGCTGAATGACAATCGTGGTCTGGCCCCCGGTACCCTGCGTGGTGACCGTCTGTTCTTTGTTGGTCTTCAGATTCCCGGCGTCTTTGGCCTTCCGCCTCAGTTCCTGCACCGCTCTCATCACGTCCTGCTGCTGGTTGAAATAGGCGTCGCCCAACGCCGAAGTCCAGGAGAGATTCTTGCTCATGTTCTCGAGCACAGAGGGAAATTGCGTCAGGGCTTTCACACTCTCGTCCCACGGTTGCTGGTCGACTGCCTTGGCCAACTCTTCGCCCTTCAGGCTGGAGTTTTGGTGCATCCATCGGTCCGCTTCCACGATCTGAGTCGGGAAAGTAGAACCAGCCAGGATCTGCGCCACCAGAGCATCCGGGTAAAGCGCGATAGGCGCCGCCAACTGCTCCAACTGTTCGGCCGACTGTCCGGCAGGCGCCGGGGCAGCGGACGGCGATGCCTGGTACGCATTGGCTGCCGGCGGACAAGTTGCCACTACAGCCCAAGTTAGAATGAACGCTGTGATTTGCTTCGAAATGCTCACCGCTGAAACTCTCATTGTGTTCTCCATGCTTCGTTCGGGCTTGGGCGGTGCTGTTAGTGCACGACCATCTTTCCAACTGGCCCCAAAAATTCAAAAACAGCTGGATCGTTGTCCGCCTGCCAGAACTGCGGAACCTTCTTCCTGGCCTCTCGCCCGACGGAGTTCAGCCGCCTATCGATCAGGAGCGGAGCTCGCAAAGCAGAGCTCGCGAAACGCTCAACGAAGCGAACCAATTGACGGAGCCGCCAATGATGCTCTGAACCACAATAGTGTTTGGCGTGCGGGTGTGCGACTAGCAAAAGTGGTAGTTCGGGGAACGCGTGCTGAGATGTGACCCGTGAATGCTGACTGGTGACTCGCGATTACGCCGCCTCTTTCGTTGCCATCGGTGCGACGAGCCTCGCGTCCAGTTCGGTCGAGGGGACGATCTTCATCGCGTTCCAGTCGTACGGAAGTTCCTTGCCGCAGTCGAGGCAGACCACATAAGTGCCGGTCAGAAGGGCGGCCTTGCTGCGACGGAAACTGGAACGGGAACGAATTGTAATAGGAAAACTACAATGAGAGTGCCAGCAGCCGAAAACTGCTCCGAGCAGTTTCGCGAACATATGTACCCCCGCAACCCAAATCTTATCGGCGCTCTTGCAACCTCGCCATAAAGCTCTTGGCGCGGCCAAAACTGGACCCGGCCATGGCCCTCAAGACATAGAGGGCGCCCCGTCACGCCGTTTGCGGCATTAAGAGCGCTCCTGCGGCGAGGGACGATTTCTGTGCGGTTCGCCGCCCTCTCTCCATCACAACAGGGCTGCCCGGAAAAGTGAACTAGCAGAAACACCAGAGAGTAGGAAATAATTTGCATGTCAGGCCGCCAGTTCGGCTGGTGGATATCGGGCGTTGTGATCCGGACCAACTCCGGCCTCGTTCATTGCTTTCGAGCAACGACTAACAAACTCCCAATATGTGATCCTGTTAAGTCATCAGTTCAGCACCGCCAGGTCCGTGACTCGGCTTTGAACTTTGACCAGGCGGAGGCTGTTCGCAATTGCTTCAAGTTCGTACCCTCGTTGTGGATGACTTCGCGTCGTTCCGGCGTCGTGTCTGCTGGATGCTGGATGAGAATCCCCAGGTGCGCATCATCGGCGAAGCCGCCGATGGGCTAGAGGCGGTTCAGAAAGCGGAAGACTTTCAACCAGACCTGATCTTGCTGGACAGCGACCTTCCAAAACTCAGCGGGCTCGAAGCGGCTCGCCAAATTCGTCTGACTGCTCCCAAGTCCAAAATCCTATTCCTGACTCAAGACTTGGACCCGGCCGTAGTGCAAGAGGCTTTCAGCCTGGGTGCGCGGGGTTATGTCATTAAATCGGATGCTTCGCGAGAGCTATTGAGCGCGGTGAGAGTAGTCATTCTAGGGAAGCAATATGTTAGTCGCGCGTTAGCGGGTTACGACTTAACCGACGCCGCGGACGAGTAGCTCGGTTCGCCGGCGAATCTCCAGCCAGAGACATAAGCCGGTTACTCTGTCCGAGCCAACCGGGTTGTTAGGCGGCCCGACTCCCTCGACTCCTTTTTTTCCCCAAGAAGATTGCTTTCGCGCAACGACTGGATCGTGCCATCCTGTAATCCTACTAAATCGTTTTATGCAGCCTGTTTCAGATTACCGCTTACACTGAGGATCATCGCACCGAATTGCGGAATCGCAGAGAACACCCGATACTGAACAAAGAGGCCGGCGTAGCATGTCACTAGTCCGTATCCTTGTGGTCGATGACTTCGAACCTTGGCGTCGGTTCGTCCTCTCGGCACTCAAGAAAAAATCTGAATTGCTCGTTATCTGCGAAGTGTCAGATGGGCTGGAAGCAGTTCGAAAAGCCGAAGAGCTGCAACCCGATATAATTCTGCTCGATATCGGCCTTCCCCGGCTGAATGGAATTGAAGCCGCCCGTCGGATTCGCAAGCTAGCCCCAAAATCCAAGATAGTATTCTTGAGTCAGGAATCTTCTGCTGACGTGGCGCAAGAAGCCCTCAGTGTGGGCGCGTTGGGCTACGTGATAAAAGCGCATGCCGGAAGCGACCTGTTAGCCGCCGTGGACGCCGCGATCCAGGGCAAACAGTTCGTCACCGAGGGACTGAAGGGCGGTATTCTCGGGGTTCCGGAGGGCCAGCCTTCCGAACCCCTCCACCGCGCGGACGCTTTGCCGCGGCTTGCTCCGCCGCCGCGAAAAACAGAGCGTGCGCGCTGCCACGAGGTGCAATTCTATGCCGAAGATGCATATTTCCTGGATGGCTTTGCGCGTTTTATCGGCTCTGCCCTGAAGTCTGGGAATGCGGTGATCGTGGTCGCGACCGGGTCCCACAGGGCCTGTCTTCTTCAGAAACTCCAGGCCCGCGGCCTGGACATAGGCGCCGCCATCAAACAGGGTACATACACTTCATTGGATGTTGCTGACATACTCTCCACATTCATGGTCAATGGCTGGCCTGATCAAGCCCGATTTCTCGAGGCCGCAGGCAGTCTCATCGCGACCGCAGCCAAAGCAGCCACGGGAACGCATCCCCGCGTTTCCGCTTGCGGAGAATGCGCCCCTACCCTGTGGGCGGAAGGCAAGGAGGAAGCGGCGATTCGGCTCGAACAACTCTGGGACCAAATGGCCAGGACCTATGACGTCGATATTCTCTGCGGATATCCCTCGACCAGCTTCCACCGCGCACAAGACAGCCACATCTTCCAGAGAATCTGTGACGAACACTCAGCCGTCTATTCCGGGTGAAAGCAGCCGCCAAATAGCGTTATCCTCACTTACCCGACCGCGCGCGCGGACTCGGCCTCGGCAACAACAGGCACGCGAACCTCGATCGTCGTACCACCCGGTTTCGATTCAATCGAGATCGTGCCGTTCACCAGTCGAACCCGCTCCTGCATGCTGATAAGACCAAGCCCTCGTCCCTTCATGGCTGCATCGAGATCAAAGCCCGCGCCGAAATCGCGAATCGCGAGATGAATCTCCCCCGATGTTCCCCACAACTGCACTTCGGAGCGAGTTGTCCTGCTATGCTTCGATGCATTGTGCAAGCCCTCCTGCAGTACCCGGAACAGGCAAAGGGAGGTGTCAGGCGGCACCGGGCTGGGCAAATCGTGGCTTTTGAAATCAATCTGTATTTTCTGCTGCTCCCCGAATTCCTGGCAAAAGCCTCTCATGGCCGCCACCAGGCCCAGATATTCCAGCCTGCGAGAATGCAATTCGTGGGACAGGGCCTGGACATCGGTCGCGATCTCCGAGGTGTGCCTGCGTAGCTGATCCAGGCGCCTCAGGACTTCAACGTTGGAATCAGGAACATCCATCTTCAGCCGTTCCAGTTCGATGGCGAGCAGCGCCAGCCGTTGGTTGATGTCATCGTGAAGCTCTCTCGCAATGCGAGTACGTTCCTGTTCCTGCGCCCCAATCAAACGGCGGGTGACGCTCGAAAGCGCCTCATCCGCAACCTTGTGCTCGGTGATATCCTCCACCAGTGCGACGACCAGCGGAGATCCTGCCTGACCACGTTTCAGGAGTGACACGTTCAGTCGTCCCCAAATTTGGGCGCCGCCTTTCCGCACGTATCTTTTTTCCAAAGAGTAATGGTCGATCGTCCCTGCACGCAACTGCTGAAAAAGAGCCCAATCGTCTTGCGAATCCTCGGGATTAGCAAACTGGGAGCAACTCATTCCGCAGAGTTCTCCCTTCTCGTAGCCCAGCATGCAGCAAAGCGCTGGATTGGCAAGCAATAGCCTCCCCTCCAAATCCTCCACCGCTATTCCTAACGATGCTTCCTCGAAGAGGTGCCGGAAGAGTTGTTCACTCTCTGTTCCCGATTGTTCGAAAGTCATGACGTTTCTGCCCCGAATTCGTCGCTGGATTATAGCTCACCTGGAGAGGCCAAAGGATTGCCAATTTCGCCCACCTCTTTGACTCACGACTAACTATAAGCCCAAGTCTGGACCAGTGAGGTTGAAGCCCTTATCTTGTTACGAAAACAGAACACGTAGAAGTGGCGCAGATATGCCACTGTAAATGACATCCAACCTGCCGCCGTTTGTCGGTCGAAATACAGTTTGTTCCCGATACCCCTTGTGAGTCCAAAGAACTATACTGGACCGAGCGCTTCTAGTCGCGTTGGGGAGTTGGCGATCTTTTTAAGCGTGATTTGAATATAGCAACCCTAATCGGGTCAGCACCGTCTTAGAGATGACCTTTAAGATAACCTTAGAGGCAGTCCACCGAACCGTCTTTAAAGTCTTCGGGTGACGGCTCGGCCCATCTGACACCGCTGACAGTTTCGTTCAGGGACATTCGCAAGACTGAGGGAATAGAAGACTTCCATGCGCTGGTTAAGTGTTCGACTCATTGTGTCGCTGATTCTGGGGATCACGCTGGTCTCGCTGGCGTTCTCCTACAGGGAAGTGCGGCGGCAGAAGCTCGCCCTGCGCGGCGACCTCGAGCAGCGCGCGGAAGTTTTGGGGGAAAGCCTCGCAGGGTACATTGAACCCTATCTGGAAAAGCAATCCCGTCGCGAACTGCAAAAGATTGTCGATCGCTTTGCCAACCGGGAGAAGTTGGAAGGGATGGCGATCTACAACAAAGACGGCGCGCTGCTTGCCGCGACCGCCGGTCTGCCCGCTCGCCTTGGCGATCATCCGCCGCTGGTGGCTCAGGCCATCGCCACCAACCAGGGGTCCGGCCAGTTCAGTCGGCTCGGAACTGCGTCCGTTCACATCTACGCTTATCCCCTTCGGCAGCATGACGAAGCGGTCGCGGGCCTGGTGATCGTGCACGACGCCAGTTACATCAACACCCAGAGCACGCGTATGTGGAGAGACACGTTTGTGCGCGTTCTGGTGCAGGTCCTGTTGATCGCCCTGATTACGCTGTTAATTGTCCGCTGGAGCATTGTTGGACCGATCGCGAAGGCGGCGCAATGGATGAAAGCTTTAAGGACAGGAAAAGGCACCGTGGCACCTGCAGCTCCTGACCTGGATCTTCTGCGGCCGCTGGCCCGGGAAATGGAAACTTTTGCCGCGAGTTTGATGGCCGCGCGCTCAGCCGCGGAGGTTGAGGCCCAACTCCGCGAAACCGCCGAAAGTATATGGACCGCCGAACGCCTCGGCGTACACGTGCGCAGCAAACTTGGCGACAGCAGCCTCATCGTAGTTTCCAATCGCGAACCTTATTTGCATACCCGGAAAGGGGAGTCTCTCGAAGTTATAGTTCCTCCCAGCGGACTGGTGACCGCTCTCGAACCGATTTTGTGCGCGTGCAACGGCAAATGGGTGGCCCACGGCAGCGGCGACGCTGACCAGGAAACCGTGGACGCCCACTCCCATTTGCGGGTTCCGCCCGACGATCCCCGGTACACCCTGCGCAGAGTCTGGCTCACCAAAGAAGAAGAAGAGGGCTACTACTTCGGTTTTTCCAATGAAGGCTTATGGCCGCTGTGTCACATCGCGCATACCCGGCCAATCTTTCGCACCTCCGACTGGGACTCCTATCGCGAGGTCAATCAGAAGTTTGCCGATGCCGTTCTCGAAGAGATGGCGGACTTCGAGCAGCCTCTCGTGTTAGTCCAGGACTACCACTTCGCGCTCTTGCCCAAACTGGTCAAGAGGCAACGCCCCGACGCACGCGTCGCCATTTTCTGGCATATCCCGTGGCCCAACGCCGAAGCCTTCGGCATCTGCCCCTGGCAGCGCGAATTGATCGAGGGCATGCTCGGAGCCGATCTGATCGGATTCCACATCCAGTCCCATTGCAACAATTTCCTCCAGACCGTCGACCGCACCCTGGAATCGCGAATCGATTGGGAACACTTCGCCGTCGATCGTGAAGACCATCGCACCGGGGTGAAGCCTTTCCCCATCAGCGTGGATTTCCAGGAAATCTCCAGCAGCCCGCGTTCCGGTGAGTCGCCTTACACCGAACGCGTCAACCTGCTGCGCGGGCTGGGTGTGAACGCATCGTTCCTGGGAGTCGGCGTCGATCGCGTCGACTACACCAAAGGCATTCTGGAGCGCTTCCTCGGCATTGAGCGGCTACTCGAGAAATATCCGACCTATCAAAACAAGTTCACCTTCGTGCAGATCGGAGCCCCCAGCCGCACTCATATCAAGCGCTACCACGATCTGCTCGGAGAAGTAGAAGCGGAAGCCGACCGCATTAACTGGCGCTTTCAGAGCGGGTCGTGGAAGCCCATCGTCTATCTCAAGCGGCAGTTCAGCCACAGGGAAGTCGAGAAGTATTACCGGGCGGCGGATGTTTGCCTCGTGACCTCCCTGCATGACGGGATGAACCTGGTGGCCAAGGAGTTCCTGGCCGCGCGCGACGACGAGCAGGGAGTGCTCATCCTGAGCCGCTTTACCGGAGCGGCCCGTGAACTCAACGATGCCCTGATCGTCAATCCGTACGACATCGAGCAGATGGCCGAAGCCATTCGTACCGCATTGGAACTACCCGCCGAAGAACGCCAGGCGCGTATGCACCGCATGCGGCGAGTCGTGCAGGAACACAACGTCTATCGTTGGGCAGGCAATCTGATCGCTGAACTCAGCAACGTTCGCCTCGAAGCGGAGAACATGGAAGCCATGACCGGGCTCAAGGGTTTCAGCGCCCGCACCGGTCATTGAGGCCGGACTACGGGCAACCTCTCAGTCAAAGAACTTTCGGCGGTCAGCAGCTTCTGAAGCACTTCTACCACCCCTGCGCCGTCTTCGCCCGAAGTCACCAGGTGGACTTGTTCTTTCAAACTTGGAATCGCATTGGCAACCGCCACCGAGAATCCGCAAAGACGCAAGAACGCAAAATCGTTTTCCGCATCTCCGATTCCCACCACGCCAGCCGCGGACAAACCCAATTCCGCCAAGGCCGCACGGAATCCCGTGCCTTTATCCACTCCCGCCGGCAGAACCATGACCGACTCCCGGTTCATGATGACTCGCAAATCAAGCGACAGTTCGCGAATGGCTTCGTAAACCGCCGCCTCATGAGGTTGCACAGTCGCAACCACACAACGCCCCACCGAAAGTGGATTCGCCCCGGAGAGTTTCATCGCCTCGACGAACAAAGCTGGCGCACTCTTGCCCAGAAGCCTTTCCTCTCCCGTGGCCGGGCGATAAAGCAACGCCCCATTCTCCGCTACCACCAGGTCAAAGAGCCCCAACTCCGTGAACACACTTCGGAGGCTCTCCAGTTCACGGCCCGTAACCAGGAGAAGCTTGCGGCCCGACTTCCGCACCCGCGCCAGCATCGCCAATGTCTCCCTGCTGACGCTGCCGTCATTTGCCAGAGTCCCGTCATAGTCCGTCGCAACCGCAACAAATTGCATCCACGTTCCTCCACGCTTCTCATAGATGCGCGCAATGGTCCTCGGGGAGCTATCGGCGCGAATTTATTCCTGCCACGCGGTTGAAAAATAGTGAAAGAACTGCTGTCCGCTACAATCTAAGAGCAGGTGCCCCACCCAACCCCATTTCGCATCGCCCCAGCCCACGAGGAGACCAGCTTCGATTGCCATCTCTAACCAGACGAAGATTTCTTCAAGTGGCCGCCGGGGTTGCCGCGACCGGCGCGCTGGTGCTGGGCGAGGACACCACACTCCTTGAGCCGAACCGCCCCATCCTCACCGCAATGGAAGTCCCGCTCGCCCGTTTGCCGGTTGCTTTCGACGGCTTCACCATTGCACAGCTCAGCGACTTTCACTACGACGACCAACTCTCCCCAGTGCCCATGGGAGCCGCGATCGAAATCGTCAACCGGTTGCAACCGGATTTAGTCGTCCTCACTGGCGACATTGCCACCGTCCCCGTGTTTCATCGCGTGCTGCACAACGCAAAACGCTCTGCGGCTGTAGTCGAACCCTGCGCACGCCTGCTCACTCAGTTGCGCGCGCGTCTCGGAACGGTCTCTATTCTCGGGAATCACGATATCGGTTGCGACGCTCCCAGAATCACCGCGACTCTCCAAGCCTCCGGTATTCCCGTGCTGCGCAATCGCGCCGTCCCGCTCGAGCAGGATGGAGGGCGAATCTGGTTGTGCGGTTTGGATTCGGTGGTGGAAAAGAAGCAAAACATCAATCAAGCTTTGCACGGAGTTCCCGGCGATGAACTGGTCATCCTGCTGGTGCACGAACCAGATTTCGCTGACCGGGCGGCTCATTACCCCGTCGACCTTCAACTCTCGGGACACTCGCACGGCGGACAAATCTGGCTCCCTGGCATCGGCGCGCCATGGCTGCCAGAGTTTGCCCAAAAGTATCCCCGCGGCCAGCACCGGATCGGCCCGTTGACTCTGTACACCAACATGGGCATCGGCACCATCCGCCTACCCATCCGCCTGAACTGCCCCCCGGAAGTCACCCTCTTTACCCTGCGCTCGCAGCCCGCGGTTCCCAAATAGGCCGACCAAGCGATCAGAGGTCACCCGCCCGGTGAGCCTCGCGAGCTCCGCATTTGGTTCCATTTCGGGACGGAGTTTACTGTTTAGTACCGGGTACCCCCCCTCCCCCCTTCGTATGCAAAATCTTGAAAACACAAGGTTTATTTTACGACTATGTGCTAGATCTTTGAGTAATAACGACTTACACGCAAAATCTAGAGAACATGGGAGTTAGGGCAAGCCGCATGAGACTCCGTATTCCGTTTTGGGACTGGGTCCCGGAGGCTGAGTAACGAGATCCGTCACTTCGATTGTCAAAGATCGGCAATTATCGTACAGATAATGTACATTGTTCTAGGTTATCCGATCGTGAAGGATGCGGTCAATGATAAAAAGCGGCGGTGGTAATGGCGGGTCGGGCCTGTGCGCCGGGACGGTGCGTGTGGAGCGTGCAGTCGAAGGCGAATACGGATAGGGGGCTCCTGATTGGCGGCATTTTCGGCTATGCCGTCCTGTTGGGTCTCGGCTTTGTCGTCCACGTGCTTGCTGGCCGAGGCGTTGGGTTCAACACAACCAGAAAATTTCGAAGAAATTGCTATACTCGTGAGTTCAGACGGTGCTGGATGATTGAGGAATCTGGAAAGAAAAGGCGGTTCCCGTGGTGGGTCTGGTTGTTCATTATTCTCTTCCCAATCCCGTTTGGAGTGGTGCATTGGTGGGTAACACTCATCTTTTTCGCGATATTCGCCGTGCTGATGTGGACGATAAGCGACTACTACACCAGCTGAGCATCTCAATCGCAAAGAAAACTACTAGGCACAAGGTGGGGACTAAATGCAGCCTGCGTCCCGATTTTCCACCCGTGCCCGCCGACCTCATCGTTCCCACGTAAAGGTGGGCCAGCCCCCCGGATCGTGAGAGAAGCTACCGAGAGCTAGATTTCCGCCCCTTCTTCTGGGAACGGCAATTCCATTGTGTTGCCCCGCTTTGGCATGACTCTATCCACCATCTTCGTAAACCGATTCCATCCAAATCCACTACTGATGGCCAGCCTCTGAAACATAATGAGCGAGTGTAGATGTTGAGCGAGCATCGGATTTCCGACGTCTTCTGTCAGCCATTGATGGAGCTTATTAGGTCGCGTTCCTTTTTCATTAGGCGGACTCTTTTTCTCCAACTCATCCAATAATCCGGGGGCGATGCGCTCATAAACTAGGTCACGAGTGTAATGCGCAACTACGCTATACCTATTTTTCTTCATTCCCGGCCATGGCCAACCCTTGAGCGAGTATATGTTTTGATAAAACTCGTCCGGAAACTTCTTCGCCCATGCCGCCAACTCTTTCCTAATGAGTTTTTCCAAGTAAAGCTGTAGAGCATCTCTGGGCCTGACCTCTTGATAGCCAGTAGCTTCGTCAACAAGTGCGACGATACCGGTGCTAGCAAGTGCTCGAATTAGAATCTTGGCTCGGTCAGCAATGTGGAACTGTGCTGGTTTCAATTTTTTAGCGTCAGCCGCCTGAAGAAAGACCTCGCATACTTTTGGAAGCAATTCGGCGGCGTAGCCGAACGCCTTTCCGCCCTTCAAGGTGCGGAATTCTACTTGGCTTGACGTCACCTCTAGGTCCTTGGAAATGAAATCTCTTAGATTCTTAGCAGTGAGAAAGGCTGGCAAGTTGACGTCACCATCGTAATATCCCCTTCCCTTCGCTTGCCTCGCCCGTCCAAGAGCTAGCATGAAGTCGCTTTGTGTGAGCAACCTTCTGCCATCAGCTAAAACGGCTGCGGAAATCGTGACCTGACCGAGCTTAAGCGGGCCTTCATGTGTCGCCCTTGGAAGCTGATCTCCCCATCGCGCTTCTGCGCCCTTTCGAGCAATCTCTTTGCGTTCCTCCGACGTCAATGACAGCGCTCTTGCGAAACCACCCTTAGCCTTCGATCCCGAACCTTCACCTGTCATGCTTGCACCTCATTTATCTTAATAATGCTTGCATTATACGTTAGCAAGCATTATAGTCAAGTTCGTTATTGGTGCTTGCACGGAGATTCGGAATGACCGGCCTCAGCGACAAGCGCACCCAAGTAATCGCAGCTCTGGTCAGCAGCGATGGAAGCCGGCTTGACCAATCATGTGTGGGCGATCGAAGAACTGTGCGACATTACGAAGGTGTCAGTGTTGAAAATCTTACTATCAAGTTACGCTTGCAGGTTCAATAAGATAGGAGCAGAAGTGCAAAAACGGGAAGGCATATGGCGTCTTTGACCTTGACTCGGGCATCAAATAGACAAATAATCAGTCTCGCGACTGGGCCGAGACGCTATGCGCCTCATGCAGGGCCGGATGGCCCCGCCCCAGACGCTTTTTTATTCTACTCTAGCTTATTTCCCCTGGGACAATTTCTTAGTTTGGAACGAGGCTAAGAATGTATCTCTGCTACATCGACGAAAGTGGTGTGCCAGAAATCGGCCAAGGTACATCTCACTTTGTGCTTGTTGGCTTATCAATTGAAGCATGGGACTGGAAAGGACAGGACCGTGATGTCTCAACTGTTAAGAGAAGGTTTGGCCTAGCTGGTGCCGAGGTGCATACGGGGTGGATGACACGCCGTTATCTGGAGCAAGAAAAGACGGCGGATTTTGCGAGCCTCGATGGTCCAGCTCGTCGACTCGCAATAAGAAATGCGCGGGACGCACAACTTATTAAAATCCAGGCCTTAAAGGGTTCAAAAGCTGCGGCAGAACTCCGCAAGAATTACCGGAAAACGGACGCTTACATTCACCTAACCTTAGATCAGCGCATGGATTTCTTACGCCAGCTTGCCGATTCAATAGGATCATGGGGGAATACGCGCCTATTTTGTGATGCGATAGATAAAACCTCTTTCGGTGTGACGCCTCCGACAATTCCTCCAAGAGAAGAGGCGTTTATGCAGGTCGTAACTCGCTTTGAGAGGTATCTAGTAGACATTGGGGGGCCTCGCACAGTCGGACTATTGGCGCACGATCATGACGACACGTCCGCTGACAGGCTCACTCAATTGATGCGCCACTTTCATTCCAGTGGAACGATGTGGACGAAAGTAACAAAGATCATTGAAACACCATTCTTTGTGGACAGTCGATTGACCGTTGGCGTCCAACTGGCCGATCTTTGCGCTTATGCAACGCGTCGTTTCTTTGAGAATAACGAAAGCGATCTGTTCGACCGAATCTACCCGCGATTTCATCGGTCGGGGGGACACGTCGTTGGCATTCGTCACTACGCCAGAGGCAAACACTGTATTTGTAAGGTGTGCACCGATCACTAGGGGCACATCCAATGCCAGACGTGGGTAGATTAACGTTCAAACTCAACCACAACCAATTTTCGGGCGGTGCAAGGCGCGATCGGGAAAGATGGCGTAAAAGCATCGGGATGAACAGGCCGACAATAAACATGTGGAGTCACGGTTGCGCCTATCACTCCTACCATTCGTTGTGCCATCGGAAGTCGTTCTGCCTGATTAAATAACCGTGTCGGCTCTCCAGAAACTACGCTGCCGGAGCTTCGATGATTTGGAATCCAAGATGGGCGGCTTTGCGTTTGAGATAGGTGATTTGCAGTTTGCGGTGCTGAGCGTCGTAAAACTCCGCTCCTCGGTCGACGAATGTCATGCCATAGCGCAGCATGCGATAAACCAATCGAGCCAACTTGGCAGCCATAGCTTTAATGGCAACGGGAGCCCCGAGCTTGGTTCTCAGTCGGCGAAACTGCGCTCCAAGATAGGTATTGCTTAGACGTAGGGTGCTAGCTGCCATCCGCAATGCATTCGTGACTCGATTGTTGGTCGGCAATCGGCCTTTCCCAATGATTTTGTCTCCGCTGACCCGGTTGTCTGGACACAGCCGCAGCCAGGAAACAAAATGGTGTTCCGTCTTCCACTTGCTCATATCCCATCCTGCTTCACTGAGAATCGTCATGGTCGTGGTAACGTCGATCCCGTCGATTTGGGTCAGGTCGGTCCCGGTCATGCGAAATAATTCCGCGCGCAGGTCGAACTGTGGTGCATTCCCCTTCTTTTTCTTCCTGAGCCGTTCCTTGCGCTTTTCTTCCGGCAGGCCGACGCCGTGGCTTCGGTCCTCGAGCTGTTGGAGATATTGCCGTAGCCGCTGATCGCATTCGGCCATCTGCCTCTGGCAAAACTCGTAGCCATCCTGCTCCTGCTGCAGCACAAACAGCAGATCTTCTTGCCAGTTGCCTTCCAGACTGCGCGCGATTTC